>Ga0316189_10006053_pt1 | contig 11579 bp, 10 predicted proteins | sample LowCovwburrow_MG_FD_204930 | JGI IMG/M metagenome (GOLD analysis project Ga0316189, IMG submission 204930) | Coastal sediment microbial communities from Maine, United States - Lowes Cove worm burrow | ecosystem: Environmental > Aquatic > Marine > Coastal > Sediment | place: USA: Maine... | reverse complement strand
CAGCGTGCTTTGTAACCAGCTGTCTTCTTCCTCGTCCCAGGAATCAATCTGCAGCACTTCAGGCAGCTGTGCAACCAGTTGTTGTCCAGCCAGTTGATCAAAGCTCACTACGCCGCAAGTCAGCTGTGTCAAGTCGCCATCGCCACCATAGCGCATGACTTCGTAGCGATCACTGACCCGTTCGACCGGTATATCAAATAATGGCATGGCCCTGGCGCTGGGGCTGCTGCGAATACAGTGCCCGTTACCGTGGGGCACTAGTGTCAGGCTACCCTGCTGCAGCAGGCGAGGTTCCTCGCCCTCGACTTCGAGCCAGCAATGACCCGATGTGACGACATGAAAAATCATGTATCCGTCGAAGCTGGGCATATCGATACCCCAGGGCGCTGTAAGCTCGGATCTGCAGTAAAGGCTGCCATCGAGGCGCAGCATGTGCAGGGTTTCGCCGAGCGGGTCGGCGAAGCCGGGTATTTCTCTTGGCTTTGAATTCATGATTTGAATTTTGTCATGGAGATTGATCAAGAGTCCATAGTATTGGACGAATGGTAAATAATTATGGATTAAATGCGATTTTAAATCCAGATCATGTTCGGCATAGTGTATTTCCAGGACGAACCGGGAGTTCGTTCCAGTTAATCATCAATCAGAACAGGAGATTTATATTATGCAACAGCCACCCGTACTCATCATCGGTAAAAACGGTAAAACCGGCGCCCGGGTCAACCAGCGCCTGCAGGCGATGGGATATGCAACACAGCCGGTATCCAGGTCAACTACCCCTTCATTTGACTGGGAAAACCCGGCAACATGGCGGCCTGCCATCGAAGGCACCCACTCTGCTTATGTCACTTATCAACCGGACCTGGCAGTACCGAATGCCGAGGCCACAATCAAGGCGTTTGTGCGAATCGCCGCAGAAACCGGACTCGAACACATCGTGCTGCTTTCAGGTCGAGGCGAGGAAGGCGCACAACGCGCAGAGGAAGTACTCAAAGCCAGCGGTATTTCGTGGAACATCGTAAGAGCCAGCTGGTTCGCCCAGAATTTCAGCGAAAGCTTTATGCTGGACGGCATTCTGTCCGGTGAACTGGTTTTGCCTGCGGGAGACACTGTCGAGCCTTTCGTCGATGTCGATGACATCGCTGATGTGGCGGTTGCCGCGTTAACCAAACCAGACCTGCGCAACAAACTGTTCGAAGTCACCGGCCCCCGGGCACTGACCTTCGCTCAATGTATCGAAGAGATTTCCGCTGCACTCGACCGGCCAATAAAATACACCAGTGTACCCGTCGATCAATACATCGACGTTTTACGCCAGGAAGGGGCACCGGAAGACTTGTTATGGCTCCTGCATGAGTTGTTCACGGTAGTGTTTGATGGCAGAAACAGTAATGTGATGTCGGGAGTCGAAGAGGCTCTTGGCCGACCGGCTACAGACTTCAATAACTATGTGCAGAAGGCGATTGAATCTGGTGTCTGGACTGCTGTAAAGCAACGGCAATCCGCATGAATGTTTCATTGAAGCGAGTCCCTGCGAGCGAGCAGGGGCTCGCTAACGGAAAAAGGAATTCAGAATAAAAAGGGTCAGTGTCGATTGATTTGGGTAATCAGGCTAACTGCCACCATTACCTCATTCGATGATTACTTCTTCCAGGGATTTGGGATGCGAGGTGACCGCCTCGTAACCATCCTCGGTCAGAATAAAACTGTCACCAACCTGGGCGCGGAAGCTATCGCTCGTTACCGAACCGTCGACCGCTAGCACCATGCCCGGTTTTAAAACAGTTTTGTCGCCAAACACCAGTTGCGGTTTTTCCAGGAAACTGAAACCGGTGCCGCGGCCACAGCGAAACGGATAATCGTAACCCGCCGACTGGATAACCTCGGCGTAGGCCGCGTGCACGTCTTCGGCCACGACCCCGGGTCTGAGCTCAGCCAAAGCGGCAGCCTGGCTGTCGACCGCCACCTGGTAAATGGATTGCTGGGTTTTATCGGCAATTTCGCCGATCCAGAAGGTGCGGTCGAAACCGAGTTTGAAGCGGTGAAAGTTGGTCATGCCGCAAAAACACAGGAATACCGGTTCACCTTGCTGCATGATTCGATTGCTTGCACGGTGGTGGGTACGGGTGATCTCCTCGCCCGATGCCATGATCTGCAGGAAATGGGTATTGGGTGACATGCTGCTATCGGTGTAGTGCTGGCGCAGTAGTTCAGCCGATTTCCGGGTGCCCGCGCTCGATGTCGCAAGTGCAACTTCGAATTCCGGCACGCCGTGATCGATAGCCTCTCTGCCAGCCTGCATCATCGCCGTGGCCACTTCGCCGGCATGTCGTGCGAGCTGCAATTCTGCGGATGACTTGATCATACGCATCCCGGCAATCAGCGGCGTGATGTCGTCGAGCGGCTTCTCGGCGATCAATTCGTTCAGGTATTCCCTGATCACGGCAGGCATATGCTGCGGTTCTATTGCGATCCGGTTCTGGCCCTTGAAGGCTGCGGGCAGATGTTCGCGCCATTCGTTGCCCATACCGTCGTTCCAGGGTTCGATGCGGTCCACCCTGGCGTTGTCCAGTGCGGTGTTATAGTCGATGGAAGGGGTGATGAGCAGCGTTTCACCCTCCCGCTGAACCAGCAGGATAGTTGGCCGCCCGAATTCCATGTGCAGGTAATCGTAATACCCGGTGAAATAATAGACCGCATCGTCATCGGTAATCAGCGCGATGTCGATACCTTGCTCGCGCATACGCTCTCTGAGTTCTCTGGTCCTGTGTTCGAACATCATGCTTTCATCGGATCGGAAACGAATAGAACTATAAAGTACGAATATAATACAGCCTGGTTCCGAGACCGAGAAAATATTCTCCATCCAGATATGTTCAATTAAAGTGATTAGTTAAAAATGGCACTTACTTTAAGCTCGCAACTATCGTTATACCAAACCAGCAATGACCGGATAATCGGTGAAAGTTTTTGCGAATGCCTCGGCGGCTACGCCGCCTGCGGTTTACTTCGCAAAAACTTTCACCGATTATCCGGCCATAAGATTTACCTGGCATTTATATTTTGATTAAGGTGACAGTTAACTTATCTCCCGAATTAAGTTAACTGTCACCTTAATTGTTGCGGTGGAGCTAGATGGCGTGAAGCCGCTTTCGTAGCGGGTCGACGAAAGGAATGCTGGCAGCGATGGCGCTGCATTGTATGGTCGGTCCCTTCAGTTGCAGCGAGGTTCCATCTACGGCGGCGGACGGAATCAGGTGAACCAGGGCGAGGGATTTGCCGAGACGCCGGGAATAGGCTGGGGTGGTGACGTGACCTACGATCTTGCCATCGATGGACAGTTCGGCACCGTGCTCGACGACATCGTCATGGTGCGCAACGATGCCGAAGAATTTCACCTTCTCCTTGCCTTCAAGTTCAAACAGGGCCTGCTTGCCGCGAAAGTCTGCCTTGTCGCGCGACACGGCCCATCCCATACCGACCTCCCAGGGCGTGTTCTGCTCGGTTGCCTCGGCTCCGTAGGCCATCAGCCCACTTTCGATATGGACCATTTCCAGGCCGCCGAAAGAAATCGGTCTGAGCCCGTAAGCCTGACCCTGTTGCATGAGTTCCTGCCAGACTTCGACCACCACGTCGGCACCCATGAAGAGTTCGTAGCCACGTTCACCGGAATAACCCGTGCGTGACAGCATCATGTCGTGGCCAAAGATGGTGGTATCGAGCTGGTGGCAGAACGCGAGGCTGCGGAGATTTGCGCTGCTTTGCGCATCGAGCAATTCGATAGAATTCGGCCCCTGGAGCGTAATAATATGCATGTCTTCATCGCGCTCGACGCTCAGGTTCCTGTTACGAGCATAGTCCTGCAGTAGTTCGTGCGTGGGGCCGATGGCACTCGCCACCAGGAAGTGATCCTCGGCGACATGGAAGATGATGGCATCATCACAGAAATGACCGTTGTCCTGCAGGATAGGACAGTAAGCCGATTTGCCAACCTCGATGCGGGTCATATCGCGGGTCACGAGATAGTCGACGGCGGCCAGCGCATCGGGTCCGCGAACCTGGATTTTGGTCAGCGCCGAGGTGTCCCACATGCCCACGGTCTCGCGGATTGCGTCGTGCTCGAGATGAGGGTCGCAGGGAAAGCCGAATGCGACCGCCATATCGTTCCATTCACCCATCTCGGCGCCTAGCGCACGCACCGTAGCGTCGAGTGCAGAAATTCGTTTCGCCATATTGGTATTTCCTCGATTAACCGACTGCAAGATGTTTCGCTTGCAGTGGCGCTATAAATGGTCTCGCCGCCTGCCTGCTGCATTTACGAGATTGTGATTAACAGTATAATGCCAGAAAAGACCCCAAAATAAATATCAATCGAGGAGGATATCAAGATGAGTGAAGGCAAGACTATCGCGTTTTTTCCGGAGGCCTGTTACGGGCCGGCACTGAACTCTGTCGGCATCGCGCAAGCCTGTGAAAAACTGGGGCATAAGGCGGTTTTCCTGACCGATCCGGGTCTTTCCGGGGTCTACTCAGGATATGGGTTCGAGGAGCACGCGGTCAATATGTCCGAGCCAATGGAGCCGGAGGCGATGGCGAAATACTGGACGGATTTCATCGACGGCCATATTCCGAATTTTGCCAAAACCCCTTATGAGCAGATCGACAACTATGTGAAAGAATGCTGGGCCAATATCGTCAATACTTCGGTATGGGCGGAAAAAGATCTCCCCGCGGTTCTCGACAAGGTCAAACCCGACCTGATCTGCATCGACAACGTCATCCTGTTCCCGGCCTGCAAACAATACGGTGTTCCCTGGGTGCGGATTATCTCCTGCAGCGAGAACGAGATTCCTGACCCGGACATACCGCCGCACCTGTCCGGATGTGGTGAAAACGATCATGCATGCCACAAAGCCTACCTGGATCACTTCAACGAAGTGATTAAACCGATTCATGACGAATTTAACGAGTTCCTGCAACAATGCGGCGAAGAACCCTATCCAGTTGGAGAGTTTTTTGAATCCTCGCCTTATCTGAATCTGCTGCTCTATCCTGAGCCCGTAAAATTCAAACGGCGCAATCCGCTGGAGCCGAAGCGTTTTCAATTCCTCGAGGGTTGTGTGCGCAAAGAGGCTGACTACGAAATTCCGACCTTCGAGGCAAACAATGAAGCGCCGCTGATTTATCTCAGTTTTGGTAGCCTTGGTTGTGGCGACACCGATTTACTGAACCGCATCATCGGTGAAATGGGAAAATGGCCATACCGGGTGCTGGTAAACGTGGGTGAATATCTCGACGCTTATCACGATTTGCCGCCCAACGTGCAGGTGAAGGAATGGTTTCCGCAACCGACCCTGATTTCACAGGTCGACCTGGTGATCCATCATGGCGGGAACAATACTTTCACCGAATGCCTGTATTTCGGCAAGCCGGCCATCATCATGCCTTACGTGTGGGACGGTCATGACAACGCAACCCGCGTCGAGGAGACCGGTCATGGTTTCAAGATGCATCGCTCCAACTGGCAGCCGGAAGAGTTGAAAGCAAAGATTGATGCCTGCCTGACGGATCCGAACATCAAAGCCAAAATGGCGGCAACCTCCGCGCACATGCAGCAGTTTAACGGTCCCGAAAGAGCCGCCGGGTTACTGGACCAGTTATTGAAGGATCACGACTGATGGCACATGAAGGTCTTGCTTCTTCGGCGCCACACATCGCGTCTGCGACCACCATCGGTGAGCTGGCGGACTGGGGTGTAATTCCGACCATGATCGAGGGTGAATCACATACCTCTGGCGTAATTCTGCATAAAGGTCCCAATGGTGAGTCCGAGAGCGGTGTCTGGATCTGTACCCCGGGATACTGGGACTGTCACGTGACGGCCGATGAGTTCTGTCATTTTCTGCAGGGTCGCTGCACTTATACGCATGAATCCGGTGACGTCATCGAAATCGTGCCGGATACGGCAGCGTTTTTTCCGAAGGACTGGAAAGGCACCTGTCGGGTTACGGAAACCATTCGCAAGGTCTATATGATTCGTTAGCAATATGCTGATCGAATACGAGTAAACCATGACAGGACCATTGGCTACCACAGCAGGCGAAGATGGTGTAATGTTGCTTGCGTTACGCAAGCAAAAACAAAATTGATAAAATCTGAGGAAAACATAATGGGAATCACACGTAGAAATTTCATCCAGGCCACAGCAGCGGGAACGCTAGTGGCCAGTTCAGGTCTGTCTTCGCGCGTTTTCGCCGCAGGGCAGAAGACCCTTAAAGTTGGCATGAACATACCGATGACCGGCGACTACGCGCCATGGGGTCTGCCCGGGCTCTATGGCTGCCAGATTGTCGCCGATAAAATCAACGCCACGGGTGGCGTCGAAATTGGTGGTGACAATTATGCCCTTGATATTGTTTCCTATGACCACGGCTACGATATTGAGAAGGCCGTTCAGGGTTACAAGAAGATGGTCTCGGAAGACGAGGTCAAAATGGTGATGATGCTCGGCGGTGCGACCGTCGGTGCGGTAATGCCGTGGGGCGAACGCAAAAAAGTATTCACCACGACCCTGCTATCCAGCGATGTCACGCCTGATACCAAACACCTGGTCGCTACCTGCGAATCCCACCCGCTGTATGTCGTCACTGGCGTTGAATGGCTGGCGAGAAACTTTCCTGATGCCAAAACCGCGGTGATTGTTACCAATAACGACGTGGAATACGGCTTGCAGGCGGCAGCTACTTACCAGGCCGCGTTTGAAGTCGCCGGCATCGAGGTCGTCGACATGAACTTACACGGCTTTGACGTTACCGATTTCGCTCCCATCGTGAGTTCAGTGCTGGCCAAAAAGCCGGATATTTTTTGTATGGCGACCAGCTTCTACACCACGCCACTGATGGAACAGCTTTATCACCAGGGCTTCAAGGGCAAGATCATCTCCACAACGCTGGATTACCACGAAGAAATAATTGCCAAGACAAGCCAGGATTTCGTCGATGGTACGATTCACCAGTTCCCTTCTTTCGATGATCCTAAATTGAATGAAACAGGTATCAGCTTTCCCGATCCGGCTGGTTTCGATGCTGAATTCAGAAAGCGGCACCCGAATGACTGGTCCGCCGTATCCTGGGAATACCCGGCCATCATGCTGAACTGGCTGGAAGGCGCAAAAGCGGCAGGTAGCACCGATCCAAGCAAAGTTCTGAACGCCCTGCAAAGTAACCCCAATCCCGAATTTGTGTTTGGTGAGGGTAAATGGTGGGGTAAAGAGCTCTGGGGCCGGGATAACATAGTGGTTGGTCGCTGGCCTGTCGTGGTTATCGAAGGTGGCAAGACACGGATCCAGGAATTCGCCAGCGTTACCGACTGGCTGGACAAGCATTCCGATGTTCTGATCAAGTATATGAAGTCGCACGGCCTGCGGACTGTCAGTTAACGACAGTCTCGTTGAGGTCGAAAGGTCTGTAATCCGACCAGAAGAAGTTTCCGCTGCGGCGTTGCATGCCGAGTGATTTGATGACTCGCCAACCCCGCAGCGGCAACGACCAAGATCCTGGTGTCAACTGGTAAAAACCCAGTGCCAGGCGCAATCCACCGTAGATTTCATGGCAGGATAATAAGATAGAGCTTTTTCTCCAATCAATCATAAATGGACTCGTACAGGGCGGTTTTTTCGCGCTGTTTGCGGTCGGCCTGGTGCTTATTTTCGGTGTCATGGGGGTGGTTAACTTTGCCCATGGCGAGCTGGTCATGGCGGGTGCGTTCACCATCTGGTTGCTGCACGCGCAATTCGGTTTGGGCTATATCCCCGCTATCGGCGCTGCGATTATCCTGGTTACCGCGATCGGATTGCTAATGGAACGATTTCTGTTTCGACCCACACGATCGGACCCGTTGGCAGGATTGATTTGCTCGATTGGTGTCCTGTTTATCCTGCAGGTTATTGCGGCACTGATCGGCGGCGACGGACCATCGAAACAGGTGCCACCGCCTTTCCAGGGCACCCTGGTCATGTTTGACGCCTTGCGCATACCTTATCAAAGAGTCTTTAGCCTGATAGTTTCTGCGGCAGCGCTGGGGACGCTCTGGTTTTTCCTGACCCGCAGTAAATTTGGCTGGGCGCTGCGCGCCGTGGCAATGGACAGGGAAGCGGCCGAATTGCAGGGTATCAATACTGACAGGATTTCCATTATTGCGATCGGTGTCGGCACCGCGTTGGCAGGCCTGGCCGGGGGGCTTATCGCACCACTGACCAATATCAATCCCCATATGGGGCACAACGTCATTGTCACGGCCTTCATCGTAACTATCGTCGGCGGAGTGGGTAGCTTGTCAGGCGCTGTTTTCGCCGCTGTGTTATATGCCGTGTTTCATACCTTCATAACGGTTTATATTGGCGGGACCATCGCCACCATAAGCGGCCTGGTGCTGATGGTTGTCGTGCTGATCGTTAAACCGACCGGTTTGATGGGAGCGAAAATAAGTGAATAGTAACGGCGGATTCACGGTGCAGAGAATGATTATCGGCGTCGTCGCTTTGGCCGCATTACTGGCTACCCCTCATTTCCTGAGCTTTCATCACCAGGATTTACTGATCTTTCTAACCATCAATGTACTGGCTGTGTGTAGTTATCGGCTGGTGACATTAACCGGGGAATGGTCATTGATACATGCCGTAATGATGGGGGTGGGAGCTTATACCGTTGCCTTGCTGGTCAATCATTTCGATCTCGCAATCTGGTTTACCCTGCCGCTGGCTGGTACTGCTGCCGGACTGGTGGCTGCATTATTGTGTTTCCCCTTATTGAGGATGACACAGTTTTATTTCCTGATTGGCTCGTTCGCCGCGGGTGAGGCGATTCGCCTTACCTGGGTGGAATTTGTCGGTGTGTTTGGCGGCACCAGCGGCTTGAGAGGTGTCGAGGCGCCGATCGTTTTCGGCATCGATTTCCTGGACCCGATCCCATACTTTTATTTCTCCCTGGCCGTCGTGATGCTGTGCCTGTTTATCCTGTATCGCATCGAAAACTCGAGGGTAGGGCTGACCTTGCACGCCATACACTGGAAGTCGGCACTGGCGGAGTCCGTCGGCGTTGACGCCTGGCGCTATCGCGCACTGGCGTTTATCGTGGGTTCGTTTTTCGTCGGTATCGCCGGCGGATTGAAAATCCATTACCTGGGCAGCGTCACGCCAAACCAGTTCACCGTCAGTTTCATGGTGTTCATCCTGATCTGGGTAATTGTCGGGGGATACAACAAGTTTTACGGTCCCATTATCGGCGTGGTTGTGCTGACCATTTTTGACGAGTCGATCCGAAGTTTCGAAGTTTTACGGCCGGCGATTTATGGCGCCATGCTTATTTTATCGATCCTGTTTCTGCCCCTGGGCCTGGAAAGCGTTCCGGGAAAAATAAAATCATGGTTTGGAGTCGGCTCGCCGCCACCCGAACCGCCGTTGTCTGACCAATAGGGTGTAATAAAAGACTCGCATGGCCATTTTGGAAATCAACAATGTAAGCAAACAGTTCGGCGGACTGACGGCGCTGGACAATGTCAGCTTTCAGGTTGAAGAAGGAGAAATCCGTGGTTTGATCGGCCCCAACGGCGCCGGCAAAAGCACCATGTTCAAAAACATCGCCGGCTTTCAGGTGCCGACCAAGGGTAGCATCAGTTATCAGGGGCAAAGCATCGAAGGTAAGAAACCCCATACGATTGCGGAGATGGGCATCGTGCGTACCTTCCAGGAAACTACACTGTTTCAGGAGTTGAGCGTATTCGAGAATGCTTTGGTCGGCACGCATATCCGCGCGCGTTCGAACGTATTTTCCGCGGTGCTGGGGCTGGACAGGCTGCAACAGGAAGCGGCTAGCGAAAAGGTGATGGAGGTACTCGAGTTCATGGGGCTGATAGAGCGCAAGGATCAACTCGCATCCGAACTGCCGCTGGGTTCGCAACGTGCCCTGGCATTATCCATCGCACTGGTCTCCGAGCCGAAAGTCATGTTGATGGATGAGCCTTTTGCCGGTATGAACGGCGAAGAAACCAGTCACATGATGGATTTGACCCGCAAAGTCCGGGAATCAGGTATTACCGTCGTCCTCGTCGAGCATGATATGAAGGCTGTCATGGGCCTGTGTAATTATTTAACCGTATTGAATTTTGGACAGGTGCTGGCGCACGGCACGCCGGAAGAGGTGCGCAACAACGACAAGGTGATCGAAGCCTATCTGGGCGGGGCAAAATAGGATGCTGCTGCAGGTTAACGATATTCATGTCCATTATGGCCAGGTCGCGGCCCTTAAAGGGGTTTCGCTGGAGGCGGGTGAGGCTGATTTTGTCACCCTGATCGGCTCCAACGGCGCGGGCAAGAGCACCACCTTGCGCACCATATCTGGATTAAATCATCCCAGCGCAGGCGAGATAATCTTTGATGGACAGCGTATCGATCAATTGTCGGCCGACAAGATTCTTAAACTTGGCATTGCCCACGTACCCGAGGGACGCAGGATTTTCAAGGATTTAACGGTTACCGAGAATCTGCTGCTCGGCGCATTTACCCGGGACGACCAGCCAGCCATTCGCAAGGACCTGGACGGTGTATTCGAGCGCTTCGCCAGGTTGAGTGAGCGCAAGAATCAGACAGCCGGAACCATGAGTGGGGGTGAACAGCAGATGTTGTCCATCGGTCGGGCGTTGATGTCGAGGCCGCGCATCCTGTTGCTCGACGAACCGTCACTTGGCCTCGCACCGGTCATCGTCCGCGAAATCGCACACCTGCTGACTGAAATAAATAACCAGGGGGTATGCATTGTACTGGTCGAGCAAAATGCCGAGCTTGCGCTGGAACTGTCACGCCATGGTTACGTGCTGGAAACGGGCAATGTCGCGCTGGAAGGCGAGGCCGGAAGCCTGATGGATAATGATCATGTACGCAAAGCTTATCTCGGTATTTAAATGCAACCGGCTTAAAGGATTTGCCGACAACTGTTAGCCATTCGCATAAGCCTGTTCAGGCAATCTGCTCCCTGGCCACTTCGACAATCAGGCGTCGCATCCATTGATGGGCGGGATTGTTCTGCAGTAACGGGCTCCAGGCCATCTTCAACTCGATCGGTGGAATTTCGAAGGGCGGTTTTTCCACCACCACGCGTGGGTTATGCGCCTGTAGTTTTGCCGCTTTGGAGGGAATCGTGACAATCAGGTCGTTTTGCTCGGCCATTAACATGGCGGCCTGGTAGTGGCGCGTAAAAACAGTGATCCGCCGCTGTTTGCCGATCAGGTTGAGCGCCTCGTCAACCCACCCGAGGCGTTGCACGTCGTCGGGGTTCATGCCGACACCAACCCCCATGCCGGTTTTACTGACCCAGACATGCTGGGCCTGCAAGTAGGAATCCAGCGTGAAATTATTCCGAATCGGATTATCGACACTGAACAGACAGGCGAAATCATCTTCCCAGATGGTTTTCTGGTGGAAAGACTGCGGGATGGAATCGAAGCGGTTGATGACCATGTCCACCTTACCCTGTTCGACATCGAGAAAACTGACATCGCTCGGGGTCATGATATCGAGTTTAATA
>Ga0316189_10006052_pt1 | contig 11579 bp, 9 predicted proteins | sample LowCovwburrow_MG_FD_204930 | JGI IMG/M metagenome (GOLD analysis project Ga0316189, IMG submission 204930) | Coastal sediment microbial communities from Maine, United States - Lowes Cove worm burrow | ecosystem: Environmental > Aquatic > Marine > Coastal > Sediment | place: USA: Maine... | reverse complement strand
GCTGGGTTCAGCCATTTCCGGCACACAAGCATCACGACTAGCTGAAGTTGACGCCGAAACACTGTCTGCTTTTGCACAGGCTAACTGGCGTTTTACTGACGATTGGACATTGCAGTTAGGTGGCCGAATTACTCGAGATGACAAACAAGGCTTTAGAACTTTAGGTGCCTTTTCTAATGGTGGTGGCCCGCTTACGGCTGCACAAGCTTTAGCACCGGTGACCTATGCCGCAGTGTTTGATATCAGCACGACTAACCTAGCTGCATTGGGACCTACTGGACAATTTTTCTATAGCCAACTTGGCTTGCCTGAAGTTAGCGGCGACAGAGTAACCACCAAATTTTCTCCAGACGCTAAATTAGTTTGGGACCTTAGCGACGATACATTGCTCTACGCAAGTTGGGCAAAAGGCTTCAAATCCGGTGGTTTTGACTTTCGCGCAAATAATCGTGGCACCTATGCTTCAAGCCAAGAATCATTTGAGTTCGAAGATGAAGAAGCGAACAATTTCGAAATTGGCGGAAAATTTAAAATTGGCGATAGCGCCGAGTTGAATGCCACTGTGTTCTTCACTGAATTTAATAATCTTCAGATCTCAATATTTGACGGTACGCTAGGTTTCAACGTAGGTAATGCAGCTGGCGCTGAAGTAAAGGGCATTGAGTTTGACGGGCGTTGGGCGCTTAGCGACACTTTGACCTTGTCTGGTGGTCTTGCACTTACTGATTTTGAATTTACTGATTTCCGCAACGGCCAGTGCTACTCTGGGCAAACACCAACAGGTGACAATGGTCAATGTAATTACACAGGCCTAAAGAACAATCTAGTATCCGATGTCAGTGGTAACCTAACACTTGATTACACTACCCTTTTTGCTGGTGGCAACTACGAACTAAATGGAATGCTGAATGTATTCTACGCTAGCGATTATTTGTCTGCGCAAACTCAGGACCCGCTTAGCCAACAAGATTCATTCACCCGCGTCAACGCACGAATTGGCGCTGGCCCGGCTGATGGAAAATGGGAAATTGCATTATTGGCAAAGAACCTGACTGATGAAATAGTACGCACCTATAACGGTGATGCACCACTTGCATTCTCAAGTTTTGGTGCAAAAACAAACTATACATTTTATTCGCAAGGCCGAACAATGTATGTGCAAGGGCGTTATAACTTTTAAAGCATCTGAGCAAAAAGTTTTTCCCTGATGAAAGGGAGTAAGAGTTCTCTTACTCCCTTTTTTATTGCGCAAGTTGATTAGCACGATTGTTGTTTCAATCTGCTTCACCCAAAGCTGTATTGGCTTGAGCTACTCAGCATTCACTTTGGGTCTGTCGGATAATGATTTGCGTCAGGAAAAAGTGGTGCTTTCGTACTAGCATAATTCATTATCCGACAGCCCCATATTACAAAACTTATAGTTGCCACATCATTTTGTATCGACTTAACTATAATACAAGCATTATTCAATGCGGCTGTTTGCCGCCTTGATCATTCACCACATAATTTTTGGAAAAACTATTTTGAAAAATAAATTAGCAATAACAATCTTGGCCTTGTCACTAAGCGCTTGCACCACAATCAATCCTTACACCGGCGACACACAACGCGCAAAGGCCACCACAGGTGCTTTGATAGGTGCTGGTGTTGGCGTGTTGGCAGGCATCATTTCCGGCGATGATTCTCGAGAACGGCGTAAACGCGCACTGGTCGGCGCTGGAATTGGCGCAATCGCTGGCGGCAGTGTTGGTTATTATATGGACGTTCAGGAAGCTAAACTAAGACAGGAGCTTGCAGATACCGGAATAGTATTTGAGCGCCAAGGCAACAACATTGTGATGGCGATGCCGGGCAATGTCACCTTTGATGTTAATAAAGCGAATATTAAAGGGCAGTTTTATCCAGTACTGAATCGACTGATCAAAGTTTTGAAGGAGCGTAATCAAACTCTCATCGAAGTTGCTGGTCACACTGATAGCTCTGGTGGCGACGCAATCAACATCCCATTATCAAGGCAGCGCGCAAGCAGCGTGGCAAACTATATGGCCAATCAGGGCATAACACGCTCGCGACTTGCTGAACTTGGTCTTGGCTCAGCGCACCCCATCGCGAGCAATGCTACTGCTGAAGATCGTCAGCTCAACCGCCGCGTTGAGATTACTTTAGTGCCGATTACATAGCGCTGGTTAGTAAGCACTGGTTAACTAGTACTTACTACTTTGCGCGTACTCAGTTAGGCATAATATTCGACTATTATCTCTGACACGGATGTCATTGTATACTGCTCTTGATTACAGCAGCATGCTTGCTCTCACCAGCTCTCTCTTCCCCTCGTCCATTTTATTTGCACAAGTGCCTATAACGGCAAACGCTGTATGGAAATAAAACTCCGCGCCGCAAACCGCAAGTTAATCACAGAATTTCTACCTATACCTAAGTAAGCTTAGGTTTGTTAGCTAGCCTAGTAAATGATTCCTGTAATCAACAAACTCATCATATTGAGATTAGGAATCCACATCGGGGCTCGCTATTGCCGTCTAACGAACAACAACTAATATGTTCATTCTCAAGCACATAGTCAGTCTCGCATCGATCCTCTGGGTGGCCATTAATCTATTGTTTGCGCTAGCTTTGGTGCTACCTACTGCCCTTATTAGCTGGCTTATTCCTTTGCCTACAGTATCGCGAGCCTGTTCGTCTCTAATTGATCACATTTATCGAAATGCCGTAAAACTTGATAGCTTTTGGATGCAATCAGTGGTCGGCATAGAGCTGGTCATTAACGGTGAACCCAATACCCGCCAGACTCCCATTGTTATTTGCAACCATCAATCATGGTTCGATATTCCACTAATCCAAGAAGTAATAACGGGTCAGGGGCCAATTGTAAAATTTCTAATTAAACGGGAGATTGTTTGGGTACCTATAGTTGGTTGGGTTTGTCTGATACTCAATTTCCCCAAACTTTATCGCAGTCAAAACAGGGCCGATCGCCAAAGCGACTACAGCATCATTCAAAAGGCATCACGCAAACACGGGCATGATTCGGGTGCTCTATTAATCTTTCCCGAAGGCACGCGCTTCACAGAACGGAAGCGGTTGGCTCAACAGGCACCCTACCATCACCTTCTAACACCGAGGTTAGGGGGCTTAAGAATCATTAAGGAACACGCAGACCAGAATGCAGGCTTAGTTGATGTGACTATCAACTACCACAAAAAAAATGTTCGCATTTGGGATTGCCTGCATGGTGATCCTAGAAAGATCACCATTACGCTCGACTATTTTGAACTTTCTGAGATAGAGAATATTGAAACGTGGCTGAACCAGCGATGGCAAGAAAAAGATAAGGTTCTTTCAATCAGCCCTAGCTAAAATTAGCTCCAAACCTTCCTTCGGGCGAATCAATAATCGCTCAGCGTAGCAAAGCGATCTTTATGAAAACTTGTATCACCAAACTGAGCTTGCAGAACACGGGCTCGTTTGTAGAACAAGCCAATATCCAACTCGTCGGTAATTCCAATTCCACCGTGCATCTGGATAGCCTCCTGGGTTACCAATTTGGCTGTATCATTGGCTAGGGCTTTAAGGTGGCTCACCGCAAGGCTCGCATCTTTGCGGCTATTCTCTACCGCGTGTAAGGCATCGAACAATACCGACTTCAACAATTCCAACTGAGTAAAGGCGTACGCCATACGATGTTGAAGAGCCTGAAAGCTACCGATCTGTTTGCCAAACTGAACTCGGTCTCCAAGATAAACACGGGTACGCTCAAAAGCCTCTAAACTACAGCCATACAACTCAGCTCCGGCCATTAAGGCTCCCACATTAGTGATTGTGTCTATAGAACTGACGTAGTCATTCGATGACCAATCTAGCTTTTGCAGTTTGGAAACCTGTACTTGTTTGAACTCAATATTTGCGCAGTCGCGACGGTCTATCAATTCTAATTTTTGACGCGACAATCCCTCACTATTCGCGTTTACAATAAATAAGGTGGGTTCGGTGTCAAGCTTTGCGACGACCAATACTTTGTCGGCATAGTTTCCTTCAGCAACAAAGGTTTTAACGCCATTTAGCAGATAGCCTTGCTCGTTTTCAATCGCTTCAAGCGCAATACAATTGGGAGAATAATGACCACCCTCACTGAGGGCAACAGCCACCATACTTTGCCCTTCGGCGATAGATTGAACAAGCGAATCTCTATTTGGTGACGCCTTGCACTGCATGAGCGCTTGAACACCTATTGCCGAGCTGCTAAACAATGGCGAGACAGTGAGGTTTCTTCCAGCTTGTATCGCAATCATACCCAGTCCACTAATACCAAAGCCCAGCCCACCAAGCTCTTCTGGAATCATGATTGCCGGCCAAGCAAAATCAACCATCTCTTGCCATAGATCAGAATCTATTGGATTTGCGGTTCCACGCAGTTGCCTAAAAGCGGCAAGCGATGCCTTTTGCTTAAAAAACTCACTCGCTGAGTCACTTAGCATTTGCTGTTCTTCGTTAAGTACTAACGACATGATTTATTCCTGCGGCAAGCCAAGCGCTCGCTTGGCAATAATATTCAGTTGCACTTCATTGGTGCCACCGGCAATTGTCATTGCCTTGTTAAACAACAACTCACGGGCCGCACTTAGCTCTTGTTCTTGAAATTGATCATCCTGCCAGCCCAGGCCATGCATACCCATGATATCGAGCAGTAACTCATCCTTGGTTTGCAACTCGGTGGTGCCTAGATATTTCATAATCAGCGGTACGTTAGGGTCCATCTTGTGGACGAGAGCCTCTTGATGTATGCGGTAGCCGGTTAAACCAATAGCACGCATATTCATATCATATTGAGCTACCTCGTAACGAATATTGGCATCGGCAATCTTACCCGACTCAGTCACGCCCAGATATTCTTTGGCAGCATCGGCAGGCACTATATTGCCACCCATGACATCGGCACCAAGCTCTGACATCATCTTCCGCTCATGCTTGAGTAAGGACTTGGCGACCATCCAACCTTTGTTCAAACCGTTAACTAGGTTAGCCTGCGGCACAACAACGTCATCAAAAAAGACCTGCGCAAATTCTGATTGGCCGCTAATCAACTCAATTGGCTCAACTTTTATTCCGGGCGACTTCATATCGATAAGCAAGAAGCTAATTCCATCCTGTTTGCGACCTTCATTGCTGGTACGAACCAGACAAAAAATCCAATCTGATTCCACACCAAACGAAGTCCAAATCTTAGTGCCATTCACAAGAAAGTTATCTCCTTGCATTTCGGCCTTACACTGCAAACTGGCAAGATCCGAGCCCGCGCCGGGTTCACTATAGCCTTGACACCATCGTACTTGACCCGTACAAATTTTAGGTAAATGCTCTCGCTTCTGCGCTTCAGAGCCAAACTCCAACAAGGCGGGGCCCAACATAAAAACACCTGAATCCGTCAAGGGAGATCGACAATTTAGTCTTAGCATTTCTTGTTTCAGGATTTTGTCTTCAGCTTTACTAAGCCCTCCACCACCATATTCTTTGGGGAAATCTGCACAAGTCCAACCCCTGTCACGCATCCGCTCAAACCACAGCTTAGCATCTGCACTTGGAAATTCCTGTCTGCTGCCAGGGTTAATCAATTCACTTGTTTTGATGGGCTGACGCTGTGACTCGGGGCAATTAGCCTCTAGCCATGCACGAGTTTCATTGCGAAAACTATCCAGCTCATGCTTGCCTAATTGCGATTCGTTATTTGTCATGATCTGTAAAACCGATTTAGCCTTGTTCGATCGGCATTGAAAAACCATCTCGAACTGAACGATAGTTTTCATCAAAATGGCTGGATAAAGATTCATGCAGCCCTTGTTGCGTCCACTTCACTTCACCCTCTGGATTAATGTGCGGTGGCAACACCTTTGGTCTCTCGACGATATTCACCATATTGCCCCAAACAATAAATACTTCGCCTGAAATATGAGCCGCATTGTCTGATCCAAGATAACTAACCAAAGGCGCTACGTTCTCAGGATCAAAATGATGAAAACCTTGTTCTGGCGCTTTGAACATCTCAGCGGTTGCGCCGGTCATGGTCATATCGGTTTCAGCGCGCGGCATAATCACATTACAGGTCACCCCATAGCGAACTAATAGCTGAGCTGCCCCCATGGTCATGGCAACAATTCCAGCCTTTGCCGATGCGTAATTTGGCTGGCCTGCTGAGCCGTATAAAAAGGCCTCCGACGAGGTGCTGATCATTCGACCATAGACCTGTTCTCCAGCCTTAGCCTTGTTGCGCCAGTACGCAGCTGCATTTCGCATATTGACAAAGTGGCCGCGCAGGTGAACTCTAAGCACGCTGTCGAACTCTTCATCGCTCATATTGAAAATAGTATTATCTCGACAGAAGCCCGCATTGTTGACCATGATATTCAGATCACCAAAGGTCTCAATGGTCTCTTTCATTAATCGTTGCGAGTCTTGGGTATCAGCACAATCACCTAGAACAACCAATGCGTCACCACCACTAGCTTTGATCTCATCAACCGTTTTATAGGCCGCTTCCTTTGCATCTGGCAGATCAATATCATTGATAACTACCCGCACGCCTTTAGCGGCCAAATCTAAGGCTTCCTCACGGCCTAGGCCCCGACCAGCGCCAGTAATAATTGCTACCTTTCCCTCTAAATTACTCATTCTTTTCTCCGCTCATCTATTCACAGGAAGTGTTACAAACGTTCAATAATCGTGCCAGTACCAATAGCCGAACCGCAACACATTGAAATTAGTGCGGTAGTTTTATCGGCCCGCTCTAATTCATGCAGAGCTGTACAAATCAATCTAGCGCCAGTCGAACCGACCGGATGCCCTAATGCAAGAGCGCCGCCGTTCACATTGACTTTACCCAGATCAATATCGAAAACTTGAGCCCAGGACAATACCACGGCGGCAAACGCCTCATTAACCTCAAACAAATCAATATCATTCTTAGTCATGCCACTGCGCTCAAACATTCTTTGAGTTGCGTCTACCGGCCCGTCTAGTAAATAGTAAGGGTCGGTACCAACCACACAGTCAGCTATAATTCGTGCGCGTGGCTTTAAGCCGCGCTTTTTTGCTTCTTCCGCCGTCATCCAAAGCACCGCCGCCGAGCCGTCGGATATTTGCGAACAAGTAGCGGCGCTATGCACTCCACCTTCCATAATGGGTTTAAGTTCTGCTAAGCCTTCAAGCGTGGTGTCGCGCATACCTTGATCGCGATTCACCGTTTTCATTTCACCGGTGGGAACCCCATCTTCACCAATCACAGGCGCTTGCACGCTCAACACTTCTCGGTCAAATCGACCTTCTTGCCAAGCTTGTTTGGCACGGCGTTGAGATTCGTAGCCGAAGTGATCTACCATCTCACGAGTAATACCTCTTTTATGTGCAAGACGCTCTACGTGTACAAATTGATTCGGCACTGTATCCCAAGGCCACTTTTCGGGCTGATAGGTACCGGGGCCGTTATAGACATTTGAGCCCATAGGCACTCGACTCATTGATTCGACACCACAGGCAATACCAACATCAAAACTGCCAGTAGTAATCATGGATGCAAGCATATGGTTGGCAGTTTGCGCCGAGCCACATTGATTATCTAAGGTTGTGGCTCCAGCGGCATAGCCCTGACCCAAAGAAAGCCATGAGGTTCGAGTTACGTTGCTCGATTGCTCACCAGCTTGTGTTACACAACCACCGGCAATGTATTCTACATCGCTGTAATCGATACCCGATCGCTCAACCAACCCAGCCAAGGACAGGCCCAGTAACTCGCTGGGATGCAGGCCATTTAGGTCTCCGACAATAGGCTTGCCTCTACCGATTGGGGTTCTAACTGCATCTACAATAACGGCTTCAGCCATGTGATTCACCTTTAGTTTATTGGTTCTAATTTGTTCGTTTTGATAGGGCCTCTAATTGCTTCTTAGGAGGCTTACATTAGCACCAGTGACAATTGATAAAGCAATGACGGTTTGTCTGTATGAACCATTTGAATTTGGTTTTCAAGAGTCACCACAGTTTTATGCTCATTAACAGCAACACTCATTACTCGGCTACGCGCGTGAATCTCACTATCTACTGGCACTGGTTGCAAAAATCTCAATTTGTCCGAGCCATAATTCATAATCTGACTATACCCACTGATTTTTTGCGTTATATCCTCACCCATTGGCATTTTAGAAAGCAAAGACAGAATCAAAAAGCCATGCGCGATGGTCGATTTAAATGGGCTTTGCTCGGCGCAGCGAGCGGGGTCAGTATGAATCCACAATTTATCACCAGTCAGCTCAGCGAAGGTGTCTATCATTTCTTGTGAAATTGTAAGCGCTTGGCTCCAATCGCAAAACTCCTCACTAATCAAACTATTGAGACCGCATTGATCTTTAAAATCTATCTTGCTCATTGTTCCTCACGACAGCATGGTCGATACTAATAATTGCTGCGCAAAAAGATAACACGCTGGTAGTGAACACAAAGAGACCTAAGCATTCTATTTCATTAGCATTATCCGCCAGCCGTTCATGACAAACAGGTATGGTGGCAGTAGATTACGATATAATTATCAGAATCATCAACTACCTCCACAACAACCCGCAACCCAGAGCATGACTCCGCGCAGCCAAAACACTCACTCAAAGAGCCAATTACCTGCTCGCAAAATACACCGCCTAATTGAGTATTTATGCAACGTGGGGCTTGACCCCAATACTATTGCAAGTCGAGCTGGGGTAGATTTAGTCAAAGTATTAAATGCCACGGCTAACGACACCATTCCCAGCATTTACTACGCCTTGATTTACAATGAGATGGTGGTTGATTTGCAGAACTCCGGTAAGCACCCACCTTGGGCTGCTGGCTTGGGAAGCGATAATTTTCGCATGATGTGTTACAGCTTAATTTCCTGCAATACATTGGGCGATGCCTTACACAGAGCACAAAAATACAACCAATTGGTGCGCCCACTATATGGCCAGCAAGTGTCCTTACATAATAACGATGCAAATAACGCCACCATTGAATACCAAGTAGATGATGCCTTTATTCGCAGGTCAATTTCCCCCGCCAATTGGAGCAGTGAAGAATGCTCGTCAGTCGTGCGATCTTCCGGGCTGGAAATGTGGCTGGGCTTATGCGGTTGGTTAATAGGGCGAAAAATTGAACCCACTCATGCATCAATTTCAGGAGCCGTAATATCAACCGCCTATCAACAGAGGATCCGCGCAATATTTCAATGTCTGGTGGAATTTGAAGCCGCGACGACTAGTTTTTCACTGCCCGCAGAAATGCTTGAGTTGAGAATAGTTCATAACACCGATTCGCTTGAAGAGTTTTTAGATACCGGGCCATTCCAACTCTGGTCCACTGATGACAAGCTAGTTAGCACCACGGCCGCCATAAAGTCCCTATTAGGCAACGATTTTTCCAACGGCATACCAAGCTTCGAAGATATGGCCACAAGCATGAATATGTCAGCATCCACCCTGCGCCGCCACCTATTAGCAGAAGGTTCGAGTTATCAAACGATTAAAGATGAACGGCGCAGGGATATCGCAATTGAGCTGCTGTGTTTTAGCACCAAGAAAATTAGCGACATTAGTGACCAAGTGGGCTTCTCTGACACCAGCTCCTTTGTGCGTTCATTTAAAGCATGGACTGATCTAACACCTAAGGCCTATAGGGTGAAATCTCTTGATTAGGCCTTCGATTGAGATTGAGAGTTTACATTGGTGTATCCTGTAATCTTGATTTTAGAAATACGAAGTTTAGAAAATAAGAAGATCAAAGATTGGCGAGGTGGCACTTTTGAAAGGCTGTTGGATACAACTCTAAGCAGCCAGTCACCACGAAACGAATATTGACTGATAGTCGCTTTGAGAATGTGCACAATTACTCAGACTCCTGCACATTCTAATAAATGAACATAAGAGCATGCAAAATTGCACAAGCTGTGGTTGAGTGAGGCTTATCTTAGCCAAGCTCAATTGCTGGATGAACGATAAGCCTTTTTTGACTTAATCGATTTAGTCCTAATCACGAATTTAGCAAGACCACCGCTTAGGTACACATGGTTCCACCACCAGTTCGAAAGCGTTGTGAATAACATCTTTCTCCTCAGCTTATAGCTTTTACGATGTATCATGATCCCGAGGTAGGAATTCATGCTCGATAGAAAAGCAGCTTCTTGCTTTTTATTGGGCTTGCTTTCGCGGACTATCACATTCTGTTTCATGATCGCGGCATGAAAATTACCTTTCGTTCGATTAGCAATGTAAATGCGGTGCGGCTTGATAACAGAGCCTAAAAACTCCACCCCTTTTGTGTAGTGCTGCAAATAGATCTTATCAGGGTGGAGGGTGAGCCCCAGTCGTTCTTGTAGTGTGCTTTTAATCACCGGGATAAGCGACTTTAAGTAGGCTTTATCCTGATCCACGATCACAAAGTCATCAACGTAACGACCGTAATAGCGAATACCCAAATCATGTTTAATAAAATGATCAAACAGGTTTAGGTAAAAGTTGGCAAACACCTGACTGGTCAAATTGCCTATAGGAAGGCCACAGTTGTTGGCTGAATGAAACAGGCTCTTATCCGGCGGCAAACCGTGCCACTCGCTACGCTTACTCTTGACAATGCAGTTTCGGGTTGGGTTGTAGTTAATGATTTTTTGGCACAGCTCTAATAATATGATTTTATCGCTATTGTGATATTTGCATTCAATAAACTGATTTAGCTCTGCCAGTAAAATATTTTTATTAATATGCATAAAGAAACCCTTAATATCGAGTTTTAGCACATAGCAATCTTGACTGTAATTCCTCGAGCATTGCCGAATGAAGCGGTCAACACGCCGCACCCCAAGGTGCGTTCCTTTACCAAGTCGGCAGGCATAACTGTCATAGATAAATGTTTTCTCAAACAGCTGGGTGAGTTTCTTGATAATAAGATGGTGCACCACCCTGTCACGAAAATCAGCAGCGAATATTTCTCTTTTTACTGGCTTGTTAACGATTCAAGCAATCGACTTACCCGGTTGGTAGCTACCGTCGTTAATCTGCCGCTGGAGCGCAATCAAGTTGGCTTCGTAATCGACCTCAAATGCGAGCGCGTTGCGGGTATTGCGCTTATTTTTACGGCAATCAAAATACGCTTCATAAAGCGCTGATAACTCTATTGCAGGTTTTCCAGCCTGCTCACAATCAAACAGAGATAATTGCTGCATAGGCTCACATTATTTGAAAACACGGGCAACGAACACAACTGTTGCCCGCGAGACCTTCAATGATTCTATCTAAAACCCCGAACAGCACGAACACGAAGTGTGTTGTTCTTATTGTTGTCGTTCTGATTGCCATTGTCGAAGTTCTGGTTCCAAGCGTTGTTACTGCTGATCTCCGACGAACTCCAATAGTTGTTACTGGCAAAACCGCCCACAACGTTTTATAGAGGTGTTTGAATAACAACAAGGTATCTCGCCGCTATGTTATTTAACTGCCCAACTGAACAGTCCCTCTATCGCTTTTAAACAAAACCTGCTCACTTACCGTCACCTT
>Ga0316189_10006051_pt1 | contig 11582 bp, 31 predicted proteins | sample LowCovwburrow_MG_FD_204930 | JGI IMG/M metagenome (GOLD analysis project Ga0316189, IMG submission 204930) | Coastal sediment microbial communities from Maine, United States - Lowes Cove worm burrow | ecosystem: Environmental > Aquatic > Marine > Coastal > Sediment | place: USA: Maine... | reverse complement strand
GCGCAAGGCTATATGTCATCTGTCGGATTACCGAACGTTTAAACATGAAAAAGCCTGTGGTTTTTAACGTCACAGGCTTTAAAAGATTTCGGTTTTAAACGAATAATTTCATGATGTCCCCATTTCTAAGAATGTAGCAAATGTATCAATGTGATATATATAAAGGATGATTTGCACGACCATGTCAAGAAAAAACCCCGGGGTTTAATCCGGGGCTAGTCCAACAGGGGGAATACATAATAATACAGACAGTAATTATTCTTATAACCTAATGCCGTATGATTGCAACTAAAATGTTACACGTTCCGTTTCGATTATACCAGTGCCGTGAAAATCCTGTACCCTGACAACCCGTCTACGATGTGAACTTTGATAAACATTTTCACCATCAATGATCAGTTTGTGCACTTTTTCACTGCGTTCATACACCCTGTTACATTGATCGACAAACGCACGCATGGCGTTATAAAAACCGTCAGGGCCGTTGATACTGTGGTAGTTATTTTCGACCATGGCCGTTTTTATCGCAGCCCTGTATTCAGGTGTCAATTTACGCCACGTGCGATCCATGGGAAACCCGTATCGTGACATAAGCCTGAAAACATCTTCAACACCTGTCAAACGTCTGTATGTATTTTTCATTTTATAACATCCCTATATTTTTAACTTTTTCAACACAGACTGACCAATGGGGTCATTTGCGCCGAATAGTCGATCAACAATGTATTGTTTTTCATCATCATTTAACCGGTTGTTGATGGGTGGGTGCAGTATGCGTTGCTTTGCGGCCCATTCTTCACTGCGTTGCTTGTACGTTTTCCTTTCGTTCAGTGCTTGCATCCAACCATCGCACACATCAAAGTATAATTTCAGTTCACCACGATCACCTGAATAGTCATTATCATTTTTTAACTTGTCGCGTATGTTATCTTTGATACGCTCCATGCCTTCCCATGAAAACCAATCGCGATCATTTATTTCAGGTAATATCAAGATTTTTTATCCACATTCTTATTACCCGCGTCTATTAGTTTTTTCATGCGCTTGTTTGCGACTTCCAGTTTATCGTCATAGATCGCTATCGGGCGTTCACCATTCACCGGGTAACATAGCAGGTGGTACTTGTGACCACGGGACGGCGAAACCAGCGAATACACGTGCACGATGTCTTTCCCGTGATCTGGGAAACAGTTTTTACAGCTTGTCACACCGTCATTAGGTAGCGGCAGGGTACACAGGGTGCATTTTTCCCTGACAGGTGCCGGTGCACTTGGCATACCGCCTTGCGGGGTTGTTTTCATGCTCGGTAGTGTCATGATAATTGACCCGTGGTATAACTATGTAAAATGTCCGTTGCTAACTTCAAATTACTAGCGTCACCCATATCATTATCTACAGATATTTGTCCCAATTCGGTGTAGAAACAATCTGACCCGATTGCATGGTTTATCAGAAAACACTTAATATCTTCTGCCAGTTTACACCCGTTTTGATATACTACGTTTTCAATTTCACTCATGGTACATTTTTCATCAATCATGATAATTCCTTTACTTTACAATACATGGTGTTCCATGCGGTTTCCAGATCAGGTGAACGTCCTTTTACCCAATTGTTTTCTTTCACAATCCAAGCACATGCTTGAAAATCACCCCCGTTTATGCGCATGCAGTTCGTCGTGATCGCCTGACCATTTGATAACAGGTTGCTTATGATCACATTGACGGGTATTTTTTCAGATGCGCCGGGGTTCATTGACGGCATCATGATGTTTACAGTTCTGCAATTCGCTTGTCTTTTCCTTCAATTATCTTAGCAAACATCCACGGTGCGAACGGACACTTTATGTGCAGTAACTCGCAACAATTCCAAACTACTGCACAAACGAAACCTATCGGGCTGTACGTCCAGAATTTAGTTAATGACCATAACCACATTACCCGAACCTCACCCAGCTTCTAAGCTCTCTTATCGTGCTGCATTCATATTTTTTCAGCATCCAGTTTTTATAATACTCCGAGCGATAGCTTTTCCTGTCCTGCTTGTCGTCCCACTTTTCAAGGTGACGTTCTGCTTGTTCGCGTAACATATCAATTTCCCATCTAGGCTTTAAATGTAAGTTTCCTATCATCCTAACCTAACCTGTGACAACACAAGCTTGTCGTGGTGGGCTTGGGCTGCGGCTTTGGCGGCTTCCTGCAAGTTACCCTTGCCAGCATAATCGCCTACATATTGCGCTCCAAAGGTTGCATACAAAACTCGCCAAATCTCTCGTCTATGGCCAGTGAGTTTTTTCACTTGGTATCTACCACATTTACTTAGGCTAACATTCTTATGGTCAACCCAAACCAGCGGCTTGACCTTCACCCGCGAGGCAAGGGCTGCGTTCCAACAGTCTAACAATAACATTCGCATTTCTTCATCTACTGTAGAATATGAAGCCTCTAAATATTCATCAAGCCCATCCGCTGCGGGCTGGTCGGTTTTGGTTTTATCGGTCATGATTTATCCTTTAATTCGGTTGCGGGTCTATGGCACGTCCTCGGTGAACTATCGCCAGCAGGCAGTTTAACTATCGCCTTGCACCAAATACATTGCCATTTGTTAAACTTCTTTGATAATGTTTTGGCTTTTATCCAATCGCATCCGTGGCTCATACCATCACCCACTGAATAAAGGTAATCACAGTTGATATTAAAACCAATAACCCCCCAATGAACATTTGAACCCTGCCATCGGTGTCCGTATCCCAACAAATGTTGAATTTTCGAGTGAACCAGTGTCCTCTGGAAAGGAAAGCGCACCCTGAAAACAAAAGAAATACACCGATTGTAAATAATGCGGTCATTTTCCGTCTCCGTTCTTTGGCGGCTCAATGCCATGTACTTGATCCCCTTCAATTAACAGTCGAAAACACATTGCGATTGTCTGGACTATCTCGCCTTCTAAGTCCTCCCAAGTGCAATCGCGGCCTTCTGCATAATGCACGCCAGCCCTAACAACCTCACCAGCTTCTTCGGCTATCTTTGTTAGGACATAGTTAGGTTGTGGGAATTTATTCATTGCCGCTTCTGTTGCGCACATTGCTTTTATATGCAGCGTTTGTAGGTAGCTAAGTTGTTTCGCTGTTAAATCAATCATTTTCCGTCTCCGTTCTTTGGTTCCCTGACTTCTTCTGCACCCATAGTCTCTTGCAGGTAGCCCTCTACGTGGTCGGGTAGGGGTGGATCGTTATTATGCGCATACCCAATAAGTTTGACTGCAACTAAGAGGCCGCTTTCATTAACGCCAACCTCTGTTTTTGCGTCCCATCTATCCCAGATAGTTAGGCAATCTTGCAGGACCATTTCGGTATCGTTAAAGTGGGCTGTTTTCATTACGCATGGCTTAAATTCGGTTGGTTCCTGTGTTGTCATAGGCGGATCGTCATTATGCGTTACTTTCCAAAAGCCGGTTGGCCTGGGCAGTTCAGCTAGGATTGCGTCAACTGCCAGCGTTGCCAGGTGTTGCGGGTCTGAACCTTGTCCGGTTATCGCGTCGGCTGCGGCTTTGATGAGGTTAGCGCGGTTCATTTCGTGGCTCCTTGTTTAAGTGCTGACTTTAAGGCAACCCCTTTGATCAAGCCGTCAAGGTGTTTTTGCACTCCGATTTTCGCTTTCTCGTAATCTGGGTAACATCCGATTATATCATCTTGGAAGTCGTTATCCCAAACGTGACGCCTAATTGCTTTGATTATACCGTGAATATCGGAAATGGAGTACTCGCCAAAGTGAGTACGGCAGTAAATATCGTTAGGCCTCCATTCGTTGCGGCTTTTCCAGCGTAATTTCTTTGCAATACCCACCTATTCGCCCTCCTGTTTAAGTGCTTGGCGGGCGGTAACAACCATTCCCATCAAAGGTATGGCTGCAACCGTTGTGTGTTCATTTGCAGGAAAATCCGCTATCTCTTGCAAAGCCGCTTCCAACTCCGCAATGCGCTTGCCGTCTATTTTTGACTTTGCGTAATCGTCACGAGTTTGTTTTTTGATTACCTCAATCGCCGTGTCTAATATGTGTTCATCAGGCTCACCGCCTTTTGTAGACAAGAAGAAACCATGCGACCCAAACAGGGAATTATTAGCCCAAGAAATTACACGCTTTAACTGCTCATTCTCTTTAGTTGTCTTGCCGTCAGTCAGGAAAGGACGTAGGGCGTTGATGATTGCCGTTGCTTCGCAGTCAATGTCCTCAATATACGGACCTGTTATACCGTAGGCACCGTCAGTAAGTTCAAGGTTCGCCAGCCTAAGCTTAACAATCTCCACCAGTTCGGCCTCGTTGGGCAGTGGGGCTAATTCTGTTGTATCGGTCATTTCACGCCCTCCAGTAATTTAATTGCGGTTTCGAGTACCGATTCATTTAGCGGTGTGCCACCACGTGCCATGTTTTTCAGGCGTATGATGCATTGCTGTTTTTCAAACGCCTGTTGATTTGTTTCACCCGGGAACGCGCCGTTGCAATGATCGCGACTTATCCAACCTATCACACCATCTTCAAATGCATTATTGGTTTTCAAAAAACCGTCAACATCGTAATCGGCTCGCACATTCGGATCAGCCTGTGAAACGACTGTATATCCTGTCACGCTACGAGCCGTCGAGTTTACCAATATATCCACAACAATACACGGTGTATTATCGTTTTCAGTCATTTCACTGGTATCTGTGGATATTTCGTTATAGATAACCGTATCGCCAATTTTAAATTTACGTGTCATATTACATTCCCTATTTTTTGTTTTCCGTGTTTCGTCATTCCTCACGGCTTAACTGTCGATTGATTTTACTCGTGACTAACGAACATGGTTCGTCTTCCACGGTGATAAACATCCTGTACTTGCTGCCGTCATCGAGATATATATGACAGCCGCCTGTTTCTACACTCTTATATGTGAAAAACCCGTCACTTATCTGGTCGATGACAGGTTTTAGTGCCACAACATCGCAGGGGTTAAAGGCGTGCGCCCCTATTAAAATTAATTTGCAGATCATAATCATATTCCCTATTTTATGTTTCTATAATTACACTAGACTTTATGTCCGGTAGTGTCAACAACTATTCCGCATATCCCACCACTTCCATTTTCACATTCCCAATGCTTCGCGGTACAGTTCAAGTATCGCTTCGGTTTCACTAATTTCTTGCGGGTCAACTTTGCGCATGCGGATCAGTTCACGCATGATCTTAGTATCATACCCGCGCGATTTTGCTTCGGCCATGACCTCTTTTTGCTGGTCGGCAATGTCTTTCTTTTCAGCATCAAGACGTTCAATACGTTCAATGAATGATCGTAATTCATCAGCTGCGACACGGTATGATCCCGGTGTGGTGTTTTGTGATGGTAGTGTCATGTCATGTTTTCCTGTTTGTAAAATTTGATAACGTTTTTGCTGTCCGTACAGCTTTCAAGAGTGCGGTTTCACCATTGGCCGACGTGGTTAATATTGTGCCATTTATTAAAATAGTCACGATTCGTCACCGTTGTTTTTCAATGTGAAAAAATGAAATAACGTCGTACCTTTCCGCAAGTGACAATCCCCAATATATTCATCAATGTTTTCTTCTGTCTGAAAACCCCCGTAAATGGATAATATTTCAACATCCGTTAAAGTTCTGGTTTTAGGATTAATCAAAGCCATTAAAACAGGCATGTCGCCACGCGAATAAATGCCGAGAATTTTATAATCGGACGGAATATTTACACGTGATACTCTGACACCCAAACCCGTGCGTATGTCTTCCCCCAACCGATATTCTTTCACACATAGTGTCATGGTTCTTTCCCTTCCACTTTATCTATCACGTCACATATCATTTCTAAAATATGAATATCATTTTCGTGCTTATAGTATTCGTAAACACGCTTCAAAGTTTTCAACATTTCATCATTATCAGTCATCAACCTTTCGATCATATCCGCTGCCCGTCGCATCGGTACATCATCTACTGACACATCTGTTTTCATAGCCACATCACGTGACAAATTGCGCAGTTCGGCAACCAATTCATTGTACTCGTTTTTCATCGCTGTATCCATTAGTTTAATATCCTTGTTATACTCACCGGTACAACTGCACCATCGCGGAATTGCACCCCGGCATTGTTTACGACTATTTCAAACGTCGCTTTTACGTCACTGAATTTCATACTTGCGGGGCGCATATTCGTAACTAGATTTATGACGATAATCATCACATCCAGTTCTGTTGCGCATACCGTATCGGCATTTATAACACCGCGATTATCCATATAAGCAAACGCTGTTACTGGCTCGATTGGCATTGTAACAACCTTTCAATAGCGTCCGCAGCCTTCCACGATAGAAGGTCGGGACATTTGCATTCAAAACCCGCTCGGTGCGTCTGGTCGCGTATTGCACGGGCATTGCGTCGCAGTTCGGCAACCAATTCATTGTACGTATCAGACTGTTCTAAACTAATCGTCATGGTTTACCCTTTCCTAGCATGAAACGAACCCATGCTTTAAACGTTATCCAATTGAGGCGCATTTCGTCCACGTTGCACCATGGATGTTGCGACAGACACAGGATGCCCACATATACCAAACACGTGACCAGTGCGACCATTCCCAGAAATTCAGTCATCGGTTATTCTCTTTTTCATGTTGTATGCCGTGAAGCTAACAAAATTTTCCAGATCAGACAGTTCACGCAAGACGGCGCGAAGATCAGCAACCGTCAGGTTAAATTCTTCACCTTCGATACATTCAGTGGCGCACACGTTAGCACTCGCATTTGTTTTGTGGACGGCTACAAAATCTTCTATGTTTCGGACTGCGTTACTCATTTTATGATCCCCTAATCATCACGGTTGCTTATCCATCATGGCAATCTTTGTTTGGCGTATCATTGCCTGAACATGCGCCTCACTTGACTGTATCGCGGCGCATATTTCGTTTTCTGGCTCACCATGTCGTATCATTTCTTCGATTAAGCGAAGCTTAGCAAATGTGAAATTGCACTGCCATCTATGAAGCCCCACGTTGTCAGATGCATAATCCGTTACAATGCCCTGTTTTTTATCCGAGCGTACAAAGCGGCCAATGTCACGTTGCCTATCTGTTACCTTCTCTGCATCCACCATAATATCTTCGGCATCATTATAAGCTTTATACCGGCCCAATATTCCCGCGGTTGTAAAACTCGTACCGACGAACGAAACCCAATCAGCATATGATGTGGTCATTGCGTCCTTGATATCTTCGGAACAGTCGGGGGTGACCAAATTCGCCAGCTTACCCCATTTGATTTGTGCGCTATACTCTTTTTCAAGATGCGCTATCTGTTTTCCAAACATTTTAAATAACTCCTGTTTTTAGTGCAGCGACTAAATCAATGCGCGTTTGTTGATAGAAGTCTGATCGTGCATCAGCGGCATCAGCGGCATAAGCGGCAGCATCAGCAGCACGAGCGGCAGCATCAGCAGCATCAGCAGCATCAGCAGCACGAGCAGCAGCACGAGCGGCAGCGGCGGCAGCGGCATAAGCGGCAGCACGAACGGCAACAGCAGCCTTTTCCAGTTTGGCAGTTACATCTTCACCGTTGAGTTTTCGGCGCAACAGATCAATAACAGACTGTACAACGTTTGATTGATCATACTGTTTTACCCGTTCAAGTAATGAAATCAAAAACAAGTCTCTGGTTTTATTCCAATCTTTTACACCCGGATATAGTGTTACACATTCCAAGTGCCAGTCACGACTGTTTTCTACAGAAAGACCTTCGAAGATGTTTTCTTGCAAGTGACCCATCCATTCAGGAATACCCGCAGCTTTCGAAAATGCAGCAATGTCACTCGATTCGTTTCCCAACTCATGATTGAAGCAACCAATGGAACAACCTTTGCCGTCTACATCATCAAGCCAAACGCCCTGTTTGATCATATCCTGATCTTGATGACGTTTCGCCATTTCTATCAGATTTACCATTATGTATTCCCTATTTCATGTTTTACCATCACCTTATTACATATTGTATCAGGCGTGACAAGTCACAAAATGATTTAATTTATGATATTTAACGACGTGACGTGACTATGTTACAAGTCTGTCCGTTAAATTGTGTGTGGGAACAATGACTTAGCGATGATTATTGTCGATGTTACATGGCAGACATGTTTGCAAAGCGTCTGTCTGTCCGCTGTTTATATAATGTTTTCAACAATTTATTATACTATTACCAGACTTACTATATAAAGTTAAATTGATGGGGATAGTAGTATATAACATACAAATATGTAATGAATAAATAATGCATGTATGTTATATGACGTTTTGTAGGGAGAGTGAAAAAGGGTCTGTCCGATTGAGATTGGTCAGGTAGGCATTGTGGATATCTATGTATTTGTTACATAATTTAATCGGACAGACTTGACGTTTCAGTAACGACAAGGTATGCAATGTATAAATATGAGGCTCATTATGATTATTACACGCACAATCAAACGTAATCTAAAAACATTGTCTGAAAAAGAATATGTCATGGTCAACGGGCGTGTTAGATCAAAGGCGCGTTTTGAAGCATATAAAATGCGTCGTTCCATATTGATTGGTTTGATAGCAAATGGTTATATTGAACCGACAGATAGTGTGATAAAAGTAACCGATAAAGGTAAAGCTTTGTTGTTTCCTAAAACCGAAGCAAAACGTCAAACCGCAAAAGAACGTAATAAAGCCTACAGTGATAAAAAAATTGCTAACGGTTATGTGCGCCGGTCACTATGGATACACAAGGACGATATTGTGAAATTTGACGATTTCGTTATGCTGGAGACACGTTCATGAGCAATACCGCGAAAAGACAACAAAAGCGACGGGATGCTGTCAAAAAACAAGGTTTTGTATTCAAGACAATTTGCGTCCATGAAGTAGACCTTGTAAGATTTGATGAATTTATGCAAACTTTGGTAAAACCTATAAAGAAGGATTCAACAGATGATGGAAACTGTACAAATAGCATTACTCGTTAGCTTATGTTGTATTATTGCGTGGGCTGTCGGTATTTATATGGGGCGTGAAGATAAAGCATTCATCCGTTTTTATGGTATTAGTTTAGTATTTGCTTTTGTTGTAACAATTGCCACAGTTTATCTTACTGTTACAGACACAATAATTGCAATTACTGTGCAACTTGAAACGGACAATGGAGGTGACAGATGACGTTACTAACCGTGACAACTCTACCCGCAATGTGGAAATCCAATAATAATAAGCTTGTGAAAGCTACTCAATTTGCAGAACGTAACACGATCAATGACATGGCGTTTAAAACGCGCCATGATGGTATTGAAAATGTCAGAAATCAAATGACATTGCGCAACCGTTGGACAGAAGGCAGCATTCGTGTGCAAATGGCAAGACGTACAACCGATGCGGCAAGAGTTGGATCATTTCAGGATTACATGGCAGATCAGGAATTCGGCAGCACCAGAACACGCAAAGGCAAACACGGTGTACCAATCCCGACCGCATATGCATCGGGTGAAGGTCAAACGTCAATGCCGCGCAAGAGATTACCAAGGGCGACAAACAAACTATCACGCCTGAAACTGCGTAATACGCGACTAGGTGGTAACAAGAGACAAAGAAATGCTATAGCTGTACGTCAGGCAGTAAAGACGGGGCGGCGCGAGATATTTATGGACACCGGGCGCAAACAGTTCATCGCACGTGTAACAGGTGGAAAACGTCAAGCGCGTGTGCGTGTTCTATACGACCTATCGCGCGGATCAACACCGATACCACGTAACCCATGGCTATTACCTGCGACTAATACAGCGGTCAAACAACGTGAACGGTTCTACAAAAAGAATATGAGTTTACAAATGAAACGTTTGCGCGGGGTCAAGTGATGATGATCAATGGTGATAGTGATACTGTGTTGGTGGCAGTGATCAACGATGATGATGGTGATGATGGTGATGATAATGATGATGATAAAAAGGTACTGTGAGAAGGGTGGCACCGTGCTGCAATTTTGTTTTCGTCGCGCCACTGTCACAAAGTGCGATAAAATGATACATAGATTAACCGTGTTGGGCAACTTGACATAGCCAAATCAACTATAGGGATAGTGAACCATGAAACCTTTGAATACATTCGATAAACTGATTAAGATTTTTGTGGTTGCACTTGGTGCGACGGTATTGATAGTTGTTTGTTTTTTTGCATTGTTCCTATTATTGCTTGGTTTTGTACCACAATGGATTTTGCACGATACACCATATGTTGCGCCTGTTATTTTTGCGATCGCATTGGTTTGTGCAGCGTTGAAGATTGGGTGATGAATATTCACACGACATCTGACCTTATGAGTAAAGCGGAATTCGCACGGCATTGTGGCGTCAGTGGCGCGCGCATTACGCATTTGACGAAACCGGGGGAACCACTATGGGATGCGATGAATGGTAGGTATATAAATGCGTTACACCCTGACGCGGTTGATTATTTCAAGTTGAAAGCACCCGAAGCTGTTGCGGTTCCCCCGGTCAGAAAAACAAGCGGCATGCCAAGTGCACCACCACCAGCCACGATAATTGCCGATACGGATAGTGCGCCTGTGAATAATATACCTGCGAAGAAACCGCACGTGCGGGGTTATGCTGCGAGAAATGCTAAAAATGCTGTCCCTGTGAACATCACGTTCGACGCACAAACAAATCCAGAAGATTTTTTAGATATGTCATTACGTGAACTGACTGCCCGTTTTGGCACTGATCGTCAATTTCTGGAATGGTTGAAAGCTGTAAAGTCGATTGAAGATATCAGGGAAAAACGGTTGCGTAATGCTGAAAAAGAAAATCAATATCTACCCCGGGACATGGTACAACGCGTGGTGTCTGAATTTGTCAGGTGTTTTAATTTGCAGCTAACGGATGGATCAAAGACGATCGCAACACAGGTGCGTAACATGACCAAGGCTGGGCAGAGTGTTGAAGCCTGTATAACGTTTGCACAGGATCGCATCGGCGCACCGATTGCTGACGCAAAGAAACGAATCGCGGATCATTTGGTGAACCGTGATGTTGATGTAAAATAGGGAAAGAAAATGCAGATAATTTATAAATATTCGTTGGGTGTTACGATGGGCGGTAGGTCTGAAGTATATTTACCGAAGGGTGCAACGTTTTTGGATGTACAGTTGCAAGATGATATTCCGACCCTGTGGGCGTTGATTGATACCGATGCGGATTATGAAATTGTTAAACTATTGACCACGGGAACCGGAATGTATTTACCCCCGGAACCCATAGGGGAACACATCGCCACTTATCAAGACGGTGGTTTAGTATGGCATGTATTTTTTGCTGATGTGATAGATGGAAAGTGAAAACAGGTGTTGACACTACCAGACATAAAGTCTAGTGTAATCATAGAAACAGCAAATAGGGAATATAATTATGAAATATACGGATTATAGAATACTTGCCGACCGTAAACCTGAAGTATTAGCGGAAAACGTAGCGAAATATCTTAGGTCGAACTGGCGTTTACACGGTGGCCCTATTGTGGTTGAAAAACACT
>Ga0316189_10006050_pt1 | contig 11583 bp, 7 predicted proteins | sample LowCovwburrow_MG_FD_204930 | JGI IMG/M metagenome (GOLD analysis project Ga0316189, IMG submission 204930) | Coastal sediment microbial communities from Maine, United States - Lowes Cove worm burrow | ecosystem: Environmental > Aquatic > Marine > Coastal > Sediment | place: USA: Maine... | reverse complement strand
TGTGATGTCGCTTACGATGAGCAGATCGAAAGTGCCTTTGCAGAATTGCGTAAGCACTGGGACTACTACGACATCCTCGTCCACGCGGTCGGCTTTGCCCCGAGAGAGCAGTTGGTTGGTGATTACATGGATGCCGTCACCCGCGAGGGTTTCCAGATTGCCCATGACATCAGCTCCTATAGCTTCGTCGCATTGGCCCAGGCCGGTCGCGAGATGATGAAAGGACGTAATGGGGCCTTGTTAACCCTGACCTATATGGGCTCTGTAAGGGCAATGCCGAGCTATAACGTCATGGGCCTTGCCAAGGCCAGCCTGGAGGCGAATACGCGCTACATGGCACAGAGCCTCGGCCCCGAGGGGCACCGGGTGAATGCCATTTCAGCCGGGCCTATCAAGACGCTGGCGGCCGCTGGTATTTCACAGTTCAGAAAGATGCTGGACCATGTCCAGGGCACTGCACCCATGAGACGTACCGTGACCATTGAGGACGTGGGTAACGCCGCAGCATTTCTGTGCTCGGACCTTGCCGGTGGTATTACCGGTGAGATTACCTATGTGGATGCAGGTTATAACATCCTGGGAATGGCGGAACTGGGAAGAGACGCTGAGTAGAAAGCCTGGCAACATTTATCACGACAAAAAAAAGGGTGCGTAACAATACGCACCCTTTTTTATTCACACCGGCTAAAACCGGTAAAACACCAAAATCAGCTTATTTGATCCGGTCTTCAAATACTTCTACATCGGCAGTGTTTCGCAACTGGCGCATCAGCGCGGCAGTTTCCAGGCTGGCGTTACCATTGGCAATAACCCTTTCGTACTGTTGTTGCGCGAACGCCGGTCCACTTTCGAGATCACCCTGCACAACCGATTCCAGCTGAACAACAGCGAAACCCCCGGTGGTGGGTAATACCGCATCCACTTCCTCACCCTCGGCCGGTACAGGCAAACGAAAAACCTCTTGCACCAGTTGCGTATCGGGTAGCGGTGAACCGCGTTTGACGGCGTCATGGCGGGCATATTCAAGACCTGCGTCCGTGGCCAATTGTTCCAGCTCACTTTCGCCGCCCTGCAAGCTGGCAAACAATTCATCAGCCTTGGCCCTGGCAGTGTCCCGTGCCAGGTTGTCAGTCAGGGTTGTAATGATTTCATCACGCACTTCTTCAACCGGCTTCAGGGCAACGGGCAGATGCTCCTTGAGCTTGATCATAACCAGGCGGTTTTCATCCAGGTTGATTGGATCACTGACCGAGCCCTGCAACAGAACCAGGTCGGAAAAAGAAGCTTCGACCACCTCAGAATTGGCTGCAACACCCTCACCACCAGTACGCGGGAAAGGCCCGGCAACATTCACGGGCAATTCCAATACCAGGGCGGCGCTTTCCAATGTTGTCGGATCTTCGTAAATCAGGTCTACCAGACGATCCGCCTGCTCAAGGAACGCGCGTGATGCATTTTCTTCCTCATATTCCCTGACCAGGGTGGCCCGGGCCTCTTCAAAGCTCATGCCCGAAGCCTCACGTACTTCCTTCAACTGAATCACGTGCCAACCAAAACCGGTCCGAACCGGCTCGGATACAGGTGCATCCATGGACAATTCATACATGGCATTTTCAAACGCTTTCACCATCACACCGGCCTCGACCCAACCCAGGTCGCCACCTGAAGCCGCTGAACCTGAGTCCTGTGAGTTCTCAATGGCCAGCGTGGCAAAGTCTTCACCGGCCTGCGCCCGTTCGGATAAATCTTCGGCTGTCTGCCGGGCCGTTTCAATGTCAGCCTCACTCGCATCTGATGAGACCTCGATCAGGATATGTGAAACATTTCGCTGCTCGGGGCTTATAAAACGCGCTTTTTGGGCTTCAAACTGGCTACGCAGAACATCTTCATCCGGCGGCGGGCCAGCCGGCAATAAGGCCGCATCCAGCTCAATGTATTCGATGACAACCTGCTCTGCAGACTGGTAGTCCTCAGAATGTGTGTCGTGCCAGGCAGCGATATCGGCATCGCTGAATTCGGGAGCAGGCTCCGGTAAAACAGCGGGTACCTGAACGGCATTAAAAGTTCTTTTTTGCTCTAGCAAGCCGACAAACTCTTTCAATTCAGAGGAGGTTGCGATGCTGCTCTCTGCAATGTTCTTCGGTAATTCCGTGATCACAAACTGTGAGCGCATTTCTGCCTGAAACTGCTGTGGTGTCATACCCTGGGAGAGTAGCCTGCTTTGATACACATCAGCATTGAACTGACCATCAACCTGGAAAGCGGGTATTTTGCGGATTTCTTCGGCCAGCGTGGCGTCATCAACATCCAGACCCATTGACTGCGCAGCCTGCGTTACCAACTCCTGATCAATCAGGGCATCGAGGTGTTCACGGCGCACCATCAACTGGTCAAATTGAACCGGATCATAGGATGCACCCAATATTGACTGCATCCGTCTGCGGTAATTAGAGAAGCTTTGATTGAAATCATTGGTTGTGATTTCTGTTTCATTGACCCTGGCAACGATATTTCCGCTACTGGAAGTGAAATATTCATTCACGCCCACCAAGGCAAACGGAACGATCAATATGCCCAGGATTGCAAATGCCAGAACCCCGGTCAGTCTTTCACGAATCGATTGAAGAACCATGCTTAAAACCTTTCCAATTCAAATGTCACATAAGAAAAAGGCGCCTTGAAGGCGCCTTTGTCTTTCATATGGCGGAGTGGACGGGACTCGAACCCGCGACCCTCGGCGTGACAGGCCGATATTCTAACCAACTGAACTACCACTCCTCGTACGATGGTGGGTGCTGAGGGGATCGAACCCCCGACCCTCGCCTTGTAAGGGCGATGCTCTCCCAGCTGAGCTAAGCACCCATACCCGAAGGCGCGCTAGTTTACGGCATCCTTAAGAGCTTTACCAGCCTTAAATGAAGGATTGTTTGACGCCTTGATCTGGATGGTTTCACCCGTGCGCGGATTACGTCCGGAACGTGCTTCACGGCGTTTAACAGCAAAGGTACCAAAACCAACCAGGGAAACGGAATCACCGCCTTTCAGGGTATTGGTTACAGCAGTCGTAAAACCGTCAAGCGCCCGGCCCGCGTCCGCTTTATTCAGACCGGAAGCGGCCGCAATCGCATCTACTAAATCAGATTTATTCATTTATGCACTCCATAATTTTTTAGGTGTCGTATTGTATAAGATGAAGACTTGAACAAGACATTCAGCGTCTAACCCCCACTGAAAAATCCGCTGGTTACGAAAGTTCAATAAACTCCCGCAAGGCCTTACAAATAAAGGCCTGCAAGCCGAGCGGCCATGTTAATACACGTCCTTGTCGTGACGCAACAGGTATTAAGCAATAAGTCGACTTTTTGCATTAATATCTGCTTCCAAGCGACTCATATATATCGGAACACTGATTTTCATCAATTGAAAGATTTTTTTTGTTCCGGCCAAACTTCAACCACTCCCGATGTAATTTACACCGGGAGTGGCAACTCAAAGCTGAAAACCGGCAACCCACAACATACTGTGGACTGCCTTTTATCAGTGCGGCCTGGTTTCTGACTCGGCAACTTCTGTTACTGAAGTCGCCGGACCAACTGCGCCCGGCATTGGTTTGGGTGATTCAACCAATGCGATTTCAAGCACCTCGCCAATGGTCGAGACCGGATGTATATCCAGTTTACGCAGAATATTTTTTGGGATATCTGCGAGGTCTTTCTCGTTTTCTGCCGGGATGATGACCGTTTCAATACCACCACGATGAGCAGCAAGAAGTTTTTCCTTCAAACCGCCAATCGGCAGCACGGTACCACGGAGTGTGATCTCTCCTGTCATCGCGACCGTCGCCCGCACCGGAATCCTGGTCAGGGCGGATACCAGTGCGGTACACATACCAACACCGGCGCTGGGGCCATCTTTTGGTGTGGCGCCTTCCGGTACATGGACGTGCATATCAAGCTTCTGATAGAAATCCGGGTCCAGTCCAAGGTCTTCGGCCCTGCTCCTGACAACGGTCATGGCAGCCTGGATCGACTCCTTCATAACATCCCCAAGCTGACCCGTTTGCTCCAGCTTACCTTTACCCGGCATCAGCATCGCTTCGATCTGCAATAACTCACCACCCACCTGTGTCCAGGCCAGTCCGGTTACCTGGCCCACAGCATTGTTCTCTTCTGCCAGACCATAACGGAACTGCCTGACGCCCAGGAAGGATTCGAGGTTACGCGCTGTTACCGTGACCTTGCTGAGCTTTTTGTCGAGTGCCAGTTTTTTAACTGCTTTACGGCAAATCTTGGCGATCTCCCTTTCCATGCTTCGCACACCGGATTCGCGTGTGTAATAACGCACGATATCGACCAGGACCTGGTCACTGATGCTCAGTTCCGTGTCCTGCAGACCATGCTGTTCCATTTGTTTGGGCAACAGGTAATTACCCGCGATATGTAGCTTTTCGTCCTCTGTATAACCGGGGATTCGAATGACTTCCATACGGTCGAGCAATGGGCCCGGGATATTCAGCGTATTGGCTGTCGCCACGAACATGACGTCGGACAGATCAAAGTCCACTTCGAGATAGTGATCGTTAAACGCATGGTTTTGTTCCGGGTCCAGGACCTCCAACAGTGCCGATGAAGGGTCACCGCGGAAATCCATGGACATCTTATCCAGTTCGTCCAGCATAAACAGCGGATTTCGCTTACCCACCTTGGCCATATTCTGCAGCACGCGACCAGGCATTGAGCCGATATAGGTGCGACGGTGACCACGGATTTCCGCCTCATCACGAACGCCACCCAGGGACATGCGCACAAATTTGCGCCCCGTGGCCCGGGCGATGGAACGGCCCAGGCTGGTCTTACCTACACCCGGCGGTCCGACCAGGCATAAAATGGGGCCCTTGATAACCTTGACTCTTTGCTGAACTGCAAGATATTCAAGGATTCGTTCCTTGACCTTTTCAAGGCCGTAATGATCGGCTTCGAGTATGGCCTCGGCATCTGCCAGATTTTTGCGAATGCGACTGCTTTTCTTCCAGGGTACATTCAGCATCCAGTCGATATAGTTTCTGACCACGGTAGCTTCAGCCGACATCGGTGACATCATTTTCAGCTTGTTAAGCTCGGAGGTCGCTTTCTTCTTGGCCTCCGCAGTCATGCCGGCCTCGTCAACACGGCGAGCCAGGTCGTCCATATCATTCGGCGCATCATCCATGTCGCCCAACTCTTTCTGAATCGCCTTCATCTGCTCGTTGAGATAGTATTCCCGCTGGCTTTTTTCCATCTGGGTTTTGACCCGGCCACGGATACGCTTCTCAAGCTGCAGCACCTCGATTTCACCATCGACCAGCGCCATGAGTTTTTCCATGCGCTCAGTCACACTGCCGGTTTCCAGCAATGCCTGTTTTTCCTCGAGTCGAATACTCAGGTGTGCCGCGACGGTATCGGCCAGGCGGCTCGGATCTTCAATCCCTGCCAGCGTGGTTAGCAACTCGGGTGGGATTTTGCGGTTGAGTTTGACGTATTGCTCAAACAGGGAGACCAATGAACGCATGGCGACATCAAGTTCCTGTGGTGTCCGATCGTCATCGACCTGGAGGGGATCCCACCAGGCTTCAAAATAGCCGTTCTCGTCGATAAACTTACTGATACTGACCCTTTCGCCACCCTCAACCAGCACCTTGGTGGTGCCATCGGGCAGTTTGAGGAGCTGTAAAACGGTTGCCAGTGTTCCTACTTTAAACAGATCAGCCTCGGCCGGATCATCAACCTCTGCGCTTCGTTGCGTAACCAGCACGATACGCTTATCGATATTCATCGACTGGTCAAGCGCGAGAATTGAACGGTCACGCCCAACGAATAAAGGAATCACCATGTGCGGGTACACCACTACGTCGCGGAGCGACAGTACCGGTGTAGGTTGCATGCTGCTTGCCTCTACCGGTGCAGGTGTGTCGGGGGTAACTGTGTCAGGTTTATCTGTGTCGGACTTTGCCATCATATTCCTTATCAATCATGCCGGTTGTCTTTAGCGAAACCGACCTGTCAAACAAATGTAAATCAGGGCGAACCACCCTTCAAGTTGTATTGAGGAAATATGGGCTCGGGAATGGAAAAATCAATGCCAGGAGCAGCAGGTAGTATCTGCGAGACCCCGGTTTCGGGATTAGGAACCCGTTCTATTCACCCGAAGCGACATTATTTGGCATGTTCTCATAGACGATAAATGGCTCTGACTCGCCATCCACGACACTTTCATCCACGACCACTTTGGAGACATTTTCCAACGAGGGCAATTCATACATACTGTTGAGCAGGATGCTCTCCATAATGGTCCGCAAGCCACGTGCACCGGTCTTTCGCGCCATGGCACGACGGGCGATAGCCTGCAGCGCCTCTTCGCGGATGTCCAGTTGTGAGCCCTCCATGGAAAACAACTGCTGGTATTGTTTTAGCAAGGCGTTCTTCGGCTCTATCAGTATCCGTACCAGGGCGATTTCGTCGAGCTCTTCGAGTGTAGCCACGACAGGTAAACGACCGACAAACTCGGGAATCAAGCCGTACTTAACAAGGTCTTCCGGTTCAACATCACGCAAAAGCTTACCGATATCGTTTTCTTCCTCCCGGTTACGAACCTCTGCGGAAAACCCGATACCGGATGCAGAAGAGCGGGATTGTATGACTTTTTCAAGACCGGAAAACGCACCGCCGCATATGAACAGAATCTGGCCGGTATCAACCTGCAAAAACTCCTGTTGCGGGTGTTTGCGTCCACCCTGAGGTGGTACTGACGCGATCGTCCCTTCAATCAGTTTCAACAGTGCCTGCTGAACACCCTCACCGGAGACATCACGGGTTATAGAGGGGTTTTCCGCCTTGCGGGACACCTTGTCGATCTCGTCAATATAGACGATACCGGTTTGCGCCTTGTCAACGTCGTAGTCACACTTCTGCAACAGCTTCTGAATAATGTTTTCTACGTCTTCACCCACGTAACCAGCTTCGGTCAGCGTCGTTGCATCGGCAATAGTGAAGGGTACATTGAGCATCCTGGCCAGTGTTTCCGCCAGTAATGTTTTGCCGGAACCGGTTGGCCCGATCAGCAGGATGTTGCTCTTGGATAGCTCGATGTCGTCTTTTGAACGTTTTGGCTCGAGACGTTTGTAGTGATTGTATACAGCGACGGAAAGTATTTTCTTTGCATGCTGCTGACCGATGACATAATCATCGAGAAATGCATGTATCTCTTTAGGTGTAGGTAACTTTTCGTTCTTATCTCCACCAGCTTCATCCAACTCTTCCCGGATGATGTCATTACATAGCTCAACACACTCATCGCATATGTAAACACTCGGCCCTGCAATCAACTTGCGGACCTCGTGCTGGCTTTTGCCACAGAAAGAACAGTAGAGAATTTTGCCGTCTTTGCTGGTGTGAGTTTGATCGTTCATTTCAATTTTTCCTGCATCCTGCGGAAAATACTACTATTTATCGTCGCCAGAGTCATCCTTTCGACTTTCAATCAATTCATCTATCAAACCGTATTCTTTGGCCTCGATCGGACCCATGAAGTTATCACGTTCTGTATCCGTGGCGATCTGATCTACATTCTGCCCGGTGTGATGCGCCAACAAATCATTTAATTGTGAACGGATCTTGAGAATTTCACGGGTATGAATTTCAATATCGGTGGCCTGGCCCTGGTAACCACCCAATGGCTGATGGATCATCACTCTCGAGTGCGGCAGACAATAGCGTTTGCCCTTTGCCCCGGCAGTCAGTAACAGGGCGCCCATACTGGCGGCCTGCCCTACACACATGGTGCTGACATCGGGCTTGATAAACTGCATGGTGTCGTAGATAGCCAGGCCTGCACTGACAGAACCGCCCGGGCTATTAATGTATAAATTGATGTCCTTATCCGGGTTCTCAGACTCCAGGAATAACAACTGGGCCACAATGACATTGGCGGTGTGATCATCAACCGGGCCGACCAGGAAGATGACACGCTCTTTAAGCAAACGTGAATAGATATCATACGCGCGTTCACCTCTTGAGGTTTGCTCAACCACCATCGGTACGAGATTCAAAGCACGTGTTTCGCTATTCATATTAATTGCCTGCTGCCTGTGTTGCCGCATTGATAACTTCTCTAAAGCTCATCGGCTTTTCTGTCACTTTAGCGTTATTCACCACCCAGTCAACCACCTGATCTTCCAGTACCGAGTTTTCCACGGTCTGCAGAAGGCGCTGATCGTTGTAATACATTTGCACGACCTCGCGTGGTTCTTCATAGGTCTGGGCAACCATCTCAATGGCTTCGCGAACCTTGGTACCATCGATTTTAATTTCGTTTTGCTGTGCAATTTCAGCCAGCAACAAGCCACTACGAACCCGCTTCGTGGCTGGCTCACGGAAGTGATCAAGCATTTCTTTTGTAATATCGAGCTTGGCGCCACGCAACATCTGTTGCAGCATGTTATATGCCTCGTTATTGACAATGCTCTCTGGTACTTCCAGGTCTGGATGCATTTCCAGTAAACGATCAGCCAATTGCGCCTTTAGCTGACTGCTGACAGCCTGGCTCAATTCACGTTCCAGGTTTTTACGGATTTCCGTTTTGAGTTCTTCAACATCACCACTCTCAACGCCGAATGATTTTGTGAACTCCTCGTCGATCTCAGGGAATTCACCCTCCTGGACCTTAACCAGCTTAAGGTTTACGTCAGCCTCTTTGCCGGCCAGTGCAGGTTCACGGAAACCAGCGGGGAACTCCAGCTTGAGTTCTTTTTCTTCATCCGTAGACATTTCCATGACCGCTTTTTCAAGCGCCTCAAAACCGGACTCTCCCAAAATAATTGCCAAACGAAGCTCACCTTCTTCCGGAATCGTTTCTTCGTCGACCTTTGCCGTGTATTCGAGCATGACCTGGTCACCATCAACCGGCTTGCGCTCAACATCGTTCCAGGTGATGCGTTGTTTTTTCAATGTCTCCAGCATCTCGGTAACATCGTCTTCTACAACACTGACATCAGGTGTTTCAATGGAGATTTCGCTGGCGTCAATCGGCTCAAGGTCTGGATAGGTCTCGATCACGGCATCAATTTGCAGACCGTCATCATTCAGGATCGGTTCGCTTGCCACTCTTGGGTTTGCGGCGATTCGCAGTGATTCCTGCTCAACCGCCTTCTGCAGGGCAGACTGTGCGGTTTGCTGAATGACTTCCTGTTTCGCCTGCGGACCATATCGCTGGGTCAGGACACTGAAAGGAATACGACCGGGGCGGAAGCCAGGAAGCCTGACCTGTTTGCCAATTTCGCGCAAACGGGCATCAATCTGCTTTTTAACTTCCTCTGCGGGAACCTGAATTTTCAGCTTCTTTTCTACTGTGCTGATATTTTCAACTGAGACTTGCATGAATAGTCTTTTAACCTCTTGGTGATGTCTCGTCGTGCCGACGGTGGCGGGTTATTTGGTGCGAAAGGGGAGACTCGAACTCCCACGGGTTGCCCCACTGGAACCTAAATCCAGCGCGTCTACCAATTCCGCCACTTTCGCTAAACGTTTTCCGAACTGATATCCCGTCCAGGAGCCTGTGTAAATTTGGTGGGCCATGTAGGAATCGAACCTACAACCTGCGGATTAAGAGTCCGATGCTCTGCCAGTTGAGCTAATGGCCCTTTTTGTCTAAACAGATTCCTTGATCTGCTTTCAAAATATGGGGTGGACGATGGGGCTCGAACCCACGACCGCCGGAATCACAATCCGGAGCTCTACCAACTGAGCTACGCCCACCATTATTTCTTACTATTGCCCGACTATACCAAAAGTGATTTCCAACCACATTGGCGCGCCCGGCAGGACTCGAACCTGCAACCCTCAGCTTAGAAGGCTGATGCTCTATCCGATTGAGCTACAGGCGCATCGTCTCTTATAAATTGGTCGGGGTGGAGAGATTCGAACTCCCGACCCACTGCTCCCAAAGCAGTTGCGCTACCAGGCTGCGCTACACCCCGAAACCGGTTAACCTGACGATGTTACGGACTCAAGCAAATTGCGTCAATCCATTTCCATCATTTTGGGCAACTAAAAACCCAATAAATTCAAAAGGCCACCTGATAATTGATGGCCTTTCATATATTTGGCGTTACAGTTGGCGCGCCCGGAGAGATTATGTCGGGCTCCTGCCCTCCCCCCTGCGGGTTCGCTTCGCTCATTCAAATTCGCTCCCGGCGAATTTGTCGAACTCTTACCGTTCAAACTCTCCGGTAAGTAACGCCTCACATGACCCCTGCGGGGTCTATAAAATTTGGCGCGCCCGGAGAGATTCGAACTCCCGACCGCCCGGTTCGTAGCCGGGTACTCTATCCAGCTGAGCTACGGGCGCGCTGTTTTCCCCACAAAACGCTATGCTTCGCGAGGGGTGCGAATTATCCGTGCGAGGCACTTAATTGTCAACAGTTGTTGACCCTCATTTCACATCAATTTTCGTGTTCGTCGTAAACACCCGCTGAATGATAAGTGACGAAAATCCGGTATATACTAATGAGCGATTGAATTTTCAAATTTATCTCAACCTTAGAAGAGCATTTATCATGAAAAATTTACTTTTAGTTTTGTCCGTCTTAATCCTGGGCACAGCCTCTATAGCAACTATGGCCAAGAGTAAGAAGGAGATTCCTGAATACACGGTGGAAGGCCTGAAACTGGTACCCAACACCAAGAACATAGCCCTGGTCTGGGCAGAGCCGGGAGCCAACCTGTCACAGTACGATCGAGTTTACCTGGCCGAACCTTATGTTGCATTCAAGAAAAATTGGAAGCGTGAACAAAACCGCGGCCACATTAAAGTAAGTAACACGGACATGGAACGCATTAAGAAGAATGTGGCCGAGTTATTTGTGGAGGTCTTTACTGAGGAACTGGAAAAAGGCGGCTATAGCCTCGCGAGTGAACGCGCCGAAGACGTCCTGATAGTTAAACCGGCCATTATTGATCTCAACGTCAATGCCCCGGACGTTCGCAGTGCAGGCAGATCAGACACCTTCACGACCACAGCGGGTTCGATGACCCTTTACATGGAACTATATGACGCCGAAACAGACGATCTGCTGGCAAAAGCCCTTGACCCAACAGCAGACCGTGACACCGGATTCATGCAATGGCAAACAAAGGTGTCAAACCGTGCAGCGGCTCTACGGATGATGAAGCCCTGGGCGGAAGCACTTCGCAAAGGGCTTGATGAGGCGCGTCACCCTGACAATCAAAACTAGAACATTCGTTTTTTAGAGATTTACCGTCATCTCTCACGCTAAGGGGATGACGGCCCTCTAATCACGGGATATTGCCGAATCCGGTTGACATAGAACCCACACTAAACAGATAATCCGCTGCCGTTTTTTCATGCATCCGCTTCTTTCAGTCCCAACATACGGGATTAACTCAAGCGCAGCTGATAAACTGGTACCAAATCAGGAGAGGTGTCCGAGTGGCTGAAGGAGCACGCCTGGAAAGTGTGTATACGTTTATAGCGTATCGAGGGTTCGAATCCCTCTCTCTCCGCCAGATACAAAAAAGCCCCGCAATGCGG
>Ga0316189_10006047_pt1 | contig 11585 bp, 11 predicted proteins | sample LowCovwburrow_MG_FD_204930 | JGI IMG/M metagenome (GOLD analysis project Ga0316189, IMG submission 204930) | Coastal sediment microbial communities from Maine, United States - Lowes Cove worm burrow | ecosystem: Environmental > Aquatic > Marine > Coastal > Sediment | place: USA: Maine... | reverse complement strand
TGTAGAGACGCTCGCCGCTCGCCATCTGAGACGCCGCCGCGCCCGCGACCTCGGCCTGGTGTACCAATGGCTCTGAGGTCGGTTCTGCGGCCATCGTCGCCAGGGCCATCACTGAAACTGCCAGCCCCGTTACACCGATGATCAGTGAAGTCCTGTGGGTCATGTTAGTCACCTCCGCCGGGTTCCCGCCGACCCCTGTCGGTTCGATTCCGGTCGTTCTAAAAATCCCATTGCATATTCATGGCGACGCTGCGACCTGGCTGCGAGAGCTGGTCAAGAACCATGTCGTCCGGCGCGAGCGCACGTACGTCCGCCCAGCGCCACCAGGTCTTGTCGAGCAGGTTGTCCACGCCGCCTCTCAGAAGCAGGTGCTCGCCGAATCGTCGGCCCAGATAGAAATCGAAGACGGCGCTACCGGGCGCCTCGAACAGCGGCCCACGCGTTTCATCCAGACGAGAGTGGCGCGCCGTAAATGTGCTCATCAGCGTCGCCTGGCCCCAGCCTCCGGGGGCGGACCAGGTCGCACCGATAACGGCCTGTGGCGGCCCTACCGAATTCAGCGGCTCGTTGGCGTCGTCGTTTTCTCCGCGCGCCCAGAACGCTGCTGCATCCAGCCGCAGATTCGGCACCAGTCGTTCCAGCTCAATGCTGCTCCGAAATTCCGCCCCGTAAATCCGCGCTTCGCCGATGTTTTGTGATTGGAACAGCAACCGCCCGCTGTCCGGGTCGAGGCCGAGCCGGACCTTGGTCTCAATAAAGTCTTCGTAGCGTGTGTAGAACAGATTGATATCTGCGCTTAGCCAGCCGGTCCGCCAGCGCATGCCCGCTTCGAGGCCGTCCGACGATTCGGGGCGAAGATCCGGGTTGGGGACGGCGCGGATGTTGAAAATGGGGATATCGAACGAGAGGTAGGCGTCATCGAAGGATGGCCCCCTGAACCCGTGTGCATACTGGAGATAGACGTCGGCTGCCGCGCTAATCCGGCGGACGAGCCCCAGCTTCGGGGAGAATTCGTCTTCGCTGAGCGCCTGCGTCTTAACCGTCGGATTGCCCGCGGCGAAGACAGGATCGGTCTGCGGATCGAGTTCGTAGCGGTCCCAGCGCAGCGCGGCTATGAGCATCGTGTCGCCGAGCGATACTTCGTTCTGCAGATAGAGGCCGTATTCGTCGGTATCGGTTTTCGGGAAATCGTGTAGCGGGAAATTCTCGCCCAGCAGGCTCTTGGAAACATCGCCGCTGGTAAGGTCCGTCTCCGTGGCGTCCCGTTGCTCCTTGATCTCGCTCCCCGACCACTCGGCCCCGATCGCGAACCGATGGAGCGTCTGACCCCACCGAAAATCCTGTCCGAGATTCAGCTCGAGGCCCGCGAGGTCCTCGTCGTAGCGGAAGCTTCTCTGGATGCTGACGGGGCGTGCCGCCGACGCACGGACGTCCAGCGTGTCCTGTTCGATGGAAACGTCTTCGTAATACGCGCGCAGGAAGCCGCGGTCGAACCGTCCGCCGCCGAAATCGTAGGTACTTGCGATCAGGTCGAGATCGTAATCGTCGTCACCCTCCAGCCTGGTCGTGGAGGCGAAACGGCCGGTCCCCGGCAGTGCGCGGGCCTCCGTGTCGACATCTGACGATTCGCGATAGAACGTCGTGCTGAGCTGATGTCCCCAGGGTGCCTCGGCCTGGAACTTGGCGAGCGCCGTGCGATTCTCGTAGTCCTGCCGATCCTGGTCGCTGCCGGCCGCCGCCGCGTCCGTCTCGTTGCCGCGGCGATAGACGGCCATGCCGAGCAGCCCGAGCCGCTCGTCTCCGATCGCACCAGCGCCCAGCGTGTGCGTGCTGCTGTCGTCGGACCGGAAGGCCTGGGAGAACTGCAGCCCGGGCTCGCCCGCCGCGCCGGTCAGGTCTCCCGGGTTGGGCGTCCACATCGAGACGACGCCGCCGAGTGCCGCGCTGCCGTATAGCGCCGATGCCGGGCCGTGCAGAACCTCGATTCGCTGAACCGCGCCAATATCGATCGAATCCCGCGTCGCGTTGGAAAAGTTGCCGACGGCGAACTGGTGGTTGAGGGGAGCGCCGTCGAGTTCAACAGCAACACGGTTGCCGCCGATTCCCCGGATGATCACTCCTTCCGTGCCGAAACGGCTGCCCGCCCCGGCCGCGTCAATGCCGGGCACGTAGCGGAACACGTTGCCGACGGAGGTCGTCAGGCTGTTCTCGATATCTTCGCGGCTGACGACCGTGACGTTCCCGGCGATCTCCCGCATGGGCCGGGCGCTTTTGGTGGCGACCACGACCACCGGATCCAGCAGCGCCGGGTCGTCCGATGGGGCTTCCTGGGCCAGCGTCGGGGCGGCCAACAGCGCGGCAAGTATCCATGCAACAGAGGTCGTCGCGAGGAGAGAAGAAGCCGCTGCCGATGCTCGTTTCGATCCGATCCGGAACGACTCCCGCGCCGCATCGGGTGAGGCCGAGGGGGGAAGATCGAACCGGCTTTCCATTGCAGCCTCTTTGGGCCCTGATAAAAATGCATTGATGATGCATCTTTAATTGTGTATCATCGATGCATCTTTTGCAAGAGCTGGTATTAGGAGGAACCTCCACATGCGCCTCACCGTATTCACGGACTATGCACTGAGAGTTCTCATGTACCTCGCTCTCGATCCCGAAAGGCGCGTCACGATCCGCGATGTCGCCGGGGACTACGGGATCTCCCGCAACCACCTCATGAAGGTGGTCAACAAGCTGACGCGCGCGGAATTCGTCGAGTCATCACGGGGGGTCAACGGCGGCTTGCTTCTTGCCCGCGCCCCCGAGGAGATATCTGTCGGCGACGTCGTGCGAAATACCGAGGACGACTTCGCCCTCGTCGAGTGTTTTCGCGACGACAACGCCTGCGTCATCACGCCGTCCTGCCAGCTCAAGAACGTTCTCTATGAGGCCCGCGAATCCTTTTTTAGCGTACTCGACAGCTACACGGTTGCAGACCTGGTTCAGGACCGGCGCGGCCTGGCCAGACTGTTGGGGCTGGCTGGCTAGTCCGGGACGCTGACATGACCGCCGCCGCACAGCTGTTCAGTACTTCTCGCGGTGGCTATTTGCGAATCCCCGCCAGGCAGGGTCGCTCGATCCGCCCTTCCGGGTCGGACGCACATTCCGTGGCAACAGCCGCCACGCACCCGAATTCTTTCCCTCCAGTAGCCGGTGCCGAATGGTGTCGGAGGAGACCGCAATGACTGTCGAACCCGTATTGGCGCAGCACATTCTGATTGCCGCGATGGCGGGGGCCATGGTGATCCTGTTCGGGGCGTTCTACGCCCTGGCGTTCGCCTGGTCCAAGACCCACGGCAAGCCGCGCCTCCTCGTCTGGGCCTACCTGGCCTACGCGCTGCTGGTTGCCTCATGCCTGGTGCTCGCTCGCGCACTCAATCTCGACGGACTCTGGCAATGGGTGATCGGCGTGATGCTGTCCGGCTACCTGCTGGCGCCACATGCGATCTGGCACCTGTGTGTCGGTACGCACGCCGAGGGGGACAACGATGGACATGGAATACACAAGAACAGCCTGCCGGGGCAGGCAAGCGGGAGGTAAACGATGAACGATGTACCGTGGTGGGCAGGCCAGGATCTCTGGCGAAAAATGGCGATATGGGTCACGGCGTTCATGGCCGTCGTCCTGATCTTCCTGACTTTTGACACAGTGAAACAGATCACCGCCGGCGGCAAGCGCGTGCCTGCCTACAGCGTGATCAATAACAAGATCTTCTACAAGTTCAACGCCGAACGGAACATGCAGGAGCCTGTCATCGGCGGCGAGGCGCCCCTGTTTGGGCAAGTCCTGAACGAAGAAGAGGCCCAGGCTCTCGTGAGCCTCGGCAAAATGACCGTGCAGGCGAAAAACTGCATGAACTGCCATACCTTGCTCGGCAACGGCGCTTACTACGCACCCGACCTGACCAAGGCGTGGCTCGACCCTGGCTGGGGTGCTGAATCCGTCCGTGAGCAGCTCATGCTCGCCTTCCTGCAGGACCCGGAAGCCAACGCACGAACCTATGGCACCAACCGCAAGATGCCGCAGCTTGGCATTACCGAGGAGGAGGCCCGCGGCGTCGTCGCGTTCCTCAAGTGGATGTCTTCTATCGATACGAATGGCTTCCCGCGGGGATTCACGCCGATCAAGCAGGAGGAAGCGTCATGACCGTCGCAACATTCGATAGCGCGAACCTGAATGTCGGCCAGAAGCTCGCGGTGAAGTACTTTACCGCCGCCATCGTCCTCTTCGTGGCGCAGATCCTCTTCGGGCTCCTGGCCGGTTTGCAGTTCGTGATGCCGGAGTTCCTCTACAACGTTCTGGACTTCAACGTGAACCGGATGGTTCATATCAACGCCATGATCGTGTGGATGCTGTTCGGGTTCATCGGCTCCGTCTACTGGCTGGTCGAAGACGAAGCGGGGGTGCCACTCGTAGGAGCGAAGCTCGCGAACCTGAGCTTCTGGGTTCTGACAGCGGCCGTCACCGTCGTAGTGCTCGTCTATCTGTTTGTCCAGATCGGGCCAGGCACAATGGCTTCGATCTGGTTCATCAACGAGGGCCGTGAATACATCGAGGCGCCGCGCTGGGCGGACATTGGCATCGTCATTTGCGTGCTGATCTTCTTCTACAACGTCGCCGCGACGTTCATGAAGGGCAAGTGGAGCGGGATCTCCGGCGTCCTCGTGCTGGATCTCGTTGCGCTCGCCGGTCTCTATCTGGCCGGGATGTTCTACACGAGCAATATTTCGATGGACCAGCACTGGTGGTGGTGGGTCATCCATCTGTGGGTTGAGGCGACCTGGGAAGTCCTGGTCGGCTGCATCATGGCCTGGGGCCTGATGAAGACACTGGGAGCGCGTCGCTCGGTCGTTACCACCTGGCTCTATATTGAAGTCGCGCTGATGTTCGGCTCCGGCATCCTTGGGCTGGGACATCACTATTTCTGGATCGGCACGCCAGAGTACTGGTTTACGATCGGCGGGTTCTTCTCCGCCCTGGAGCCGATACCCCTTGTGGCAATGGTGGTGCACGCGGTCTATGACTCCGGCGTCCATCGCTTCAAGAATGCCAACCATCCCGCGCTGGCCTGGCTGATCGCCCACGCGTTCGGCAACTTCTTCGGCGCGGGCGTCTGGGGGTTCATGCACACGCTGCCGCAGATCAACCTCTACACCCATGGCACGCAGTGGACCGCCTCCCATGGCCATCTGGCCTTCTTCGGAGCGTACGCCACGATCATCATCGCTGTGATGTACATGGCCGTGCAGAAGTGGCGCGGTGGCGTATGGATGTCCGCGGGGCTTCCCGGCAACGGCTGGAAGTGGAAGTGGTCTCTGGGGCTGCTCCATGTCGGGATCATCGGCATGACCATGGCCCTGCTGATCGCGGGCTATGAGCAGTCGTTTGTCGAGCGGGCCATGGAAGGTTCGACCTGGGGCGCCTACTTCTCCGCCCAGACCGCACCCTGGTTCATCCAGGCCATGCACTGGCGGATGCTGTTCGGCGTCGTCATGGCGTTCGGTACGGTCTTGCTCGTATGGGACCTCGCCACCATCGGCAGAGGCGAAACCCGACGTGCGATCGATCCGGAAGTGCACGGGGACGAGGTGCCCGCCGCCGCCTGAACCGTCCGGCCTGGCCGGCGTCATCGCCGGCCAGGCCCGGGGCGCCAGGACACACAACTGACTGACGGGACTTACTGAACTGGGAGAACGGATGTGAAATACGGAACAATGATCGCGGCGGCACTCGCACTGATGGGGGTCGCTGCCAGCGCGAGCGCCGGCGATGCAGAGGCAGGGCGCGCGAAGGCAGCCACCTGCATCGCCTGCCACGGACCGACCGGCATCAGCGTCAATCCGCTGTGGCCGAACCTCGCGGGGCAACAGGAGGCCTACCTGGCGAAACAGATCCAGGCTTTCAGGGATGGCACGCGCAGCGACCCGAACATGACCGCGATGGTGACTGCGCTGAGCGAAGAGGATGTCGCGGACCTCGCGGCGTTCTTCGCGGCGCAAGGCTGCAAGTAGCCATAGACTGCCGGGCTACCGGCATTGACTGACTGACCGCGAGGGGCCGGCCAGGCGCCGGTCCTTCGCGCTGCGGTTCAACCTGAGTCCGTCGGCACGCGCCGCTCCGCGGGCGTGATAGATGGAGCTGGCCGGGGAGCGGGGCACAGGATAGTCCGGACCGGCAATCGGCGGCGGTCGGCGGACGGTCTTCGCACATCGCTCTCCTGCACGGGGGGGCACTTGGGCAAGCGGCGGAGGGCAGACGGCCCGCCGAGCGATCCCCGGCAAGCACCCGAGTCCCGGGTCACCCGGTCTTTGAGGCTTTACGACTGGCGTCGAATCCTTCAATCTTCGTCTCGCCCCGAAGGGCCTGTCGATCCCGAATCCTCTGCGAAGGCGAACATGCCAGTGGCGAGAATCCTCATCCTGTATCACGGCGTTTACGGGCACACCCGAAAGATCTGCGATGCGATCAACGCGGAGCTGGGGCGGATCGGTGAGCCGGCGGACCTCGTTCCGGTGACGGAATGGGACACGAAAGAGTCCGATCGTTACGAAACGATCGTCATCGGCGCCGCGATCCGAAATGGCAAACACAACCGCGCCGTGATCGAGTTCATTCGCACCCACCAGGCGCTGCTCGAAGCGAAGAAGAACGCGTTCTTCTCGGTGAACCTGGTCGCCCGCAAGCCGGCCAAGAACACGCCGGAAACCAACCCCTATGTGAAGGCCTTCCTGCAGCGTTCCCCGTGGGCGCCGCAGCTGGTGGGCGTGTTTGCCGGTAACCTCGACTACCAGCGCTACGGCGTGATGGACCGGCACATCATCCGCTTTATCATGCGTCTGACCGGCGGGCCCACGGACCTGCAGACGAAGGTCGAGTTCACCGATTGGGACAAGGTGCGGAGTTTCGCCGGCCAGCTCGCTGAACTGTCGCGTGCCGCGAAGGCCTGAGTCCCGGACCCGTGGGTGGATTGTTCAACACGTTAGTGCGTCAGCTGCACCTGCTGATCGTGCTCCTGTCCGTCTGGTTGATCGCGACGAGCCCCTGGGTATCGATGCTCGGCAGGATGCCGCGGGAGCCCGGCTTTTTTGACTATGCCCACGTGTTCGCAGGCCTCGCGGGACTCTTTCTTGCGGTCGTCTATTTGATCGACTGTGTACGGGGCGGCGGGTGGCGGCTCAACTTCCCCTGGCTGTCGAGTGACCTGCGGGTGGTCGTCGACGATCTGCGCGGTCTGTTCCGCGGACGGCTGCCGTCCGCGGAGAGCGGGGGGCTGTTCGGTGCCCTGGGCGGGCTGACCTTGCTCGCTTTCCTGGCGACCGCTCTCACCGGCGCCGCCTGGTGGTGGGCGGAGGGCACATCGGCCGCGATGGATTGGCGGGGCTATCACCTCGTCAGCGTACGCGCGTTGATTGCGATGCTCGTCCTGCACACGATCGCGGTCGCCCTGCACGTACTCGACTTCGTCAGGGACTAAACGTCGGGTCTCATCAGGCCCCGCGGCGGAACGACCGGCTCTCCATCCCAGCGGCGGAACCACGGAACCGGGCCTGGACAGATCAGGGGCAACGGCCCCTGCGTCAACGCCGGGCAGGGATCAACGCCGAAAGATTCGACCGCTGCCCTCCGGGGCTGCTACCCCCTCAGTCTTTCGGCGGTTTCCCATCGGTCCTGGCATAGGAGTAGTACCGATTCAGGTCGTACAGACCGCCGAGGACAGGTTCATCCTCGAGCAGTTTCTGCTGGAACCAGTCGTAGGTGGGCCAGAATTGCGCTTCCTTCCGGTTGATGCCGTAGCTGTCGAGCCTGTCCTGGTACTCCGGCGTTTCGTCGAAGTTCTGCAACAGGTCGAAGAACCCGGGAATGTCCTTCGCTTCGATGTCGATGAAGTAATTGGGGTAGGCGCCGATGCTGCCCGGAATGAAGTCAAAGGTGTCACGGGCGGGATTGAGCCGTCTGCTTTCGCCGAACAGCGAGTTCACGTTGTCATGCCAGCGGTTGATGACGATCGAAAACGATTCGAACGGGCCGTCGAGATCGCGGATCCGAACGTAGAGCACGTTCGCCTCGCTGCTCGTGATATGACGGATAAAGCCCGTGCCGGGCACGTTCAGGGCGCGGAATCCGTTCAGCACGTCCTCGGACGTCGTGAAGCTCTCAGGCATCGGCGTCACTTCGCCCTTGGCGTGATAGTTGACCGGGTCGAAACCGATGTTCGTGGCGTCGAGCAGGTGGTCTTTTACAACCCGCTCAACAAGCTCTCGTTTGGGATCGTCCGTCGTATAAGCGACGCGAGTCGGACGCTTTGCGATCAGGTTCTCATCCTCCAGATCCTCGATGGCGCCGTCGCCGATGTACCAGGACTGGAGCAGCGGCGCGCGCGCGTCGGGCGGCAGGAAGTTGATGAAGTTGACCTCGCCCTCCATGCGCAGGTAGTCCATGTAGCGACGCACGTTCGCCTGATGCGAGACGTTGCCGAACACGTCGAAGCCGGCCACGAGCGCGTAGTAGATGCGCTCGAACTGGGAGTAGTCGATGACCCAGAGCGTGCGCGGGAAGTCCCCGACGGCGCCCCGGACGACCGACGCGCTGTCGAAATGACGATAGATCGTCAGGAAGGGCGCATCCTCGGCAATATTGCCGCGCCAGACGGCGTCGAGACCGAGGCCCTCGGGCGCCTTGAGGTCGTAGAGGTCGTCCTTTGCCGCATAGAAATCCGCATAGCGCTTGCGGTACTTGTTGCTGAAGGTCTCGAGGACCGACATGTCGCTGCCCTGTTCAGTCGGCAGCCGGAGATTGTCGGCCTGCTGGATCAGGAAGTCGGGATCCTTGATCGTTTCGTCTGCGTCGGGATTGAGGAACATCACCCAGAAGTGGTCGTGGATGACGTTGAGCGCGATCTGTCCCTTGCATACCGGGCCCTGCATGAAGGTCTGGATGATGTACTCGGAGTGATCCAGCAGGAACTGATAGCGGACGCGGGGAGGAATCTGGGCATAGGTCAGGAAGGGGTTGGCGCTCTCACGATCGCCGTAGTCCATCCGATGCGGCTCCTCCAGCCACTTGGAATCGATGAACAGTTCCTTGTAGCGATTCAGCCGTTGCTCGTGGAACTCGACCACCATGTGCGTCTTGAGAACGATCGTCGAGTGAATCTTCTGGAAGCGGTAGTAGACCTGATCGACGCCCGGATCCGTGTACGGCCGGACTGTTGCGATCGTGTCGATGGGCTGGCCGGGCGGCGTCGTCGAACGCACGAGGCGGAAGAACTGCTTTTTATCCGCGTCCGCATCGGCCTCGGAGAAGTACAGATGGGCGAGGAAGAAATGCTCATAGAGATAGCGCGCCGTCATCGCGTATTTCGGGTCGTCGCGATTCAGGAAGGCCTCCCATTTCGCGATTTCCGCCGCGGCGGCCGCGCTCGGCGCGCTGATGGCTGCCTGTTCCTCGGCGCTCGGTCCCTGCGCGCCCTGTTCGAGCCAGGTCAACAGCATCTTGTAGTCGTCATCGGGCAGCGCCGGGAAACCGAAAGGCATGCCACGCCGAGGGTGCTTGCCCAGAAACTTGCGGACTTCCCTGGTGTCGGCGGCACAGGTCAGATCGGTCGCCTCGGCCTGGTATCGTCCCTCAGGCACCGGGTCCCTGTGTTTCGCGCTCAGGAAGTACGCCATGATCGTCTCGTTTTCGAGGCCTTCGCCCGGGCTCTGCGTCACGCTGTGAAAGCCTTTCCCGCGCCACCCATCCGTGGTCTGTGCATCGAAGAACAGACGCGTCGGCGCCTGGTCGGTCAGGCGCCCGGCGGTATAGACCGCATCCTTGCTGCCGCCCCGGTCGACGCCTTCGAATGAGCTCATTTTCAGTTGGCAGGCTGCGTTGTAGCACGAGTGACAGGCCACACAGCGGGTATCCAGCACTGGCTTGACGTCGTTCAGAAAGCTGATCGGTTCGGCCGGCAGGGAGATGACGGGCGGTGGCGGGGACTGACGCGCACAGCTGGCGAGTAACAGGGTGATCGCGATCAGGGGAACAAGCTGGCGTGCCATCAAACTACCTTCTGGATAACGAAATTGGCGGGAATCGGGCCGCGGTCGGTCGACGGCGGAGACACCATAATACCGTCTCGAGGCCAGCTGGCGAATGGGGTCGGCGCCTTCTGCCTGCGATCCGGTCGGCGCAACGCCCCCGTGAGGACTCCCCATCGCCGCGTCCCGGCCGTCCGCTCGAGCGGCCACCGGGGCGACGATTCGCCGGCGGCAGCAGGCCTGAAACGACGCCCGGCGGGGACGTTTCTCCCGCCCGGGCGTTGGGTCAGGCGAGCCGCCGGTAGAAGCGCACCATCAGTTCTTCCGCCAGCAGCATGGCGACGACCACGGCGATAAAAACGACGACGCCGTGGAACGGGCCGCCGAAGTACATGTCGTCGCCGAAGGCCCGGTCGATCACGGCCAGCATGACGAACTTCGATCCGAACAGGATGAGCCACGCGGACAAGATCCTGAGTACGCGAACCCCGACGAAGGACCTCGCCTTGTAGTACTCGCCTACCCGATGCTCCAGCGCCAGTGTCAGCTTCAGCAAAATCTGCAGAAGCACGGCCGTGAGCAGCGAAATCGTGAAGGAGTCGACAACGACGTGCTCCCAGTACTCAGCGAACAGATTCAGAACGACGAGATCGATCAGGATCGCCGTGAAGTAGCGCAGAAACAGCTGCTGGCCGTTTGACGGGGCCTCCGCGGAGGCGACGTCGGATTGTGCCTGGCTCATGAGCAAGGGGACCCTGTGGATGAAGGCCGCAGGCTAATCGACTCACCATCAAGACGGCAAGCCCCCGTGCCGGGACGGAACCACACGGTCGCGCCGGGCAGAAGACCCGGGTCCCGGCCACCGCCTCTGTGGTCGGCTTTTCCGGCGGAAAATCTGCGGGCGGGGGCCCGGCGGATGTCCGCGGCGGCCGCCCGGCCGTGCTTCCCTGCTGAAATTTCCGACAGGGACGCGACGCGGACTGTGTGAGAGCTTCGGCTGGAGCCGTCTTAACGCGTTGCTTTTATTGCAAAAAAGTGAATTCGGCGAGGGCTTTCGACGCTCCCCGTGTCCGCATCGCCGTGTCTGCGCGGCCTGTTCCCGGGGTCCCAGCCACCGCCAATCCGGCGTAAGATAGGGTAGCTGAAGGGCGGTCGCGTCGGACCTGCCCAGACCTAACAGGAGCGAACCATGAGCAGCGGAAAAGTCGACAAACTTCAGGGCAAGCTGAAGGAAGCCGGTGGCGTCTTGATGGACGATGAGAAGTTGAAGAAGGAAGGCCAGGTTCAGCAGGCCGTAGGCGATATCAAAGAGACGATCGCCGACGCCGGTGACGCGGCCGCGGGTCTCGTCGAGAAGGCGGCTGATCTGGTCAAGGGCAAGTAGACCGCCTGAACGGCCGTCGAAGCTCACAAGGAAGGTCGACCCTCACGCCGATACCGGCGGAGCGGTCGGCCTTTTTTTTTGTCTGACGGCCGGACGCCGGTTTTCCGCCGCCTTCCAGTTTAGCGAACCGGCGTCCGAC
>Ga0316189_10006046_pt1 | contig 11585 bp, 8 predicted proteins | sample LowCovwburrow_MG_FD_204930 | JGI IMG/M metagenome (GOLD analysis project Ga0316189, IMG submission 204930) | Coastal sediment microbial communities from Maine, United States - Lowes Cove worm burrow | ecosystem: Environmental > Aquatic > Marine > Coastal > Sediment | place: USA: Maine... | reverse complement strand
TGTCCGAAGTGAATCCGGCGGTGTGCAAGGGGTGCGGGAGTTGCTCCGGGTTTTGTCCGAGCGATGCCGCCCGCAGCCGACACTTCAAGAGCGAGCAGATCTTCGCGGAGATCGACGGTATCATGGACGCCATCGCAAAGGTGGGGCGATGAGCGGACCCGTTAGCCCGTTAGGCCGGTTAAGCCCGTTTGGCCGAGGCCAAACCGCTAATCGAAATAAAGGAGTTAAATATGAGTGATTTCGAGCCAACCATCATCGCTTTCGTGTGTAACTGGTGCACGTACACGGCTGCAGATCTGGCCGGCACGTCGCGGCAGGCCTATCCCCAAAACGTCAGGATGATCCGGGTGATGTGCACCGGTATGGTCGACCCTCAGTACATCATCAAGGCGCTGCTGGAGGGGGCCGACGGCGTGCTGGTGAGCGGGTGCCATCCCGGGGATTGCCATTACATCAACGGCAACTTCAAAGCCCGGCGCCGGATCAAACTGCTGAAAGAGATTCTGCCCCGGTTCGGCTTCGAACCCGAACGGCTCAGGCTGACCTGGATCGGTGCCAGCGACGGCATTCAGTTTGCCGAAATCATGCGCGAGCTGGTGGCCCAAGTGAAAATGCTCGGGCCGTCCCAGGCGAAACTGAAGATGGTAATTTAATTTTAAGCCGCGCTCGGCGGCGCGGCATAAAATTAAATTGAAGAAAAGCAAAAGGAAAAAGAATATGACGGCAACTGCTAAAATCGACGTGAAAAATCAAGACGTTCTGGCGGCTCTACGGCAGGTGTTTGGATCGATTTTGCGGCTCGAGGACATCAAGGCCCTGCTCGTTCCCAGCCGATTGCCCATGAAGCAGATGGTGATGCCGATGCTGATCACGGATCCGGACCGCCTGGACGGAATCGATCCGCTGGCGCCAGCGTTTCCGATGAACACCGCCAAGGTGGTGTCGAAACTCTCGCGCAAACCGGTCGGTGGAACAATTGCCGTGGTCATGCGACCTTGCGAAATCCGTGCGTTCATCGAACTGGTCAAATTAAAGCAGGGACGCCTGGAGGAGCTGGTCATTCTGGGCATCGACTGTCTGGGGGCTTTTCGCAACGCGGACTATCTCAGGCTTGTCGGGGGCGATGGCTCGCTTACAAGTCTCGATTTCTGTCGCAGTGCGCTGGCCGGCAAAACCGCGACGGATGAAGGGATCGATATCGCTCCAGCCTGCCGGGCCTGCGAATATCCGGTGGCTGAGGGTGCCGATGTCGTCATCGGACTTCTGGGCGTGGATGTCGACGACCATCTCTTGCTGCAGTCCCAAAGTGAAAAAGGGAGCGACCTGTTGAGTCGACTGGATTTGCCGGCGGCTCCAACCGAGAAAAACCGCGAACAGGTCATTGCCGACCTTGTGGCCAGGCACAGCGCCTATCGCGACGAGATGTTCAGCGCAACCGGTCAAGCCGTGCAAGACCTGGAGAGGCTGACCACTTATCTGGCCGGCTGCGTCAATTGCTACAACTGTCGGGTGGCCTGCCCCGTGTGCTACTGCAAGGAATGCGTCTTCGTCACCGATGTGTTCAACCATGAACCGATCCAGTATCTGCAGTGGGCTCAGCGCAAGGGGTTGATAAAGATGCCGACCGACACGGTTTTTTATCACCTCACCCGCCTGGCGCACATGAGCACGGCCTGTGTGGGCTGCGGCCAGTGTTCCAATGCCTGTCCCAACGACATTCCGGTCATGGAACTCTTTCGGACGGTCGCCCAAAGCACGCAGCTGGCATTCAAGTACACGGCAGGCCGCAGTGTCGACGAGAAACCGCCATTGTCCGAGTTCAGGGAGAACGAATTCAATGAGGTGGTCGGGATAGGGTAAAAAAGGTTGAGCCCGTTTAGCCGGTTGAGCCCGTTAGGCCCGTTTAGTCCCGCCGCGGCGGGATTAGGGTCTTGCAAACATCAAATCTCGAACAGGCTATCCGTTTAACCGGTTGCAGGTCAAGCTGACGCCACAGAAATAACGGGCTAAACGGGCTCAACCGGCTTAACGGACCCAACGGGCTTGGAGGTTTTATGCCTAGGAAAATTGGAAGCGCTTTGATAGTCGGTGCCGGCATAAGCGGCATTCGCGCTGCTCTCGATCTGGCCGAAACAGGATACGGGGTCACGCTAATCGACCGCGCACCGCATCTGGGCGGGATTCTCAGTCAACTGGACTATCAGTTTCCCACGGATCGCTGCGGCATGTGCAAGATGCTGCCTTTGGTCGATCGTGACGCGTCTTCGCAGTACTGCCTCCGCAAGGGATTGTTCCACGAGAACATCGAGATTTTGCTGTCCACCGAACTGATATCCGTTGAGGGCGAAGCCGGCAATTTCGACGTGACGCTGCGCCAGAAACCGAGTTGGGTAGATCCGGCGCTGTGCATCGGGTGCGGCGAATGCGCGTCGGTTTGTCCGATAACGGTCCCGGATGCCTTCAACTCCGGGATGGCCAGCCGTAAGGCCATCTACCTGCCGGTGCCCCATGCCATACCAAATCCGTATGTGATCGACTTCAGTGTTTGTAGCCGCTGCGGTGACTGTGAAAAAGTGTGCCCGACCGGTGCCATCCGGATTTCCGAGCAGGAACGCAAGAAATTCCGAATTCTGGTAGTGGACGACGAACTGATTGTGCGTGACTCCTTGAAGGAGTGGCTCGAAGAAGAGGGCTTTTCCGTCGATATGGCCGAGTCCGGGTCCGAGGCGCTGCAACGGTTGTCCGAAGGTCGCTATCACCTCATGCTGACCGATATCAAGATGCCCGGCATGGATGGGGTTGAGGTTCTGCAAAAAGCCAAAGAATCCTGTCCCGATCTGTGTGTGGTCATGATGACGGCCTATGCCACGGTCGAAACCGCGGTCGAGGCCATGAAAACCGGCGCACTCGATTACCTGGTCAAGCCCTTCGACCCCGAAAAGCTGATTCCCATGGTCCTTCGCATTTACGAGGACCTGGAGGCCGCCATGGGCCGCCGGTTGAACGTCGGCGCTCTGGTTCTCTGCGGCGGGACGTCTTACTACGATCCGTCCCAAGGCAAAAACACCTTCGGCTACGGCATCCTGCCGGGGGTCGTCACCAGTCTGGAGTTCGAAAGGATCTTCAGCGGCACCGGTCCCAGCGGCGGCCGCCTGGTGCGACCCGGGGATGAGAGGCCGGTTCGCAAGGTGGCCTGGGTGCAATGTGTCGGCTCGCGGGATTTGCAGTCCGATGCCGATTTTTGCTCCAATGTCTGCTGCATGGTCGCCATCAAGGAAGCCGTGGTGGCCAGGGAAAAATCCGGCGGCGCTCTCGAAACAACCATTTTTTACATGGATATGCGCACCTTCGGAAAACCGTTTCAACGCTACCGCGATCGGGCGGAGACCGAATGCGGCGTCCATTTCGAAAGGGGGCGCGTTCATTCGGTGATGCATGACGACAGCAGCGGCGATCTGATCATTCGATATGTCGACACCGGCGGCCTTGTGCATGAATCCCGCCAGGACATGGTGGTCCTGGCTATAGGGCAGCGACCGGCGGCCGGTTCGGCGGCTTTGGCCGAGATGCTCGACATCCCTTTAAACAGTTGGGGCTTTGGACAAACGGTGCCGTTTTCCCTCACCCGGACGACGCGCGACGGGGTTTTGCTGGGAGGATCTTTTTCAGGGTTGAAGGACATCGGCGAATCGGTCACTCAGGCGTCCGCCGCCGCACTTGCGGCCTCGCGGACCATTCACGGCGCCGGTGGCGGGCTGGCCCCCGAGCCGGAAGCCGAAAAGGCATTTAGAGACGTTTCGCGGGAGGTGCCCGGAATCCTGGTGACCATCTGCTCCTGCGGCGGGACCCTGGCGGAAGCCTCCGTGGTGGATGATCTGAGACGGCAGGTGGCCGCTGATCCACTGGTCATGGGGGTGGAGGTCATCGGCAGAACCTGTACGGCCGAGGGGTGGAATGATCTGGTCGAAAAGGTGGAAAGCCGCCAGCCGAATCGGGTTCTGGTCGGCGCCTGTCTGCCGTATGTGTATGCCCGTAAGATCCGGCAGTTGGCGCGCAAGGTCGGTCTTCATCCGTCCTTGATGGACGTGGTGGATATCCGCTCGCTGAACTTGCCGCCGGCCGCCGACGGGCAGCCGACTCAGCCGCAAGGCGGCCCCTCTGTCAACCGGCTGCGTTCCGTGCTGGAAATGGGCTTGGCCCGCTTGAAGCGTATCGATCCGTCACCGACGGTGTCGGTGCCGATTCAGCAGCGCGCACTGGTGGTGGGAGGAGGCATCGCCGGCATGACGGCGGCCCTGGCGATTGCCGAGCACGGGTTCCCGGTGGATATCGTCGAGAAGGCCGATCGACTCGGCGGCAACCTTCTCTGGCTCAAACGGACCTTAGAGGGGCAGCCGATCCCGGACATGCTGGCTGAAACCGAACAGAAGGTGGACAAACATCCCTTGGTTACGGTGCGCACCGGCAGCCGGGTTTTGGCCGCCTATGGGCATGTGGGACAGTTTTATACGACGGTTGAAAACCCGGAGGGTGGGGCAGAGACGCTCGAGCACGGCGTCACGATTCTAGCCACCGGCGGCGACGAGGCCCGCACGACATCATACGGTTTCGGCAACAGTCCGGCCATCATTACCCAGAAAGAACTGGAACAAAAACTGGTCGACCGTTCCATCGACCCGCAGGTCCTCGACACCGTGGTCATGATACAGTGCGTCGATTCGCGCGAAGAACCACGCAATTACTGCAGCCGGGTGTGTTGCGCGTCTGCTCTCAAGCATGCCCTGCAGATGAAGGAGCAGAATCCAACCATCGCCGTGTATGTCCTGTATCGCGACATGATGACCTATGGTTTTGCGGAAACCTACTACACCCGGGCGCGTAAAAGTGACATCGGCTTCATCCAGTACAGCCTGGAAAACAAACCGCGGGTCAAGGTCAGCCAGGGCGCTGTGACGGTGAGCGTCTTCGAACCGATTATCGGCAAGACCATTGAGATCAGTACCGATCTGCTGGTTCTGGCCACCGGCGTGGTGCCGAATCTTCCGGCCGATCTTGCCGCGGCCTACGGAATCGACCGCGACATGGATGGGTTCTTCCAGGAAGCCGAGTCGAAGTGGCGACCGGTGGATGCACTCAAGGAGGGCGTCTTTGCTTGCGGTCTGGCGCACTCGCCGCGCTCGATCACCGAATCGATTGCCACCGCCGAGGCCGCGGCCCAGCGCTCTCTGCGACTTCTGAACCGCAAGAACCTTCCGGCCGGCAAAGTTCTGGCACGGGTGCATCACAGTCTCTGCAGCCTTTGCGAGCGGTGCATCGAGGCCTGTCCTTACGGCGCCCGTATGCTGGATATTGATCAGCAGAAGGTGATCGTGAACCCGCTCATGTGTCAGGGCTGCGGAAGCTGCGCGACGGCGTGCCCGAACAAGGCCTCGGTCCTGGAAGATTTGCGGCAGGAGCAGATGTTCGATGTCATCGACGCGGCGCTCCTCTGAGGGAGGGAGGATGGGTGACTATTTGCTATTAACCGCCACAGGTTCACAACAAATTCCCTCTCCCGGGGGAGAGGGTTAGGGTGAGGGGATAAAATCGACGATATCCTTCAACCGGCTCAACGGGCTAAACCGGCTAAACGGGCCTAACGCCCTTGGTATTTTCATGCATCGTGGCGACCCAAAGAGCCACGAGTGTTTACAAGGGGATTCGACATGACGACGCAAGTCAAAGGTGAAATCGATTTTTCAGACGGAGCGGGCAGCGATGATTTGGCAGCGGTTCGAAAGATGGTGCAGGCCTGCATCCAGTGTGGTACCTGCACGGGATCCTGTCCCAATGAATTTGCGATGGACGCCACGCCCCGTCGACTCTGGCGGCTGGTGCTGACCGGACAGAAAGAAGAGATTTTTCAGAGCAAGACCTTCACCCTGTGCTCGTCCTGTTATTACTGCACCCTGCGGTGTCCCCGCGGATTGCCGCTGACAGAGGCCATGGGCGCGCTAAAGCAGATAGCCGCGCGGGAAGGCCTGTCTCAATACCGGCAGAGCAGTCTCTTCTACAAGAGCTTTCTGGAGAGCGTGCGGCGCCATGGCCGGCTCAGGGAGATGGAATTCATGACGCTCTACTTCAACGCCATGAAGAATCCCCTGCTGCCGCTGCGGTTTGCGGCGCTGGGCATGAAACTGATGCTGAAGGGAAAAGTCGCCCTGCAAATTCCTTCCAAAGGCAGCGGCGCACTGGCAGCGCTGTTCCGGAAGGCCGCGGAACTGGAGGAGGCCCCATGAAGTATTTATACTACCCCGGTTGTTCCCTCGAAGGTTCGGCCCGCGAATACGATCTGTCCACCCGCGCCTTCCTGACCGCGATCGGGGCCGAACTGGTGGAAATCGAGGACTGGACCTGCTGCGGCGCCAGCGCCGCCGAAGCCGTCAGCCAGAACTTGGCGTTGGCTCTGCCGGCCCGCAACCTGGCACTGGCGGAAAAGATGGGCGGGAGCAATGAGATCCTGGTGCCGTGCAGCGCCTGTTATCTCAACCTCAAGGCTGTCGAAGAAAAGGTTAAGCACGATGCCGACCTCTTGGATCGGATCAATGCGATCCTCGCCGTGGAAGGGCTGCATTTAGCGGGACGGGTTCGCGTTCGGCACCTGCTGGAAGTGATCGTGCGGGACATCGGACCGGATCTGATCGCCAAGAAAACCGTACAGCCCCTGGAGGGGTTGTCGATCGCAGCCTATTACGGCTGCCAGTGCCTCAGGCCTTATCCTGTTTTTGATGATCCGGAGGCACCGCAGTCGATGACTCCCATCCTCGAGGCTGCCGGTGCAGCAGTCCATCGCTGGGACATGGGCGGCAAATGCTGCGGGGCCTCGCACATGAACACGAAAATGGCGGTCGGTATGGAGCTGGTCCGTTCGATTCTCTCGCGGGCCAGGGGCGCCGATGCCGTCGTGACGGTTTGCCCCATGTGCCAGATGAACCTGGAGGCTTATCAGGGCAAGATTTCGAAACTAGGCGGTGAGAACCTTGGGGTTACCGTTCTCTACCTGCCCCAGCTGCTGGGACTGGCACTGGGCCTCTCCGAGCAGGAGGTGCGGCTGGATTTGAATCTGGCCGTGACGGCCGGCTTTCAGCAAAAACTGCGTCACTCAGAACCCGTTCCCGCTTGAGCCGGGGACATCGATGGCGGCACATTAATATGGTTAATTTAATCAAATATTTTCATCATCGACTGGTCACCAAACTCATCCTGACCGTGGGTTTGACGCTTTTGCTGTCGATTTCGACCTGGGCCTACTTCAATATCGATTACCAGAAAGAAAAGCTCATGGACGAAATCGTCCAGGGGACCGACCGGTTGACCAACACCATCAAGCTCGGCGCCCACTACTCAATGATGCTCAACTCCCGCGACGACATCAATCAGATCATCAACAACATCGCGCGTCAGAAGGAGATCGAGAATATCCGGATTTACAATAAGGGGGGTGAGATAAAATTTTCAAATGAAACCACGGAGGTCGACAGCACAACCAACATCAAGGCCGAAGCCTGCGACATCTGTCACCGCACCGCACCGCCGCTTACCGACCTCAGGGTCAGCGAGCGGATCCGGATCTTCAATTCGGGCAAAGGCTACCGGCTGCTCGGCATCATCAGCCCCATTCGCAACGAACCGGGGTGTGCGACTGATGCCTGCCATGTTCATCCGGAAGACAAAAAGATCCTCGGTGCGCTCGATGTCGTGGTCTCGCTGCGGGAAACCGACAACGAGATTCTGACGGCGGAAAAAGGGATCATCGGGCTGGCGTTGGTACTGTTTCTGCTGACCTCCACCATCATATTCATCATCGTCCTGAAGTTCGTCAGTCAACCGGTAAAAAGACTGATCGACGGGACGCGGCAGATCGCCAAAGGCGATCTGGACACCAAGGTGACCATCGGTCAAGCCGACGAGATGGGTCAACTGGCCACCGCCGTCAACCTGATGGCCGAGGAAATCGGTAAAAAACAGGCCGAGCTGAACCAGCAGAAGAACGAGTACCAGGATCTGTTCGAAATAGTCCCTTGCATCATCACGGTTCAGGACCGGAATTACAAACTGGTGCAATATAACCGGGAATTCGCGGAGAAATTTGCGCCACAGAGCGGCGACTATTGCTACCGGGCCTACAAAGGGCGACAGGAAAAATGCACTGTATGTCCGGTTGAGAGGACCTTTGCGGACGGCCGATCACACACCAGCGAAGAAACTGGATTTTCCAAGGATGGCAAACCAACCCACTGGCTGGCGAAGACCTCACCGATTAAAAATGCCGCCGGTGATATCATTGCCGCTATGGAAATGAACCTGGACATCACCGAACGAAAGCAGCTTGAAGAAGAACTGGCGAAGTCCGAGCAGAAATACCACGAAATCTTCAACAACATCCCCAATCCCGTCTTTGTGCTCGATTTCGACACGCTTGAAATTCTCGATTGCAACGAAAGTGTTACCACCGACTATGCTTTTACGAAAGACGAGATTCTCAACACTTCCTTTCTGGACCTGTTCGTGGAAAAGAACAAGGAGCCATACAGGCGTCAGCTGCGATCCTCGACGATGCTGAATCAGGTCAAGCACAGGGGCAAAGGAGACCAAGCTCTTTTCGTCAACATCCGGATCTCGCCCTCGGAATTTCCCGGCAAAAAAGTCCTGCTGATCACGACCAGCGACATCACCAAGCGTCTCGAAGCCGAGCAGCAGTTGATCCAGGCCAGCAAAATGGCCACCCTGGGTGAGATGGCGACCGGCATCGCCCACGAGCTGAATCAGCCGCTCTCGGTGATTAAGACCGCCAGCAGCTTCTTCGTGAGGAAAATCAGCAGGGGTGAAAGCTTAGACCATCAGATCCTGCATTCGATGCTGAAAAAAGTGGACAAGAACGTCGACCGGGCGGCCAACATCATCAATCACATGCGGCAGTTCGCGCGCAAATCGGATTTGTCCCTGGATAGGGTCCAGGTGAACGATGTCCTGAAAAACGCCTTCGACATCTTCAGCCAGCAGTTGAAAGTCCGGGGTATCGAGGTGGTGTGGGACATCGACGGCACGCTGCCCAAGATACTGGCCGACCCCGGACGGTTGGAGCAGGTGTTTATCAATCTGCTGCTGAATGCCAGGGATGCGATCGAGGAAAAAAATGCTGATAGAAGCGAGTCGGGAGAAAAGAAAATCACCCTCAAAACCTACCAAGACGGTCGGCAGGTTATCGCGGAAGTGCGGGACACCGGCGGCGGAATTCCCAAGGGCATAGAGGATAAACTCTTCGAGCCCTTTTTCACCACCAAACAGGTGGGGAAGGGGACCGGTCTGGGACTGTCCATCAGCTACGGCATCGTCAAGGACTGTGGCGGCGATATCAAGGCTGTTTCCCGCGGCAATGAGGGGGCCATCTTTTACGTCATCTTTCCCATTCCCCCCGGCCGGAAAACGACTGCAACCGACGACCACCCTCACAAGCAGATGCCGGATGGGCCCATGGCCGGCGCTAGGGAAACTGCATGACGAACGAAAAAGAAGAAAAGTGGCCGATCTTACTGGTGGATGACGAAGAGGACATCCGCGATGTGCTCAGTTTGTCGATCGCGGACATGGGTTATGCGGTCCATACGGCCGAGAACGGTAAGCAGGCCGTCGATGTTTTCCGGCAAATCGATCCGCCGATCGTGATGACCGACATCAAGATGCCGGGTATGGACGGGATCGAACTGCTTCAAAAAATAAAGCGCGAGAACCCGGAAACCGAGGTGGTGATGATCACCGGACATGGCGATATGGACCTGGCGATCAAGAGCCTGAAATTCGAAGCCACCGATTTCATCACCAAGCCGATCAACGTGGAGGCGCTGGAGATCGCCCTGAAGCGGGTGCAGGACAAGATCGTCATGAAGCGGCAGCTCAAAACCTACACCCAACATCTCGAGGCGCTGGTGCGCGAAAAGACCGAGCTGCAGGACCACTTGTCGTCCCTCGGTCTGATGATCGGCTCGATTTCCCACGGTATCAAGGGGTTGCTGACCGGGCTGGACGGCGGCATGTACCTGGTTGAATCCGGCTTTTCGAAGGAAAACCAAGACCAGATCAAAGAAGGATGGGACACCGTCAAGCTGATGGTCGATCGCATTCGCAAGATGGTTCTTGACATTCTCTACTATGCCAAGGAAAGAGACCTGCGTTGGGAACGGGTCGACCCCCTTAGCTTCGCGGAGGACCTCGCCGCCACCTTTGCGCCCAAAGTCAAGAATCAGGATATCGAGTTTGTGCAGGAATTCGACGAGACGGTCGGTGAGTTCGAGATCGATGCCGGCTACATTCATTCGGCCTTGACGAACATCCTCGAAAATGCCGTGGATGCCTGCACCAAGGATGCCGCCAAGACCTACCACAAGATCGTTTTCAGCGTCCGCCAGGATTCAAGCCACGTAATTTTTGCCGTATTCGACAACGGGGTCGGCATGGATCCCGACACCGTTTCCAAGCTCTTTACTCCTTTCTTCTCTTCCAAGGGTCGCCGCGGAACCGGTCTGGGCCTGTTTATCTCCCATAAAATCGTCCGGCAGCACGGCGGTGAGATCCTGGTCAAATCCACTCCCGGTCAGGGGACACTTTTCACGGTCAAGATCCCGAAAACGCTGCCTGAGTCGTTGAAGAACCCGTCGGCAGCAGTTAAATAGTTTCCGTCCCTAAATGGCCTTTTTTCCGCTGGGTCCCGCCATGGCGGGATTATCCGCGGCTTTCCGGCTGCGGCTTACGGCCAGTACGCCTCGCCGCAAACCCTTGTGCGGCCTTGCCCAGTGAAAAAAATTCTCATTTATGAATTTTTCTGTACGGAAATAGTGCTTTAAACGCAGCTTCGCTCTGACCGGATTCAGCAGCTTTTTAGGCCGAGTGCCTGTGGACTTTGTTGATATCGAATTAAAATTGTAACAGAGTGTTATTGTATTGCAAATACAGGCTGAAATTTGGGGATTTACGGTATAACCCAGGCCGGTTTCAACCCAAATAAAGCACTTATTTTATCCAGTATGATTGAATTGATTTCCAATCTTTCAGACATTGCTTTGGATTGCAGTGATCATCGGCATGTTGCAGGTTTTCCGACCAGAGATCACCCTATTGCGTGAAGAGCTATCCAGACGCGTTCGGCGTGGCGGCGCTCTCGAAATTGGACCGCTTAAGATCGGAGAGCTTCGCGAGGAACTTCATTCAGTCAAGAAACAGCTCGATGAAACAAATGAGCGAATTTCGAAGTTGTTTCTAATAACCATGTCTCCGGACATGTACCGCAATCTGAGAAAACTATCTCGACCTCAAGGGTTCGGCGACTACGAATTGTCCGGCGGATTTGAGCGAGAACTTTTTCATCTTCGAGACATAGGTTACATCGAAGTGCCCTATATTAAGTCGATCCCCAAGTCTGGGACTAAGGGCCGCGGCAAGAAATAATTACACATCTTGATTGTTTTTTGGCCCGTCTACCGCGTTACATCCACCAACACATATCCCGATATGCGCCGGCGGATGTGCCTTGTAGACGAACCAAAATTCTG
>Ga0316189_10006045_pt1 | contig 11587 bp, 13 predicted proteins | sample LowCovwburrow_MG_FD_204930 | JGI IMG/M metagenome (GOLD analysis project Ga0316189, IMG submission 204930) | Coastal sediment microbial communities from Maine, United States - Lowes Cove worm burrow | ecosystem: Environmental > Aquatic > Marine > Coastal > Sediment | place: USA: Maine... | reverse complement strand
CGAAAGATGAGGCGATTGCCCAGATCAAGACAGCCATTGAGAAGACCTACTCCAAGAAGGGGGCTGAGATTGTGCAGCTCAACTTCAAGGCCGTAGACGCCTCGCTTGATCACCTCTACCAGGTGGCAGTACCGACTCAAACCAACAGCAGCCATGGCATGGCCGCGATGGTGCCGTCACATGCCCCTGAATTTGTACAGCAGGTCACCGCTCCGATGCTGGCCGGTCACGGTGATGATCTGCCGGTCTCGATGATTCCTGTCGACGGCACCTACCCGAGTGGCACTGCCGCATTCGAGAAACGTAATGTCTCTGACTTTATCCCGTTGTGGGAGTCCGAACTCTGTATTCAGTGTGGTAACTGCAGTTATGTCTGCCCGCACAGTGTGATTCGTGCCAAATTCTACAATGAGGCACTGCTTGAAGATGCACATGAGGATTTCCCGTCCACCGAAGTGGCAGCACGTGGATTCCCGGAGACCCGTTATACACTGCAGATTTATCCTGAGGATTGCACCGGCTGTGAGATGTGTGTGAACGCATGCCCGGCGCTCGATCCTGAAGATAAGAGCCGTAAAGCGATCAACATGACCGCCAAGGCTCCGATCCTTGAGAAGAGCATTGAGGATGTAGCGTTCTTTGAAACACTGCCGGTTAATGATCGTGACACGATCGATTATTCATCCGTGCGTGGAACCCAGTTCCTTGAGCCGCTGTTTGAGTTCTCCGGTGCATGTTCCGGTTGTGGTGAGACACCATATGTTCGCCTGCTGACCCAGCTCTTCGGGCCACGTCTGCTGGTAGCAAATGCAACAGGTTGCTCCTCCATTTATGGTGGTAACCTGCCATCCACACCATGGACCACAAACAAAGATGGTCGTGGTCCTGCATGGTCCAACTCACTGTTTGAAGATAATGCCGAGTTTGGTCTGGGTATGCGTCTGGCAGCCGATCATCATATGCATATGGCACAGCAGACCCTGCAGGCACTTGCACCTCAGCTGGGCGATGATGAGCTGGTCAATGCACTGATTCATGCTGAGCAGCGAATCGGTTCTGAAATCGGTCAACAGCGTGAACGTGTAGAGGCGCTGAAAGCAAAACTGCGGAAGATTGATGATCCAAAAGCCAAGAACCTGCTGACCATCGTCGACCATCTGGTTCGCCGCAGTGTCTGGCTGGTTGGTGGTGACGGCTGGGCCTACGATATCGGTTCATCAGGCCTTGATCATGCACTGGCATCCGGTCGCAACATCAATGTGCTGGTACTCGATACCGAGGTCTACTCCAATACTGGTGGTCAGGCTTCGAAATCAACACCAATCGCTGCAACGGCCAAGTTTGCATCTGCCGGTAAGGCAGTGGGCAAGAAGGATCTGGCACTGCAGGCGATCTCGTACGGTAACGTCTATGTGGCGCGTATCGCGATGGGTGGCAACCCGCAGCAGACACTGCTGGCGATGCGTGAGGCAGAGGATTATCCGGGCCCGTCAATCATCCTGGCATACAGCCACTGTATTGCTCACGGTATTGATATGACGCAGGGCTTGCATCAGCAGGATATGGCTGTTGCATCCGGTTACTGGCCGCTGCTGCGCTACAACCCTGCGCTGCGTCAGGCCGGCAAGAAGCCGTTTGTACTGGATTCACCAAAACCGACGATGAAGCTGGCTGATTACGCCTATACCGAACAGCGCTACAAACTGCTGGAGAAGACCAATCCTGTAGAGGCTGCACGTCTGATGAAGCTGGCTCAGGAGGCGGCTGACCTGCGCTGGGCCACCTATGAGCATATGGCCAATCAGGAGCCGTCGGAGTTTGTTCCGGTCGGCTAAGCTACTGAAGCTGTAAAACAAAAGGGCGCCAACCATGGCGCCCTTTTTTTTATGCCTGCTCAACATCGAATCAGTGGCTGCGATTCTCCTGATGCTCTTCATGATCATCGTCATCATCATGCTGCTTCTCTTTGACTTCCGGTTTATGGCTCTTCTCCGGCATCGGATGTTTCAGCTTATCACGGTTGTCATGAGGTTTCTCAGATATCGACAGATCTCCATGTCCACCGCGAGTATGTGAAGGCGCAGGTGCCGCCTCTCTCTCTTTTTCAGGCAGTCCAGGCAGACGTTTCAACTCAATAACCTGCCTCTTTGCCTCTCTCTTTTTCACCGGTTTTGGATGTGCCTCATAACGATCGGCTCGATAGATGGCCCGGCCACGTTCATAACCTTGCCAAAAGCGCTGGTGCTGCATGCCTGCACAAACACCGGAATAGGGCTGATTGGTCTGCCCCAGATAGATACCCGTTTTGTAAGTGCAGTAGTGCTGGTTACCCTGCTGCCAACCCTGGCGATAACCGACTCGATCAGCGGCAATACCATAACTGCGGCAGACCGAAGCGATCTCACCGGCCCGGCGTGCATAACCATCCTCACCATCACGGAAACCGGCATCAAACCAGTCACTACTCATACAGGCTTCAACTGCAATCATGGTTGCATCGCTCTTGGCTTCCCGATGCTGAAGCCTCTCCAGCTGGTGTAGCAGTTTTCGATGTACATCCGGGTTCTGCTCTGCCGCCAGCCGCTTCTCCATCTGCTTCACATCGCGCTCAGCCCTCTGGTGCTCAGCTCTTGCTGTGCGCACATCCTGACCCAATTTGTAGAAATCACGATACGCAGGCTCAAGGTCGACAGGGCAGATACCACTGTATCTCTTGCCGTTCAAACCCTGTCGCAAGCCATTTTCGGGGCTACAGTATTGACGAACACCACGCTGCCAACCTGCAAGGTAATCGGGTGCCACATCAGCAGGGCAGATATTGCGATGTGCCTTGCCTGCCTGGCCGGTGCGGTAACCGTTGTCGGCCGTGCAGTAGTTGCGAATCCCCTGCTCCCAGCCGTGCCGATATGCATCATGATCAGGGACCACCTGATACTCGGCACAACTTTGACGATGTTTTTCCAGCTTGGTGTAGTGAACACCTCGCGAACCATCGCCATAACCGATCGACTCCCAGTTGGCGTTCAGACACTCATTTTTTGACATCGATGCACAGCCTGAAAGCGCTGCGATCAGCAGCAGCATAGGGAGTAGATGGGGAAGTCGTTTCATGGTCGCTCTCCGTTGTCTTTAAAAAAGAGCAGCCTGCACCGGCTGAAAAAAGGCGGCAAGGTGCAGCCACAGTCACATCGGTGGGAATGGTTACTCTGTAGGGCGAAGGGTTAGTGGTAGTTGAATGATAAAAATGCGAGCTGCATCACAGTTTGAAATCTTCGACTGAGGCAATCTGCGCCCTGGAAAAAAGGGGTCTACAGGAGGATATGATGGCTGTGAGATGTTCGATTAACGATGATTTGAGAAGAGAGTGGGAGCTGCTGCGCAGGGGCGAAAACCCTATTCTTGATGAAGATCTTGAGCGGTGTGAACTTGCTGCACTGCAGCTCAGGGATCGGCTGGTAAATATTCCCTATTATGCAGAAAAAGATCGTCAAACCGGCATGCGCTACTGGCGTGGCCTGCAGGCAAGCGATTACCCGATCGGCTGACCTGGCCATCTGAACTGGCGCGGCCTGCTGTCCATAAGGGCTCCAACCCCTTAGCCTTGCCGCTGCTATGACCAACAACGATATTCTCCGCCGCATCCGCTACGCCTTCAATTTCAGTGATTCGAAGATGATTGCGCTGTTCGGTGCCGCCGATCTTGAAGTGACACGCGAGCAGATCAGCGCCTGGATGAAAAAGGATGATGATCCCGATCTTCAGGAACTGCAGAGCCCGACACTGGCCACTTTCCTCAACGGCCTGATTAATAACAGACGTGGCAAAAGAGAGGGGCCACAACCGGAACCCGAACAGCGGCTGAATAACAATATCATTTTGAGAAAACTGAAAATCGCACTCAACTTTAGAGATGAGGATATCATAGAGACCGTTGCTCTGGCCGGCAAACGGCTCGGCAAGCCCGAACTAAGCTCCTTCTTCCGCAAGCCGGGTCATAAAAACCACCGCGCCTGTCTCGATCAGGTGCTGCGTAACTTCCTCACCGGCCTTGCACTGAAGCTGCGCGCCGAAAAGAGCCCTGCCGCTGAAGTCAAAAAACCGGCAGAAAAACCACCACAATCCGGCAGGACAGCTGGATTGGATGGTAACCACCCAAAGGGTAAGGGGGATGGATGCCCCGCATCAAAACCACCCTTCAAGTGGGAATAACTTTATGTTTTAGCCGTTAACCCCGTAGGATGCGCAGGTACCACGCGGGCTATGGATAGCCCGCCAAAATCAGAACCGACAGTGAATGATTTTGTGAGCCAAGCCAAAACCGCGCTTTTGGCTTTGCGTACTGAATCAGTGCAGGACGCACTTATTCAGTTTCTAATAAAAAATAGGACAACACCGTGAGCCAAACCGACTTTACTACACTACAACTGCATCCCGACCTGCTAAAAAATCTCGCCTCGCTCGGTTATGACTCGATGACCCCGATTCAGGCCGCAAGCCTGCCCGCCATTCTGGCTGGCAGAGATGTGATTGCGCAGGGTAAAACCGGCTCGGGTAAAACCGCCGCCTTCGGCCTCGGCCTTCTGAACAGGCTTGATGTGAAAGATTTGAGCGTGCAGGCGCTGGTACTCTGCCCGACCCGTGAACTGGCCGATCAGGTGACCAAAGAGATTCGTCGGCTGGCCCGCTCCATCCCGAACATCAAGATATTGACCCTCTGTGGCGGTGTCTCCATCCGTCCGCAAAAAGACTCCCTCAGATATGGCGCCCACATTGTTGTCGGCACCCCCGGCCGTATTGATGATCACCTGCTCAGGGAGACGCTGAATCTGGATCGGGTCAACACGGTGGTGCTTGATGAAGCCGACCGGATGCTCGATATGGGTTTTCAGCCAGCCATTGATGCGATTATCGATCAGACACCGAAAAAGCGGCAGACACTGTTGCTCAGCGCCACCTTCCCCGATCAGATCAAAAAGATCTCCAACCGGATCATGATCAAGCCTGAAGTGGTAAAGGCTGAGACCACACACGACAGCAGCACCATTTCGCAGCACTTCTACAAGGTCGATTCGCTTGAACAGCGGATCGGTGCCGTGCGTCTGCTGCTTCAGCAGCATCGCCCGGAATCAACGGTGGTCTTCTGCAATACCAAGATTGAGACCACGGAGCTGGCAGAAGATCTGGTCAATCACGGTTTCAGTGCTTTGGCACTTAATGGTGATCTTGAGCAGCGCGATCGCGATCAGACGCTGGTCCGCTTTGCCAACAGAAGCAGCTCGATCCTGGTGGCCACCGATGTGGCGGCCCGTGGATTGGACATCGACTCGCTTGATGCCGTCATCAACTATCACATTGCCAATGATCCCGAAATACATGTGCACCGCATCGGTCGTACGGGCCGGGCCGGAGGCAAGGGCATCGCCTGCTCCCTGTTCAGCGATAAAGAGGAGCTGAAGATGACCATGCTCGGTGATTATCTTGAGCAGAAGATTGAGGCTGAACCGCTACCGCCGATGAGTGTGCTGCAAGCGACCGCCATCAAACCGAAGATGGCAACACTGCAAATTGGTGGTGGCAAAAAACAGAAAGTCCGCCCCGGTGATATTCTTGGTGCTCTGACCGGTGAAAATGGTATTGCAGGCAACCAGGTCGGCAAGATTGATATCTTTGATAACTGGGCCTATGTCGCAGTCAATCGGGATGTGGTGAAAGTTGCTCTGAAAAAGTTGAGTGAAGGCAAACTAAAAGGGCGCAGCTTCCGGGTCAGAATGATGTGGGACTGGCCTACCTGAACCATTCGCGAATAGCGGACCAGTTATGATCTGACAAAGACTTTGAGCAAGGTGTAGTCACCTCTATCTGCTGCCCTGAGTGCTGCAATATATTGGTCTCTGCATTCGCCACTACTATTCAAGCTTCCCCCACCCCAACTAAAGTGAGTTAACCCCAACTCTTTTTCCAGCAGCAGGTCGGTGATCAAACGGGCATGTCTGCCATTGCCATTTGAGAAAGGATGGATAAATACCAACCGATGATGAAAGCGGGCTGCGATTTCGTCCGCCCCAAAGCTCTCATGTTCAATCCAATACTTCACATCGTCACAGAGTTTGCGCAATTCGATGCCGACCCTCTCTTTCGGCACTCCGATATTTTTGTCCGTTTTGCGGAAATCCCCCGCCCAGCTCCAGACATCCCCAAGCATCCGCTTGTGCAGTTGCCGAATAAACGGTTCGGAAAGAATATCTCTCTTCCTTCCGCCAAATGCCCAGACAACCGCTTGATCAATATTCCGTTGCTCCCAAACATCCAGCTCACTGCGTGTAGTAATGTGGGTGAGACGCAGCCCTTGCGCCTCATCCACATCAAGTGGCGTTGCTCCTTCTGAGTATTCTAAATCCATCGTCTAATCCCAGAGAGTTTTCGGAGAAGTCCGCACAATCTCTGCCACTGCATCATCAAATAATGCCTGTCGCTCCTCTTCAGCTGGAACCTGATCTTCCAGCATCATGCTATGTGATGTGTAAGCCTGCTGCTTCTCTACAACTTTGCGCGCCTGCCTTTCAACCGTAGCGCTTAGGCTTTCACGCGGCACCACTGCATAAACAAATATGCAGTCCAGCGCCTCCGCGGCTTTCTGCATCGTCTTAATACTGACCGACCCTGCAACCTCAGACTTTTCCAGCTCTGCAACCCCTTGCTGAGAGATGCCCAGGCGTTTACCCAACTGCATACCGCTCATATTCAGAGCATCACGGATAGCACGCACCCAACCACGCACAGGGCGATGAACTGTTTTCAATTCGGCCAATTGGAGGAAACGTTTATCAAGCTGGTTTCTAGCAAGGTTTTTTGTGCCAATAGCCATAACAGACCCCTTCAACAAGCTATTACTTGTTGGTTGCATTTCTAAATACAAGTGGTATCTTGTTAGTTATTCCTAATTAGTCAAGCTATTACTTGTTATATGTGGCTTTTATTCCAACAACTGGAATATACATAGATCAAAATTGTGTAAGTTTGGAACCAAGCATGGAAATCAAAAAGGGCTACGCTCCGATATCCTCATTCCACAGTTCGGGATGCTCAGCAATAAATTGCCGCATCAGCGCTTTGCACTCGTCATCGTCAACCACCGTCACCTCGACACCGCGTGAACGCAGATAAGCCTCAGGCCCGCAGAAGGTTCTGTTTTCACCGATCACGACTCTCGGGATACCATAGAGCAGCACCGCTCCGCTGCACATGTCGCACGGGGAGAGTGTGGAGTAGAGCGTCGCTCTGCGATAATCCGCCGCCGTCAACCGTCCGGCGCGCTCCAGGCAATTCATCTCCGCATGCAGCACCGCACTGCCCTGCTGCACCCGCCGATTATGGCCGCGCCCGACAATCTTGCCGTCGATCACCAGCACCGAGCCAATCGGGATGCCGCCTTCGGCCAACCCCAGCTTTGCCTCTTCGATGGCTGCTGCCATGAATTCATCCACCATCCACTTCCTTGACGGTGACATGTTTGGCTCCGCATACGGAGCAGTGGAATCGATGCGCTTCCTTCGCAAGCTCTTCAACAGATGTGAACGGCGTTCTCGGCAATATCTTCGCCACATCCTGCTGGAAGTCGCACGCCGCGCAGTAGAGGAAAAATGTTTTGCTCTTTTCTGCCATCTTCAACTCCCCCTATTCAACTTTCAAGGCCTGGCCCCGATCTCTTGGTTAGTTACGATTTCTTCTCACGTCGTTTTTGAATCCGTTCATCTTCCCTGGAAATCAAATACCACCACTCCTTTCCATTATTTCGTGAAGCCCTCTTTGCATCTATTTCATGAAGAAGCTGCCTGATTTCATCATCACTAAAACCACCAATAGGCTTTTTCAACGCCTCAAAGGATCGATCCGTATAACTTTTGTGATTGAGCATTTCGGTCAGGATACTTTTAACAACTTCCTCGCTTTTGTTTTGGAGCAAAAACATCTCTTTGTTGTGCCTGAATTGCCCTCTTTGAAGAAAAAAGTTTATGACTCCTGAAAGGAGTCCACCGACTACAACCCCGACCAATGCCCATCCCGCTTCACTCATTTCACCCTCCTCCCGTTAACCCTTGGATTAACTTTCAACATTCACAAATCAATCGAGTCTGACCCCATTGATTTCAATCGCTCCAGTAAACGCCCGAGCAGCACGATCTGGCGATAATCGCTGCGCTCCGGGCTATCACCGTCGGGCGCGATGTCGTATCCACAGGCATAGTCGTAGCCGATGGACTGGAACCATTCGAGGCAGAGTTGTTCGAGTTGGTCTTCAGTGATTGTCATATATGCAGAGCATTCAACCGCTCTTCAAAGGTAGCAATTGACCCCAATATTTCGTCAAAGGCAGGGTAATCGCCAAAAATCATTTCCTGCATTTGCACATAATCCGCCTTCAATTGCCTGATATGCTTTTCTGAGGGAATCAGACTGAACTGCCCATCAAGAGCAGCTTGATAATTGGCCCAGCCTTGCGGGTAGAACTTATGTTTAAAAGCCACGACATCCCAAAGCAGCGACAGGTCACTGACCGCTTCCTCACAAATCGGGGCACGAATCATCTGATGCAAATCATAGTAGTGTCTTGAATAACGAAGCGGCACATCCCTGCCTTCCGGCCTGTGTGCTTCCGCATGAAGAATGCTGACTTTATCCCAGAACGTTTTTCGTGCTGCGATGGCTTCGATCTGAATGCCTGCGCTATCAAACAATTGTGGTGCCGTACTCTGACAATACGGCTGAATCATGTATGAGCCTTTGGGCTGCATGGGCGACATCGCGCCAAATTCAAGCTCAATATGCGGCTTCACATAATCCGAATCAAAAGCCTTGGCATAGGTGAGCGATATGGACCCCGGTCTTTCCGCATGCATGCTCACTGTGCAGTGACCGGACAGAAGCCGCTCCATTTCGGGCAGCAATTGTTCGCGAATATATTCTGGAGTTTTAACCTTCATCGCATCATTGAACATTTTTTGTTGCCTGTTGCTGCGTTCAGCATACGGGTCTTCATCAGTGATAAGCGTCCAGTCCACAATCAGATCAATATCTTCCGAGAATCGCTGGATTAAACCAAAACATTTGGAAAGGCTGGTTCCCCCTTTAAAGAGGAGTTTGTTTTTCAGGCTGTCATCGGAGAATATTTTTTGCAGTACCCAGCATATCCAGAAATCCTTTTCTATGGCCAGGCCTGCAAGAGCGTGGTGCTCCGCTGCCACTGTAAACAGTTCCACCCGCTCTGCCTCAGTAAGCCCGGCAACCCGATCCATTACTCACCAACCTGATCAAAAATACGTTTGATTTCGTCATACACCCAGGATGTGGTATAGCGGGCATCCTTGAGAATACGGGCTGCGATTTTTTCATCAAAATGCTGGCGAATCTGTGCTCTTTGCTGATCACTCAATCGTTTCGTATTCAGCCCTTTGATGGCCTGCACCACCAAAGCACTTTCAGCATGTTTCAGGCCTATATCCTTAATAAGCGTTTTCTTGAAATGCAGCGTCTGCTTGCCCACCTGATACTTGCAGCTCTTACCATCGCTCAAATACATATATTGGCTAGGCACCTGTGTGGATAATCCGAGAACATTCAGAGCTGCATTCTCGGTAATCTGAATTCTCCAGCCAAACTTCCGCGCCAGTGCCTGCGCCACCTGATCGATATCGGCAGACAAGTCCTGATTCAGCAACTTGCTGAACTTGGGGTAATCATAAATCCCGCGAATCACCCGTCTAATCGTTCCGCGTTTAGCCAATCGGCTCAGCGCCTGGTCGACTGCCGCCTCATTGCCAACATCAGAGAAATCATTCTTGAAAAATGACCAACCCCTACCATGGCCATATATCCTGTTTATTATTTTATTTTCAATTGTTTGCATGATTCATAAGCACCTTATTTTGTCAGAGAATAGCACCGATTTACTGACAAGACAATTGCAAGAAAGCGTCCTATAGCCGATGGATCGGAACCATTCGAGGCAGAGCTGTTCGAGCTGGTCTTCAGTAATCACCACCACTCCTCTTGAAGCGCGTCCTTCTTAAAATAGAGCAGCCCGACCTTTGCGTATTTCAACAATTCTTTCACGTGCTCATCCGGTTCTTTGGGCAGCAGAATCGCCTTAGATGTTTTTTCTCTGTTCGGTAACTGGCGGTGATAGTCGTACAATTGGCCGACAGCCATGCGCACTTCCGTCATCTCAGCGCTGGATTTTACTTCGATTAGCAGATCACCATCTTTGTCATAGTCTTTGACCAAAGCGTCATATCTGCACTTTTGCTCACTTCCTTCAACTACGTCGTATTCTTCCAACACATCCATCAGAAGATTCGTTAGTGAGTTGTGTCTTCTGCGACCTTGTGTGGTTGTTGCTCTACGTAGTATTTCAAAATCACTATCATCTTTTTGGGTGAGGTCTCTATGACTGGATTTCGGAACGATTTGCTTGAAGGTTTTCTGCCTCTTTTTTGCGTACTCTGAATATCCAGTTTGAATCTGGTCGATATCTGCGGCATCAGCGATGCCCTTTTCATCCAGTAATGCGGCAAGGGCTGAATATCGATCCAATATATTTCCGTTGTTTACCCCAAACTCTTTCAATAAAGCTGAAATATGCCTGCATGAATTCATCCATGATCACCCTCTTTGACGATAACATGTTTGGCTCCGCAGACGGAGCAGTGGAATCGATGCGCTTCCTTCGCAAGCTCTTCAACAGATGTGAATGGCGTTCTCGGCAGTATCTGATTTACGTCTTGCTGAAAATCGCACGCCTCACAGTAGAGGAAAAATGTTTTGCTCTTTTCTGCCATCTTCAACTCCCCCTATTCAACTTTCAAGACCTGACCCCAACAGCACATTACCTCTTAACAAGATACTCAGTTGCCGGGCCTGTCCCCGTGCCAATAAGCTCACGTCACTGATGTGAAAGAGACATCATGTCCTGGAAATTTTTCTAGCAAATCACGCATGCCCTCTTCTGTCCGCGCTCCCCACATCTTGGTGAATGCGTAAGTTTTACCTTGTGAATGGACCAAATCTTCATCGGCATAATACCAACGCCCCGGATCAAAAGCTGGGCCACCTTCAGAAGCGGCATGGATAGCCTTTTCTTTAAACTCATCCGAATTCACTTCGCCTTCCACAATTCGCCAGAGGCCATTGGCTCGCCAATTTAAAACTTTATGAATCTCAATAGGACTTACGCCCTGCCCACATAAATGCCGGACGATGGCAAATATGGCACGTCTCTTAGCGAGTGGGCTCGATGAGTTATTAGCAATTGTGATCACATATTTAGTTAGGTCTTTAGAAGAGCTCCGCGATATGCGTTCTCTTTGCTGTTTTTCTCTGATCTTAACTTGGTAATCTTCAGCTTCAGGAAGTGGAATAACTGTCTGAACATCGAGCAGAACCCTATTTCCATCCTTATACGGTTTCATTCGAATACAACGAATATCTAACCCCTGTTCATTCAGCCAAATCACAGATGTTGTTAACTCTTTCGAGAACTCTTTAGAGGCCAAGACAATTCTTGCTTCTTGGGCAAAATCATCATCAATTG
>Ga0316189_10006044_pt1 | contig 11587 bp, 10 predicted proteins | sample LowCovwburrow_MG_FD_204930 | JGI IMG/M metagenome (GOLD analysis project Ga0316189, IMG submission 204930) | Coastal sediment microbial communities from Maine, United States - Lowes Cove worm burrow | ecosystem: Environmental > Aquatic > Marine > Coastal > Sediment | place: USA: Maine... | reverse complement strand
CTCACATCTTTAAGCGCTTGAATATTAGTGTCTTCATAGGTAAAGGATACATTTTTAAATTCAATATTACCATTAATTTTTGTTGGAGCTTCAGTTGTGTTTTTAATTTGAGGTTCCTCTTTTAAAAACTCGTTTATACGTTCTTGTGAAGCTTCTGCCTGTTGTACAATTGATGTTACCCAACCTAAAATGGCAACTGGCCAAGTAAGCATATTTACATAGATAATAAACTCTGCAATGGTTCCAAAATCGGTAATCTTACCATTTATATATTGTAATCCTCCAATATATATAACTAATAAGTTGCTTACACCAATGAGTAATATCATTAAAGGGAAAAACAGTGCTTGTACTTGTGTGAGATTAATCTGTTTTTGTCTATTCTCATTAGATAAATTATGGAAAGCAATATTAGTTTGGCCTTCAACACCATAAGCTTTTATCACAGAAATACCACTGAATGATTCTTGGGCAAAAGTTGAAAGTTTTGATAAATATTCTTGAACTATGGTGCTTCGTTTATGTATTTGTTTACTTAGTAAGTAAATGGTTATAGAAAGGACAGGTAGTGGTATAATTGTGTACCAAGCCAAAGAAGGTGCTTTATTAAACATATAAAACATGGCAACTATGAATAGTGTTATCATGTTTAACGAATACATAATTGCAGGGCCAACGTACATACGTACTTTTCCAACATCTTCGCTAATTCTATTCATTAAATCACCAGTACGATTCTTTTTATAGAAATTAAGTGATAATCTTTGATATTGCTGATACACTTCGTTTTTTAAATCAAATTCTACTAATCGAGATACTTTAATAATAGTTTGCCGCATTAAAAATGTAAGTATTCCAGCAATAACAGCTGCACCTACTAGATAAAGAATATTTTTTAAGAGTTCTGAACGAAATATTTCAGCAGATAATTCACCTTGAAGGTTTTGAGAAATCACAGTAATAGACTTACCTACTAGTCTTGGTGTAAATAGTGCGAAGATTTTTGCCACAATTGTAATCAACACACCAAATAAAAGGCTATATCTATATTTATAAAAATACTTGTTAAGATGCTTTAATTCTTTCATTTACTAATTTCAATCTATATGCTAATTGTTAACATTTTCGCAATTTATAACCTATTATGTTGCAAATACTCCAATATTCTGTTAATTTTGCAGGCTGTTATTAGACAATTCCTAATAACTCATATTTTTAAAAATAAAATTCGCAATGATAACAGACGTAATTAATGCCAGTGAAATTAAAAAAGTTGATCCAGTTTTTGGACAACTTTCTTTTGATAATCACGAACAGGTTGTTTTTTGCAACGACAAAGATACAGGATTAAAGGCAATAATTGGAATACATAATACAGTTTTAGGACCAGCTTTGGGTGGTACAAGAATGTGGCAATATGCTAACGAATGGGAAGCTCTAAATGATGTATTAAGGTTATCAAGAGGTATGACCTTTAAAGCTGCAATTACTGGATTAAATTTAGGAGGAGGAAAGGCTGTTATTATTGGTGACGCTAAAACTCAAAAAACACCTGAATTAATGAAACGTTTTGGTGAGTTTGTACATTCGTTAAGTGGAAACTACATAACTGCTGAAGATGTAGGAATGGAAACAGCTGATATGGATTTGGTGCGTGAAGTAACTCCTTATGTTACAGGGATTTCTGAAGACAAAGGAGGCGCTGGGAACCCTTCGCCTATTACAGCTTATGGTGTTTTTATGGGAATGAAAGCAGCAGCTAAGTATAAATTTGGAAGTGATATATTAGAAGATAAAGTTGTATATGTTCAAGGTATTGGTCACGTTGGTGAGTCATTAGTAGAACATTTAACTAATGAAGGTGCTGAAGTAATAATATCAGATATTAATGCTGAACGACTGCGTGACGTAAGTCAAAAATATAATGCTTCAATTTATACAGGAAATGATATTTATTCTGAAAAAATGGATATTTATGCGCCTTGTGCTTTAGGAGCCACAGTAAATGACGATACTATTTATAAACTTCAGGCTAAAGTAATTGCTGGTGCTGCTAATAATCAGTTAGCAGTTGAAGAAGTACATGGTCAAATACTGCAAGAAAGAGGTATTGTGTATGCTCCTGATTTTTTAATTAATGCTGGAGGAATCATTAATGTCTATGCTGAACTAGAAGGTTATGGCAAACAAGAGATTATGCGTAAAACAGAAAACATTTATAATACAACCTTAGAAATACTTGATAGTGCTGCAAAAAATGGAATAACAACTAACCATGCAGCTGTTAATATTGCTAAGAATAGAGTAGAAGAGCGAAAAAAAGCAAATTCTAAATAAACCATATAAAAATAATCTTATTTTTGCGAGGCGAAAAACAATTGTTTTTCGCCTTAAATATTTAAAAAGTTCTTTAATATGCTTAATAGACGACACATTCGTATAAAAGTAATGCAGATTATTTATGCTTTTAAAGGCAGTGAAAGTGATGATTTACAGAAGGACGAGCGATTTTTGCTTAAAAGCATAGATAATATGTTAGATTTATATTTTGTGCTCATCTCTTTGTTAGTTGAAGTTCAAAAAAAAGCTGATATTCACCTTCAAAAATCTCAAGTAAAGCATTTAGCAACTGCTGAAGATAAAAATCCCAATAGAAAGTTCATCAATAATGAAGTATTGTTGCAACTTAAAGATAATACACTTTTAAATCATTCACTAGAAAACAGAAAGATCAATTATTGGAATCTTGATAATGAGTATGTGGATGTCATTTTTAAAGCACTTTTAGCAAGTGAGTTATATAAGGATTATATGCAAACCAAAGTATCAACTTTTAATGAGGATAAGTTGTTTATAATCGATTTCTTTAAAGAAATTGTTGCTCCAAATGAAAAGTTATACGAATATTTAGAAGATAAAAATATTACTTGGGTTGATGACCTACCAGTTGTAAATACTGCAATAGTGAAACTTTTAAGAAAAAATAAGAAACACTCTGAAGAAACTCATTTCATTCCAGAATTAGTAAAGGATGAAGATGATAAGATTTTTGCGGTAGATCTTTTAAAGAAGACTATATTAAATTTATCTACGTTTTCAGAAGAAATACAAGAAAAAACACAAAATTGGGATAAAGATCGTATTGCAAACATTGATTTTGTATTGCTGCAAATGGCAATTTGCGAGTTTCAAAAATTCTCATCTATCCCTGTAAAGGTTACTATTAATGAGTATATTGAGATAGCCAAAGAGTATTCAACACCAAAAAGTAGTGTGTTTATTAATGGTGTTTTAGACAAGCTTGTTAAAGAATATCATGATAAAGGAAAGTTAAATAAAATGGGTAGAGGATTGATGTAATTTTTTTTTTCTTACATTTATGCCCTGAAAACAACCCAAAATTAAATAATAACCCAAATGTTTATCTCGAATAAACGACTTAAAAATGAATGACATGAAAAAAGTAATTTTAGGATTATCTGCATTATGTATGGTTGCCTTTACCTCATGTAAAGAAGATGCAACTACAAAAATTAAATCAGAAAATGTAACGGAAGCTGCTACAAGAGATGCAGTATCTGTTGATTTTCCAGTACTAGCTTTTACAGAATCTGAGCATGATTTTGGTGAAATTGAAGATGGTACACCAGTTGAAACTGTATTTGCTTACACAAACACAGGTAAAGCACCATTAGTAATTACAGATATTAAAAGTAGCTGTGGATGTACTGTGCCACAAGACTGGAGTAGAGAACCTCTAGCTCCTGGAGCTTCAGCACAATTTACTGTAAAGTTTAATGGTAAAGGAAATGGTAACACATCAAAAACGGTTACTATTACTTCAAACACTGAATCAGGAAAAGAAACTGTAAAGATTAAAGCTTTCGTTAAGAATGGTGGTAATACACCAGCAACGACATCAGCTTTGCCAGCAGGAGCAACTCCAGCGGTATTATCTAGTACACAGCCTGGCCACGAAGGTCATAACCACAATTAATTGTACTGAATGGGAGGATTAAGTGATTTTGCACCTTTTATATTAATGTTTGCCGTTGTGTATTTCTTTATGATTGCACCACAAATGAAGCGTGCTAAACAAGAAAAGAAATTTGGAGCTGAGCTAAAGCGAGGCGACAAGGTGATTACCAAAAGTGGAATGCATGGTAAAATATTTGATCTTACAGACGTCTCTTGTGTTATTGAAACACAAGCAGGTAAAATTAAGTTTGAGCGTTCAGCCATTTCAATGGAAATGAGTAAAAAACTCAGTGCTCCACCTGTAGTCAAAAAATAAAGTATAAAAAAAGCAGCTCATTGAGCTGCTTTTTTTATGATTAACAATTTTTGTACTTATCATGTAACCCAATACCTTTCAGTATCATGGGTTTTATTTTTTCTAAACGACTTAGTTTGGTAGGTGCTCTTTTTGCTGTAGCAATATGATTACAATACTCTCTTTGTTTTGAAGGCGTTAAGGCATTAAAACTAGAAAGCAACTCAGGATTCTTATTTAATTCTGTTTGTACTTCAGGTGGAATGATAGTTTCTTTTTTAGAACGATCAGGTTTTATTTCTTTGCCAGCTTTTTGATTTTCTATAGCTTCTTTTATATAGGCTAAAACTATATCTTTATTGATGTCATTGATTGACTCAAACCGCATTTGCCTCAACGCTTTGGTTTTTTCTTGTGCATTGATTAGTAAGTTGTGCTCATCTTTTAAAAATACTCCATTAAAAAACCAAACTCCAAAATGATGTTTAAAAGCACCGAGACCAACTACGTTTTTTCCATTTAAGTCATAAACAGGAGCATTCCATTTTATGGCTTCATTAAGCTCTGTTTTGTTAATGATGTCGCGAAGTATAGTTAAAGCATCACTAAAATGCTCATTGGTTTCAATATATTCTTCAACAGAGGTCACTTTTTTCATGACATTAATTTTTGATGTTCGTTTAATGTCTCAGTTATGAGTAGTTGCGTGGGTTAACACTTAACTTTGCAAGTACACACCAAACTGAAAAGCCATGAGGATTTTCAGAAGTAGGCGAGAACAAGCAATTACTTATAGCCATTGTTGTGTGCAGTTTTTTAATTATCATTTACAATAAAAGTTTTTAGCATGCCTTTTTCATCTGCTTTTGGTGTTTCAGAAATTAAAAGATAGTTGCCAGACTCTAAATCGACTTCAAAATAACCTATTTCGCCAGCTTCACAATTGTTCATTCCGCCCAAAAAAGTAAAGCCTTTTGGCGTAGGTGTCCTTAATCCAGTGGGATTCATCCAATTCATCCAGTATACTAAAGAATCAATGTTTGCTGAAGCGTCATATTTAATTAAATTAACATCATGACCATTAAAATGCTCATGAGGAACTTGATCAATAAACTCTACTTTAAATCTGTTTTTTCCTGATTTAGGATGCGTATCAAAAGCATATCCATCCGTACTTGAAACATTGATAGTATGATCGGCTTCAGTAGGAGATAAATTTGTAGTTTCATCAATTACTGTTATAAACTTCCACATTCCATGTGATGTATGCCATTCGCCATTGACAGCCTTAACGTAACATTCCATCATATATTTGCCAGGTTCTAGGTTGATACTTGAAATTGCAGTTTTACCTGGCGATATTAATCCTGTACCTCCATATCGCTTTACTTCATTAAACCAAGCAGGAATGCTACCAAATGCCGCCATTGCACTATCAGCTTTCCCTTCAATTAAATACTTCATACCATCATCAAACGGAGGCAACAAATGGTCCTTAATGTCGCTCTCAACAATGGAGTCAGAAGGTAATTTATCCATTATGAAAAAATGCACTTCACCAGAAAGGTTTTTATAAGCAAAGGTGTTCCACCCAGATTTTAAAGTGTCTGCTGTCTGGAAATCCATACTTCTAGAAATCACTTCAATAACGTTGTTTTCTTTTTTTTCAGTTTTTGTTTGTACATCTTGTTTTTTATCAGTTTTACACGCAATTGTAAAAAGCATTAATAAAATGATTCCATAATGCTGGTAGTTGATTTTATTGAGCATCTTCATATTGTGTTTTAATTAATTAGTATTGTTTGAAATTACAAAATAGATTGTTTATCTCTTATTTTTTGTAAAAATTGCATACAACTGCTTAGATATGAACTTTTTTAATTGTTTTATCAGTTGTTAAACGAAGTTAACGTTTTTTTTAAAGTAAAGTCAAGCTGAGCTACCAAACGCCAGCATATTCCAAACCTTCGCTGGTTTGACTGTTTAAGTAATCAAACTTTTGTTTTATTATTTGCCTAATATGCAAATAGTCATGTGCTAACCAATTGTCTAAGTAATGTTGTGCAGTTCTTTTTCCGAACTTTTCATGATGATAAGAATTCTCCCAATTTGGGTTTTTTAATTCATTTAACCAGTTGATAGAAGCTTCTCGTTCAGATAGAAATTTTTGAACCATAGTGTTGTAATCCTGTTGCATATACTTATGTTCTTTAACCCAATCTATTGGATTAAAAGGAGGAGGTAATACATTAGGTTGTTCTAAAACCCATTGTGCTCTAAACCTGAAATCAAATTGTTCTTCATCATATAAATGACAAACAATTTCTAGCAAGCACCATTTATCTGGTCGTGGTCGCCAAGTGATTAATTCAGGTCGAACATCTTCAAGCAAAGATTGAAATACAAATTTATTGTTTTGAAGTTGTTCAACGATATTCATTCTTTTATTTATAACGTTCTTGTGTTAGTTGAGCTATTTTGCAGATAACATTTGTTGCGAGTAAGATGCTTTCAACAGGAACATATTCATATCGTCCATGAAAATTATGTCCTCCAGCAAAAATATTTGGGCAAGGTAAACCCATATAACTTAGTTGTGAGCCATCTGTACCTCCACGAATTGGTTTAATGATTGGTTTAATATCTAAAGCTTTCATAGCATCTTCTGCAATATCAACAACGTGCATTACAGGTTCTACTTTTTCTTTCATGTTGAAGTACTGATCACTAATTTCAATATCAACAACAGTGTTGCCATACTTTGCGTTCATATCATCAGCGATTTTTAGCATTAATGCTTTTCGAGCTTCAAACTTGTCGAGATCATGATCACGAATAATGTATTGCAAATTAGATTCTTCAACCTTTCCATTCATGTCATGCAAATGAAAAAAGCCTTGATAACCTTCAGTAAGTTCTGGTACTTCTTGTTTTGGTAGTGCATTAATAAATTCGGTTGCATAATACATGGAGTTTATCATTTTCCCTTTGGCGTAACCAGGATGCACTATTTTTCCGTTAAGTTTTACTTTAGCTCCAGCTGCATTAAAGTTTTCATATTCCAATTCACCAACCTGACTTCCATCCATAGTGTAAGCCCAATCTGCTCCAAATTTAGTGACATCAAATTTATGCGCTCCTCTACCAATTTCTTCATCTGGAGTGAAACCAACTTTTAAAGTTCCATGTTTGATTTCAGGATGCTGAATTAAATATTCCATTGCACTCATAATCTCACAAATCCCAGCTTTATCATCAGCTCCAAGCAAAGTTGTTCCATCAGTAGTGATTAGTGTTTGGCCTTTGTAGAGTAGTAGGTCTTCAAAATAATCTGGAGAAAGAATAATATTTTCCTTCGCATTTAAAACAATGTCACTCCCATTATAATTTTCAATAATTTGCGGTTTAACATTGGCACCTGAGTAATCTGGTGATGTATCAAAATGCGAGATAAAACCAATGGTTGGTACATCATGATCTACATTGCTTGGTAAGGTAGCCATGATATATGCGTTTTTGTCTATACTTACATCAGACAGACCAATTGCGATAAGTTCTTTGTGTAATTTATTGGCTAAATCCCATTGCTTTTCTGAACTTGGAGTGGTTTCGCTATTTGGATCACTTTCAGTGTCAATAGTAATATAGCTTATAAAGCGATCAATGATGTGTTGCTTGTTTAACATTTTGATAGTGCATTTCTTCAAAAATAACGAACACTTTTTTAAGGAACAAGTGTTACACTTGTTTCTTTTTAGTTACTACAAATTGCCTTACTTTTGCAATCAAAATCAATAGTATGTATAAGGTTTTAATCAGACCAATTTTATTTTGCTTCGATCCAGAAAAGGTACATTATTTCACTTTTTCACTGATAAGGTTTATGTCTAAAATTCCTGGATGTTCTTCTCTTATTAGAAGTGTTTATACAGTTAATGATAAAAGGCTTGAGCAGAATTTATTTGGATTGACTTTTAAAAACCCTGTTGGTCTTGCTGCTGGTTTTGATAAAGATGCCAAATTGTATAATGAGCTTAATAACTTTGGATTTGGATTTGTTGAAATAGGAACCTTAACTCCAAAACCACAAGATGGAAATCCTAAAAAACGTTTGTTTAGATTAAAAATTGATTCTGCTATTATAAATAGAATGGGTTTTAATAATGGAGGTGTTGAAGACGCTGTTGTACGATTAAAACAAAACAAAGGTGTTTTAATTGGAGGTAACATAGGTAAAAACAAAGTAACTCCAAACGAAGACGCTGTAAATGATTATAAGCTATGCTTTGAGGCACTATTTGATTATGTTGATTATTTTGTGGTAAACGTAAGTTCACCAAATACACCAAACTTAAGAGCTCTTCAAGATAAAGAGCCGTTAACCAAACTTTTAAATGCACTGCAAAATGATAATTCGAAAAAGCAGAACTCAAAGCCTATTCTTTTAAAAATTGCTCCAGATTTGACTAATGAGCAGTTGTTAGATATTATTGATATAGTTTCAGATACCAAAATAGATGGCGTTATTGCGACTAATACTACGATTTCGAGAGATGACTTACAAAGTGATAACAAAGTAGAAGTAGGAGGTTTAAGTGGAAAACCACTTGCAAAACGTTCAACAGAAGTCATAAGATTCTTATCAGAAAAAAGTAATAAAGCGTTCCCAATAATTGGAGTAGGAGGTATTCATTCAGCACAAGATGCTCTTGATAAACTAGAAGCTGGAGCAAGTCTAGTACAGTTATATACTGGTTTTATTTATGAAGGACCAAAACTTATTAAAGATATTAATAAGGGCATACTAAAAAAAGGAGTGCTAATTAACTAGCACTCCTTTTTATTAGATTCAATATATAATTATTTTTTAAGGAAAGGTAAGGCAATTTCGCCTCCGTTTTTTGTTATTTTTATAACATACATACCTTCACTTAATGCTGAAGTATCTATTGATAAATCAGTAAAAGCGTTAATTTTTTTCTTTGAAATAGATTGTCCTAATAAATTAAATATTTCGTAATTATCTGGTAAATAATTTGCTTGGGTTAATTTAATATTCAATTGATTAGTTACAGGATTTGGAAACAATGACAAATTATTCTTTAAATAATCATTAGTGTTTAGTACAATATTTGATATAAAAGTAGATTCCCCTAAACCATAATCACCTCCTGAAGCAATTATATTATCATCATCATCTTTTAAAACATAAGATCCATTTCCTGAAGAACAACAAATACCGTCTCCATATGAATCATTAATTTTAAATTCATAGCATTCGTTCAAATTAATGTTAAATGATTCGTTAAAGGTATTGAAATCATCAGAAGTTCCATTATAAAGCCCTCTAGAAGAGGCTATGACAGTTCCATCAAGTTTCTTAAACTCCCATGAGGTTTCTTGTGACCAATCATCAGTATTTAGGGTTAGGTGTAATTGTGTTGAATTTACACTTGAGGTTTCATAATCAATGAGTTCAGAATAAACTCTTGTAATGGTTTCAGAACCATTAGATACTGTTAGCGTGACATCGTATTTTCCTGCATTATATACATGTGAGGGATTAGGTGTTGTATAATCTATGATATCGTCACCATCAACATCCCAATTCCAAGAGGTAGCTCCAGAACCATTATCTGCAAAATTTGCAGTCAATGAATTACCACAATCTCGAGTGAAAGTTGCAGTTACATCAATATTAAGTGATGGGCACGAAAATTCATTTCTTACAGATTGATACGAGGCATATATTCTTGCATATTGTTGGGCAGTAAGATAGTCGCGACATTCTTTTCTTGAATATGATAATATATTTGTTGGGTCTGGTACAAATGACGCTCCATTGGCATCAATTGTACTACCAGTATATATGCAGCTTGTATTTACATTACCATAACCAAGTTGTGGATCTGCAGGAGTGTCACAAATAAAATCACCATTAGTATCACAGTTTGAACCATCAACTAATTCGGTTGTTAAGGTAGAATTACTCGAACCATGAGTATGACGTAATGAGAAAAAATGCCCAACTTCGTGTGGTAGTGTGCTTCCATTGGTTGCACAACCGTTAGCCATTAAAATCACGTCTTGACCGCCAGGAGGATATGCATAACCACATAATGCACTAGTACCACTCGTTACATTATTTGTAAAATATATGTTTATAAGTCCAGAAACATTGTTAGCATTAGTTAAAGTTGCTTCTTCGCTGGCATCATAATTATAAAAGGTATCATTATCAATATAATTTATACCATCACAAAGAAAAAATTCCATAAAAGCATTAGCATAATAGGCATTCATGTTTGCAATTGCAGCATTTAAATCTGAAAGTGATAATCCTCCCGTTCCACTTGATGTTCTAATAATATGTGCTTTTATGGGTACAGAAGTAATAGCTGATGATGATCTATTTTGGAGTAAATCATAATACTGTTTTTCATAAAATTCAATTTGAGGTTTTATTTTATTATAATAGTCTTCTGATTCTTGTGTAAATTCAGTTCCGCAAAGGGGTTCAGTGTTAGTTTGTGCATTGATGTTTTGTACAAAACATATTATACAAAACAATATAAATACAGACCATCTAGTCGTAGCATTATCCATAATCACAGTTAAAAGGTTAAGTTTTAATGATTAAATGTAATAATTTATAAGTGATTATTTACAATAAAAGCTGTGATTTTTATTCTAAAACTAGTTTTTTTATTGAAGATTTTCCTTTAGCTAAATTTATTTTTACCAAATAAATTCCTGAATTCAATGCTTCTAAATTTATTTGATTTCTAGTATTTGTTGATTTTAAATTTACAGTTTTCACCAATTTTCCAATTACATCAAAAACATGAATACTATTAATGAACTCTGATGTTTCATTGTTTACAGAAACAATTCCATTTGATGGATTTGGACTAAGTTTGATTCCTGATTTAAAATCATTGTTTGGTGTGCTTAAAACAGATTCTAAAGTAATGATAAGCGTGCCTACTTTCTGATTATTGAAAGGATTTATACTGGTTATATTACTTATGTTTTCTTGAGGGTTGGTTGCAACATTACTTGTGTCATAATCAGAGCCTTCTTCTGTTCCTGCATCATAAGGAAATAAATCTATTGAAATATTTGACTCCCAATTACTACCATTTCGTAATGAGATGTTATGCACACCAGCAAACCAATCTGGACTAGGAGCAATCATTGATACTAGAGTTAGCAGAGGAAAATCTTCACTAACTGTAATAGTAGATAATGTTGCAGATGATGAAGCAATATTTGGAACCTCAAAAGCTTGCTGTAACCATTGATCTGCAGTTC
>Ga0316189_10006043_pt1 | contig 11587 bp, 16 predicted proteins | sample LowCovwburrow_MG_FD_204930 | JGI IMG/M metagenome (GOLD analysis project Ga0316189, IMG submission 204930) | Coastal sediment microbial communities from Maine, United States - Lowes Cove worm burrow | ecosystem: Environmental > Aquatic > Marine > Coastal > Sediment | place: USA: Maine... | reverse complement strand
ACATAGCAGCCCGCTTCGGCAAAACGCGGTGCATGCTCTTTGGAAGTCGTGCCACCGGCTGAGAAGAGAGCGATATCAGTGCCGGCAGGGTCAAACGTCTCCAGGTCCTGAACGACATAATCCTTGCCTCTGAATTCAATCTTTGAGCCTGCACTGCGGCTTGAGGCTACAGGGATCAGTTCAGAGATCGGAAAATTACGCTCAGCCAGAATCTCGAGCATGGTCTGCCCTACCGCGCCGGTCGCACCGACCACAGCAACAACATAACCCTCTTTTTTCGGCAAAAATGCTTCCATTTTATTAAAACCTCAGTTCAAACTATGCAACACAGACGTGCTGCCACAATCAAATTATGCCAGTGCCTGCAAACGTTCACAGACTGCATCACCCATACCTGAGCACGACAGCGAAGCTTCGCCGGCAGCGGCCAGGTCAACAGTGCGGATACCATCATCGAGGGTCTTCTCTACTGCCTGCTCAACCTTCTCGGCCAGATCAGCACGATCGAGCGAGAATCGCAACATCATTGCAGCCGAAAGGATCGTCGCCAACGGGTTGGCCTTGTTTTCACCGGCAATATCCGGTGCAGAACCGTGAATCGGCTCATACATGCCATACTTATCACCGAGTGAGGCCGATGGCAGCATGCCGATTGAGCCGGTCAGCATCGATGCCTCATCAGAGAGAATATCACCAAACATGTTGGTGGTTACAATCACATCAAACTGGCCCGGATTACGAATCAGCTGCATGGCTGCATTATCGACATACATGTGCGAGAGCTCGACATCGGAGTACTCAGCAGCATGCAGTGCGGTAACCACTTCACGCCAGTATTCGGTGGATTCAAGCACATTGGCCTTATCGATGGAGCAGACTCTGTTAGAGCGCAGGCGTGCCGCCTCGAACGCCTTGCGGGCAATACGTTCAATCTCGGATGTTTTATAGGCAAGCGTGTTAAAACCGCGCTTCTCGCCGTTACCCAGATCTTCAATACCACGTGGCTGGCCGAAATAGATGCCTGAAACCAGTTCACGTACCACCAGGATATCAACACCGCTGATCACCTCCGGCTTCAATGTAGAGGCATTAAGCAGCTGATCATGCACCTTGGCCGGGCGATAGTTGGCAAACAGGCCAAGATCTTCGCGGATACGCAACAGGCCGGCTTCAGGGCGAAGCGGCTTGTCCAATGGCTCCCACTTGGGGCCGCCAACAGCACCAAGAAGTACGGCATCGGATGCCTTAACCAGCTTCTGTGTTGCCTCAGGATAGGGATCGCCAGCTTCATCGTAACCGACACCGCCGATATGCGCCTCTTCCCATGTGGCATCAAGCCCGAAGCTGCGATTGAGAACCTCAAGCACCTTCAGCGCCTCATCAACAATCTCTTTTCCGATACCATCACCAGGCAATACTGCGATCTTTAAAGCCATCACAAACTCCGTTTGTTCTTATTTATTCAATACAAAATCAGCCTCTGATTTTGTTGGCCCATCCATGGCCCAAAGCATACCCTTCCATGACTGGTGCACACACATCATCAGTGCACCCTTGCAACCCAGGGATGTACTTATTCGAATCTATTTATCTGCCATCGCGTTTTTCACCGCAGCAAGAAAATCATCCACATCCTTGAATTCACGATAGACCGAAGCAAAACGGACATAGGCAACACCATCAAGATCCTGCAGCTGCTTCATCACAAATTCGCCCACACTTTCAGCCGGAATCTCTGATTCCCCCAGCTCCTGCACCGAACGCAGAATACTGTTTACTGCCTGCTCAAGGTTATCTGCCGAGACAGGACGCTTCTCCAGCGCCTTCTGCAGTCCACCTCGAATCTTCTCCACATTAAAGGCCTGTCGTGTGCCATCTTTTTTCACCACCATCGGCAGTCGAAGCTCTGCCCGTTCATAAGTGGAGTAGCGTTTGCCGCACACTTCACACTCACGCCTTCGGCGAACCGCCGCACCATCTTCGACCACACGTGAATCAATCACGCGGGTGTCATCATTGGCGCAGAATGGACAGTGCACTAAAAAGAACCCAACCCGCCCATGGATGGGCGGCAAACCGGATTGTTAAACTCCGGTTTGTGAGACAGTGGTAAATGATACTTTTCCACTGTCGTTAAGCAAAAAAACATGGCCGTTTTTTTGCGCATCGAATCAATCAACATAAATTGGAAAACGATCAGTCAGTGCCTTCACTTCACTGAACACCTCGGCATGAACAGCCGCATCTTCCGGTGAAGCGAGCACCTTCAGAATCATCGCACCAATCAGCTTCGCCTCGTCCTCTTTCATGCCACGTGCGGTAATCACAGAGGCGCCGATCCGGACACCGGAGGTGACAAACGGTGATTCAGGATCAAACGGAATGGTATTCTTGTTGGTGGTGATGCCAGCGGCTTCAAGCGCCTCTTCAGCCACCTTGCCGGTAATGCCCTGCGGACGAACATCAACACGGAACATGTGGCAGTCGGTACCACCTGAAACCACGCGCAGACCGCCCTCTGTCAGGGTTTTGGCCAGTGCACGGGCATTCACAACCACCTGCTTCTGATCTGCATTGAACTGCTCACCCAACGCTTCACCGAAGGCTACAGCCTTGGCTGCAATCACATGCATCAACGGACCACCCTGAATGCCGGGGAAGATGCGCGAGTTGATCTTCTTCGCCAGCTCATCATCGTCAGTCAGAATCATGCCGCCACGCGGGCCGCGCAGGGTCTTGTGTGTCGTTGTGGTAATCACATGCGCATGACCAACCGGAGATGGATAGACACCAGCTGCAATCAGACCGGCATAGTGAGCCATATCAACAAACAGGATCGCATTAACCGAGTCGGCAATCTGACGCATGCGGGCAAAATCGATCTCACGCTCATAAGCCGATGCTCCTCCGATAATGATCTTCGGTTTGTGCTCATCAGCCATCGCCTGCATCTCATCATAATCGATACGCTCGTCAGATTCACGTACGCCGTAAGCCACAACATTGTAGAGGCGGCCGGAAAAGTTGACCGGAGAGCCATGGGTCAGATGTCCACCGTGAGAGAGGTCCATACCCATGATGGTATCGCCCGGATTAAGCACAGCCATATAGACCGCCATATTGGCCTGGGAACCGGAGTGCGGCTGCACATTGGCATGTTTCACACCGAAGATCTCTTTGGCACGTTCCTGCGCCAGCGCTTCAACCACATCAACATGTTCGCAGCCACCGTAATAACGACGGCCGGGATACCCTTCCGCGTATTTGTTGGTCATCACCGAACCCTGTGCCTGCATCACTGCCTTGGAGACAATGTTCTCACTGGCAATCAGTTCCAGCGTATGCTGTTGGCGGCCCAGCTCATCCTTGATGGCATTTACTACAATCTCGTCACTCAGGTCAGCCTGAAAGAAATCCGAACGGTCAGACATGGCAATCTATCTCCCTCTACAAGTTTCTATGAACTCTTTTTCGATACAAAAAGAGGCCCATGATGGGCCTCTTTTCTGTTAAATGCTACGCTGTTTTTTGCCCTTCTCTTCATCAAGAAGGCAAGGCCGGTTTTAGTAGCGACGCTCGCGAATACGAGCTGCCTTACCGGATAGATCACGCAGGTAATAAAGCTTCGCACGACGAACCTGTCCACGACGGGTCACGCTGATGCTCTCCAGCAGTGGTGAGTGCAGCGGGAATACACGCTCAACACCAATACCGTTGGATATCTTGCGAACTGTGAAGCTGCTTGAGATGCCCTTGTTATGACGAGCAATAACAATGCCCTCATAAGCCTGAACACGCTCACGGCTCTCAGTCTTACCGCCTTTAAGCTCTTTATACTCAACAACACGGACGTTTACCTTCACAGTGTCGCCTTCACGGAACACGGGGATATCGTCACGAATCTGATCTTTTGTTACATCATCCAAAGCACGCATTTCTGCCTCCAATTTTTTGGCCGCAAACAAACATCACTGTTTTTTTGCTCCAACGGATATGAAAAATGTGATTTTCATATCCTCACATATCAGCTCTCATTTATCGGCTGATCTGCTCACCCGTTTATGGGTCGATGCTTAACCTGCATCGTTCCTGTGTAAGCCTGTCCAGGTAAATTGCCAGAGCAGCCCTTACAGAAAGGTGGCGAACCATACCGATCCCTTCAATCGGTGACAACCATCCATTTGGCTTCGGCATTGCTGCATAATCCAGCCCGGAACCGGTACCAAACACGATCAGGTGTTTTCCCTTAATTTCCGGCAATTTATCCACCGCTATCTGTTCACTTTCAGGTGGTGTTGCAGAGGTGTACCAGAGTCTGTAATCCTCCTCATCCAGCACCTCCTGCAGACTTTTTGCCAGCTTCAGTGACCTGATCGACTCGGTTCGGCCCGGATTGCGCGCCTCACCTGCCCCGTCGAGCCAGTAGCCGGCCACATCTTTGACCAGCGCATGCATGCCCTCGGCCGGATGCACGATATAGACCGGCCCGACATCAAACATGGCACAGCTGCGGACAAAGTCGTGGATATCGATTGAGGTTACTGCGGTGGTGGAGCGCTCGCCAAGCCGGTTCAGAATCGGGTAGTGGACAAGGGCAACGGCAAACGAAGCCTCGGAAAAAGCATCAGACATTGCGGCAGGTTACGCTTTCAGGTCGGTGAGGCAAACTCCCGCTCTCTTTACAGGGGCCGGTTGCTGAACCACAATCATAAACAGGATGTTAAAAAGTTCCGATGATCCCAGAAGCTGGCTGGTGGCCCATCGCGGCGACCAGACAGGCCATGTCGAAAACACGCTTGATGCGTTCAGGCTGGCTGCAAAATCGGGGGCCCTGTTTGCCGAGTGTGATATCCAGTTCACCCGCGATCTGGTGCCGGTTGTTATTCATGATGACCATCTCAAGCGGCTCTGCGATCTGGATCTGCATGTCTCGCTACTGGATCTGATCGATCTGAAAGAGCTCTGCTACCCCTACTTCACACTGATCACACTCCACAAACTGCTCGCCTGGCTGAGTCAGGAGCCGCAACTCACCCTGTTTATTGAGATCAAGCCGGAGATTCGCAAGCGGATCAGTGATATGCAGATCACTGACTGCCTTGCCGGGCTGATTCCCGAAACAGTTAATTCACAAATCGTGCTGATCAGCGAATCGGGAGGCATTGTTGATGCCTGCCGTACTCAATTGAACTTCCGCACCGGCTGGGTGGCCGAAGGCAGCGAACAGCCGGAATCTGTGCCTGATTACGCCTTCATCCCTGTTGATGAGGCGGCAACAGTTGAGCAGTGGCACAGCATCGGCGTAAAGGTCGGCCTCTATACCGTTAACAGTGCAACCACGGCCGTGGAGCTGCTCGGTTCAGGGGCAGAGCTGATTGAGACCAATCACTTCTCCAGAATGGCAGCTGAACTTCAGCAGCCTGGTGACAACAGCTGAGCTCTCGCATCGATTAACTGCTTGAGTCTCTCCCCCGCTTCGGCAAAATCGGCACTCATGATCCATTTTGATATCAATAAGATGCCGCCAGACAGCGCCGAGATTGATGCGCGTCTGGAGCGGAGAAAGGGTGAGCTCTCCAGATTCAAGCGCACCATGACACTGGCCACACTGGCCGAGCTCTCGGTGATGGGTCTTGGTTATGTCGCGGCATTCAATCTCTTTAATCTGGGTGAACATATGGGCGTTGCTGTTGCGGTGGCCGTGATCGGCCCGATTGTTGCCCTGATCTGCATTATCATCGCCACATCGCTTCGCCACCGGGAGCTGGCGGACAAGGTTCGTGCCTACCTGCCACCGGAGAACCCGGACGCTGCAGCTTCACTGCAGGGGCGTAACGGCGAAGTGGATGACTACCTTGCACAGCTCCAGGAACTTGGTCGTGAGCTTACGCAGGTTGAATGTGTGAAGCTTGAGCGCCACTGCAAAACATACGGTTAATGATTAACCACCAACCCCCTGTTCCAACCACACCTTTCCCCGGCGATGTAATCATCTAGACTCTCTGACTTAAGATGAGTGCCTTACAAACCAATATCCTGCTGACCACGCTCAATGCGCGTTACACCCATAGCGCCATCGGCCTGCGTTATCTGTTTGCCAATATGGGTGAGCTGCAGGGTGATACGGCGATCTGCGAATTCACCATCAATGACCACATTCACGATATTGCCGAGACACTGCTGGCGAGGCGGCCGAAGATTATCGGCATCGGCGTCTATATCTGGAACGCCGTGGAGAGTGCCGAGCTGCTTGCCACGATCAAAAAGGTATCCCCTGAGACCATCGTCATCCTTGGCGGGCCGGAGGTGAGTTATCTGCCGATGCGGATCAACTTCGATCTGGCCGACTCTGTTATTCAGGGTGAAGGTGATATCGCCTTTGGCGAACTCTGCAGAGCACTGCTCGGCGGCCTGACTCCGAAAGAGCGCACCGTCCGTGCACCGCTACCGGAGCTGGACAAGATCGCCCTGCCGTATGATCACTACAGCAGTGAGGACGTCGCCAACCGCTATATCTATATTGAGGCATCACGCGGCTGCCCGTTCCTCTGTGAGTTCTGCCTCTCCTCAATTGATCAGAAGGTTCGCAACTTCGATTGCGACCGGGTGCTCTCTGCTCTGGAGAGCCTCTGGCAGCGCGGCGTACGCAGTTTCAAGTTCATTGACCGCACCTTCAATCTGAACATCAAAATTGCAGGCCGACTGCTCGACTTTTTCCTCGAGAAAATTGAGTCGGGAAGCAGTGAACCCTGTTTTGTCCATTTCGAGGTGATTCCCGACCATTTCCCAGAAGCACTGAAAGAGCGCATCGCCCGCTTCCCTGCTGCCTCGCTGCAGCTGGAGATCGGTATCCAGACACTGAATCCTGAAGTGGCCATCAATATCCGCCGTAACCTTAAGATTGAAAAGATCGAGCAGAACATCGACTTTCTTGAAAACAGAACCGCAGCGCATATGCATCTTGATCTGATTGTCGGGCTTCCCGGTGAATCGCTGGCAAGCTTCGGAGAGAACCTGAACAGGCTCTGTGCCCTGACCGGTTCCGAAATCCAGATCGGGATACTTAAAAAACTCTCCGGCACCACACTGAACCGCCATGATGAGGCCTTCGGCATGTGTTACTCGGAGCTTCCCCCTTACGACATCCTGAAAAACAGCTGTTTAAGCTTTGATGATATCCAGCAGATGAAACGTTTTGCCCGCTTCTGGGATCTCTTCTACAACAGCGGCAACTTCAAACAGTGTATGCCACTGCTCTGGCCCGATGGTGATGTCTTCAAGGCATTCCACGCCTTCTCCGTCTGGATTTACGGGCAGACGCAGAGCACCTGGAAGATTTCACTGGAGCGGCTGGCCGAGCTGCTGTTCACCTATCTGCAGGAGCAGGGGCATGAGCCTGATGCTCTGGCCGAGCCGATGCTGGCGGATCTTCTTAAGGTGGAGGGCCGAAAGATTCCCAACTTCCTGAAGCAGTATGCCTATGCGGAGCCGGTGCCTTCAGGAAAGCGGAGCAACCCCTTCAACAAACGGCAGGTTCGCCACACTTAGGAATTAAACTTGCCCAACTTCTGATAGAGCACCGAACCGGCAAACCACAATGGGCCACCCGTATCAATAAGCACAAGCAGAATGCTGGACCAGAAAAAGAGCGGGTTTTCGCTCAACAGGATAAAGGCCACAAAAACCAGCAGCGTCCCCAGAAGCGGCACACCCGAAACCCACTGAAATGAATCTTCTGAACGGCCGAGAAGCTTATGCACGGGATAACGTAAAAAACTGATATAAAAGTTCAGTCCGCAAAAAAGTGCGCCCGGCACCCATATGATATAAGCAAGAACTTCCATTCAGCGCTTGCCAGCAGGCAGGTCAGCTAAAATAGAACGGCTCCGGACCTGCTGAGTTGTTCTGCTCATGACTCACTTCATAGACCACAATCGGAAAAGAGCCCCCACACTCCTTGCAACGCACCTTCCTGCGTAGTGCGGCCTGCTCAAATTTCGAATTGGATGGATAACGTTTCTGACAGTGTATGCACTCAATATATTTCATCGCCCCTCCCGTTGCGTTTGAAATTTTGACAACGTGAAAGTTACCCTCCCCCCGGAGTTCGAGCTATCGCATGAACATGCTATGCCATGGAGATCGCCTCCACGAAAAAAGGGAGCCATCCGGCTCCCTTATCCACTGGCATCCCTGTGGAGCTCCTGCCTCAACGGTTTTGCTGTTTCATTGCAGCGCCAGGACGAGCTGTCTTGCCACCGGCTGCACCGGTGTGCATTTTGTTTGTCATGCTTTTGCTACCCCGTTGTTGCATTTGAGTGTTTCGCTGCGTATTCATCTTCTGCTCCATCTTACCACTCCTGTCCATTGGGTTCGGTCGGGTCTGGATAGGCTCTTCTTCCTCTTCTTCTACTTCTGCCCAGACTACAGAGCTTTGGCCAAAGGCCAGAAAACAGCAGAGCAGAAGGGTCAGCCATTTTATCGGTGTGAACAGTTTCATATTGGGTCCTCCCATAAAAACAAGAAACAGAGGGCTTCGAGCCCTTGCAGAGATTATAGACTAATAATCGGAATACCGGTCACAACTGCCGCTAAAAACAGTTGGCTTACTTGCGTTCCGATTCCAGAATAAAAGTCTCAAGCTCTTTATCGATGCCCATAATATGATTGTTGAGCCAGTCGGTCAGAAACCGGGAGAGGTCTTTGGCAAAGCTATCGTCATAGAAGGTCTGGTCGGCCAGCATAGCTTTAACCTTCTCATCAAAGGCCCGATGCGAGCGGATATGTGCTTCGGTGCCGGGATAATCGAGCTTGCGCATATACTCCTCTTCAAGTGAGAAGTGATGGCTGACGTAGAGCTTCAATTGATCCAGCGCCTTTCTGCCATCTGATGTTGTCAGCGAATCGATAATACGAAACAGCTCCTGATGCTGTGTATCCTGCCAGATCAAGTCACTTGTCTTCTTCATAATAGTTGCCTCAAAATTTTGCCGTATCTGTTTTCAAGAGTGTGTCACGGGCTATTTTCATTGTGGCCCGGCCCGGAACGCTGCACTTAGTCACTATCAATAGAGTAGGCTGCAATCCGGCTCAGGTGGGTGTATGAAAGGCCAGTCTCTTTGTGCCACTGGTTAAAGAGCTCCTGAACCCCTTCAAGATCGCTCTTGGTTGTTGGGTAGCTGCTGATCTGCAGGCCACTGTTTCGCAGGCATGCCACCACATCGGTGGTCAGTACAAAGGTGTCTTTGCCGACATTGCGCAGGAATCGCTGGCCGGTGTTACCGCCGAGCCGTGAGCCGCGCCTTTTCAGCAGGCTAAACAGCCCCACCAGATCCGATTCCGGCCAGTCAGCGATCACGCGGGCAAAACTTCCGGACTCCAGTGAGATATCTTCGATGAACTGAGCGTTGACCCTGATCGCAGTGATCTTCTGATTATTGCGGACAATGCGGACATCCTGCCTGATCTCTTCCCACTCATCGGGCTGCATGCCCAGAATGGCGTCGAGGTTGAATCCGTGAAACACATCCTCAAAGTCGGGCCACTTCTGCTCAATCACACGCCAGACAAATCCCGCCTGAAAGATGCAGCGGGTCATCTCGGCTAAAAAACGGCTCTCAGGAAGTGCTGCCACCGCCTCGCGATCCGGCACCGCAGGCAGCAGTTTGTTCAGCTTGCCCATTCCGCCCTTACGTTTGGCGGCCCGATTGTGAATCTCCTCAAAAGCGTGCATCTATCTCTACCTTCCATCCTTTTAACTAATGTTTGAAGAGCCCTTAAACAAAAAGTGCCCTTTCTCGAAATAATTTTTGTAAGGATACCACCTTTTTTATTTTTGTACTGCACCGGAAGCAATATTGCAGCCTGTTGTGGCTTGCCTGAATCTCTGCTTTCGGCTAAAAACAGCCGTTCGATTCGGTTGCTTCAGCTGAACCCACTATTACCAAGGAAGGAATAATGCCTGTTAGATGTGAATTCAAATCAAATGGAGTGATCATCTGGCATAGTGGAGCTGTTACCGGCCGTGAGCTAATCCAGGCTAATAAGAGCATTTACGCTCACAAGTTTGATGGTCTGTTTCTGTTTCAGTTAATGGAACTCTCAGATGCCGAAACATTTGATGTTTCATCCGGAGACATGAGAGCGCTTGCAGCTATGGATAGGCAACACTCAGAATCACACAGTCAATACGCCTGCGCTGTGGCTCCAACAGACTATCTGTTTGCACTGTCTCGCCAATGGAATATCCAGGCTGAAACAGAGAGTTTTAATACCCACGTTGTACGCAGTAAAGGCGAAGCTATTGAGTGGTTTAAGTCAAAAGACATTGCCATCAGCATCTGAATAAACAGCCGGTTTTTTCACAGCACTAAAAGCAAAACCTTACAACACTCTTTAAGAGTGCGATTAACCCTCAAAAGCTAATTAAGTAAACTGCCCCTGGATTCCTGCCGACATGATATAGAAAATATTTTTTCTACTTTGTTGATATTAATAATTTTATTTTCTATAATTCTCATATGACATTGAATAAGCAACAGCAAAGCACATCCATTAAACGCCAGGCAACCAGGCTCGGGGCTCTCATTCGCACGGCCAGGAAACAACATTCCCTAACTCAGTCCCAGCTTGCGGACCGTATTGGCGTAACCATCCCTACGCTGCGCCGTCTGGAATCAGGAGAGGGCTCAGTAAGTCTGCATACCTTTCTGGCAGGACTCTCTCTGTTGAACATTGAGGATGATGTTCTTCACTACCCTATAGAGAGAAGCTCACGTCCTGTTCTTAAAATCCCCTCCAATGAGAAGCAAAAGTATGCCAGTCGCCTGCAGGCCAATGGCATCAATTCGCGTGATGCGGAAAATGCTGCCTGGATATTGTCACTATCCGGCCAGCAACGTGTACAGCTACTTAAAAATCAGGAAAAGGAACAGAAGTTATGTGGGATCGCACTCCGATAGAAGAAGCCGTTTCTTTAGTCAGTGATATCGAAAGACATCACGGCCGTGCCATGCTTATCGGTGGCGCTGCACTCTTTCTCTACGGGAAACCTATGCGTTCGCTTGATTATGATCTTTGGGTACGTGTTGCTAATGATGAACTGGTTGAAATTCTGATGGCACACGGGTTTGAAATCGACTCCAACAAGCCAGGCAGAATCATCGCCTATTTTGAAGAGTGTAAGTTCGATTTTTTTCTATTCAAAAAAGCGACTAACTATGATCGGGAACTGGTTGAATACGATGAGATCGAAGCGAGCGGTCGGATTGTAGAACTCGAGCATGGTAAGCTGCTGATCCCCTCTATCGAAGATATGATTAAACTCAAAAAGCTTGGCGATGAAATTCGCCCCAAAGATTTAGAAGATATTGAATATCTCGAAGGGCTTCTTAAAGCAGAAAATAATCCTTAAAGGCCCCTTTTCACAAATCAATCGAGTCTGACCCCATTGATTTTCATGCCTGTCCCATCATTCTGAAAAGGATTCAACCGACACATTGACCTTGATGTCAGGACAATAGCGCTGAAAAGCCTCAATCATTATTTCTTTCGCATCCGCCTCCTTTAAAGCAAACGCATCATCAGA
>Ga0316189_10006042_pt1 | contig 11587 bp, 9 predicted proteins | sample LowCovwburrow_MG_FD_204930 | JGI IMG/M metagenome (GOLD analysis project Ga0316189, IMG submission 204930) | Coastal sediment microbial communities from Maine, United States - Lowes Cove worm burrow | ecosystem: Environmental > Aquatic > Marine > Coastal > Sediment | place: USA: Maine... | reverse complement strand
GATTGTCGCCAATCAACTGGAACTCTCCGCTTACAATTTCACCAACTACCACCGCCGCCCAGACGGGAGCTTCTTGTCTCGGTTCGAAGAAGGCGGATGCGTGCGCAAGAAGATCACCGAAGCCCGCCTAGGGGATATCCTTATCTTCTCAGAAAGCGGCCATGCGTGCCACTCAGGCATTATGTCTGAGAAGTTCAACAAGCCCGCAGTTATTCATGCCCATGCCATGCGGGGCAAGGTGATAGAAGAGACGCTAGAAGCTGCGGTCTCCATGATCCGTCGCCCCACACATTGCTATACCTATCCGAACTTGGAGGATTAAGTGGCTCAGCTAGCCCTCACAGTCGGCGGTGGTATCATTGGCTCCTTCTTCGGAGCGCCTCAACTTGGCCTAATCGCCGGCTCACTTGTCGCGAACCTTCTATTCCCGCCTAAGGGTCAGAATATTGAAGGTCCCCGCCTATCAGATAAATCTGTAACGTCCTCCGCATATGGCAATGTGATAGCCGTTTGCTATGGAACAGTGAAGGTAAATGGCAACATCATCTGGACTGGTGGTATTGAGGAGCAGAAGAATGTACAGTCTTCTGGCGGTGGTAAAGGCCTTGGAGGTCCTAAGAGCACCCAGACTACCTATACCTATTTTGCATCTTTTGCTATCAGCTTCGCGGAAGGCCCCGCCGATACCCTCATCCGTTTGTGGTTCGACAACAAACTGGTATTCGACGCCACCACAACTGAGACGACGACGCGCGCCGGGCTACGGTATAGGTTCCACTCGGGCACCGAGACCCAAGATCCAGATCCCCTGATTGAAGCGGATAAAGGCGAAGGCAATACTCCCGCCTATCGCGGTCAGGTCTACATGGTCTTTGAACGCTTGGAGCTTACGGACTTCGGCAATCGTATCCCGTCCGTTGCCGCTGAGATTGCCTTCGATGCCACGTCGGCCAATCAGGTTCTCCCTTCGACTGACATATCAGGCGGGGCTTTCGATCAAGGTGATGATGATGTGATCTTCTGGGATCGCCGTCGCCGCAAGATCTATACCGCAGACAATCTAACTGGAGACACTGGTCTTAGGGTATATGATAGTGACGACTTGGTGGAAGTTCGCGAGCAGCTGAATGCCATTATCACCCAGGATAGCTTGGGCGATATTGTGAACATGAACTCTGGAATGGCGGTAGGCGCCAGCGGATATATCTATGCTTCTACTAACAGCTTTCCTAAGAAGCCTATCATCCGCATAAATCCTAGCTCCCTTGTGGAGGATCGTCGCTACGGTGCCATAGGTGATGCGCATCCCGATGTGCTGCATAACCCTCTTAATATGGTTGAGATGCTTGCCTTTAGTCCTTTGAACGGGGCTGCGGTGACCTTCCTGCTTGTGGCTGAAGCTACTGGTACAGCTCCATCTAAATTTGAGGGTATAACTGTTCTCGATATGGAAAAGGAGGATCTTGTTACCCGTCGCACTGATCTGACGGGCGTGGGTACGACTACGAACAACCGCACTGGGCTTTGTGTTGAGGAACCTCGCACTGGCGGTACTACTGCGTGGGTTGGACGTAGTGAAGGCGGAAACAACGATATCGAAATCCACCGCGTGGACATGGAGGTCAAGCTATCTATCGGCCTGTCTGGGCCCGGTACAACTGCCACTGCCTTCATCAATGACGCCCAAACTATCGCGGCGACTAACTGGAACAGCGATGGCGCTGCGGATCAAGCTATTGGCCCTATTCTTGATCGGGATGATGGCGGACTTATATTCATCGTCGATCGATCAAGCGCCACTGGTTGTTTTGTTATCAAGTGGAATGAGACTGATGGCGTTGTGTGGGTCACTGAGGTGGAAGACGTCGACGCGCCTGGCTCCACTAGTCAAGGTGGGTACAGTGCCATCACGCGGGATGGGTATGCAGACAATGGCATCTTCGGATTTGTAGGATCCAATGGCGACGCTATCCTAATCGATACCACTACGGGAACAATCATCTTAGAGGCTTTTGATGTGCGCGCAGAGTTGGGCACCGACTGGCCAACTAGTGTACGGGAACAGATCTTTGACCCCGAGAGCGTTAGCATATCCATCGCCATTCAGGGTGAACCTGCTCTGCGTAGGGTGTACCTAAATCGGTTCTCTGGGCAGACCGTTTTGCTGTCCGATGTCGTCTCAGATATTTCCGGTCGCGTCGGTCTCGAAGCATCGCAGCTCGATGTCACCGAGTTGACCGACGAGGTGCGTGGCTACATTCTAGGACGTCAAATGTCGGCTCGCGCTGCGATCGGACCGCTCGCATCTGCATATTTCTTCGACGGAGTTGAGAGTGACGGCAAGGTCGACTTCAAAAAGCGTGGTCGGGCTTCTAGCGCGGCGCTAACTCCAGCCGATATGATGACGATGAACGACGAGACGGGTGAGATATTCCCAGAGACCCGTACTCAAGAAGTTGAACTGCCACAGCGGATCAGTCTGTCCTTCTTCGATGTGAACTTTGACCATCAGGTTGGAGCGGTATCTGCTAAGCGGATCCTCAACCCCTCACCTGCCGTGTTCTCCAATGATGAGCGTGAAGTCCAGCTACCTCTCGTTCTCACGCCCACGGAGGCGCGTACGATCGCAGAGCGCACCCTGAACATTGCTTGGCAGGAACGTCGGGCGCATGAGTTCATGTTGCCCTGGGAATACCTTGAACTTGACCCTGCTGATGTGGTCGATGTGACCCTAAACTCTGGGACTGTAGTCAAAGCACGGATTGCGGAGATTATCGTTAACGGAGATATGTCGCTTGGTGTGAAATCGATCGCCGAGGATACAGATGCAGTTGTCTCTTCTAACATTACAGGCCAAGGCGCCGAGGGCTTTACGGCTCAAACGGTAGCTCGTGATCTATTCACCAACCTGCTCATGTTTGATATTCCGCTCCTTCAAGATCTTGACGACGCAGGAAACTTTGCTTCTAGGGTCTACTGCGGCGCGAACGGATTTGCTGATGGTTGGAAAGGCGCTACGCTTTGGGAAAGCTCCAATGCGGCGACCTTTGATGATACCAATATCCGCTTCTTGAACGGTATGGAATTTGGCACGGTACAAAATGCGCTTCCCGCAACGACCCTGCCATTCCAAACGGATACGACTACAGAATTGACGGTATTCATGGAGCAGGGTGTTCTGGCCTCGGTCTCCAATGCGGACTTCCTGAACAACGCCAATGCTGCTTTGGTTGGAAGCCCTGTCACTCAGAACTATGAGGTTATTCTGTTCCGCGACGTTGTAGATAATGGCAACGGGAGCTATACGGTCAGCCACATCATGCGCGCACGGCGCGGCACGGATGCTCGGACGGATAATCATGTTAATGGTGAACAGTTCATCGTCCTAAGCAACTCGACGATAGAAAGTCTGTTACTGGATACTGCGTTGGTCGGGACTGTCCGGTTCTACAAGGGCGTTGGTATCAATCAAATCCCAGAACGAGCAGACACCGTTGGCTTTACTGGGAACGGAACTGACTTGAAGCCGTATGCGCCTTGCTTGCTCGATGCAGTGGTTGACGGCTCGAGTAATATCGATATATCTTGGGAGCGTCGGACACGTGTCGCCGGTGCCCTCGTAGACTTAACTGGCGACGTGCCACTTGCAGAGGAGAGTGAGAGTTACGAAATTGATATCAAGGATGGTCCCGATGGAACTGTCCTCCGAACCCTAACCGCAGTAACCACCAGCGATCAGTACGACAATGCGGATATCGTCACCGATTTTGGTGGTGTCCCTGCGTCTCTCTCGTTTGAGATATTCCAGATGAGCGCCACTGTCGGCCGAGGGTTTGGCAAAGAAGTAACAATCACCTTCTAAGGGATGAACGAATGAGCGACAATCTATCACTGACCCAACTCTCTACGTCTCAAGCCAATAAAGAGACGACCATCAACGATAAAGATGGAGAGCTGGACGCGGCTATCACAGAAGTGTTGGCAGTGCTGGTAGATAATACCAACGCCGCCACGGTTACGCAAGCCCAGCTTCAGCGTGCCTTTATTCTGGATATCACCGAAGATAGCCCAGCGCCCACTGCAGCGATAACCATAACCATCGACACCGCCTTTGAGCGTGGATGCTTCGGCGTTCGCAATAGCACCGCTCAAGATGTGACTGTCGAAATCACCTCTCAAACCGGAGACGTTCCTCAGGTAGAAGCCGGTGATACCCTTTTGGTCATGCTGGATGGAACTGAGGTCGTCGCTCTTTCAGCTGCGGGTCCAGGCATTCCAGAGTTCAGTGGCGCCATTGTATCTATGGCGGCAGCTCAATCTATTCCAGACAGCACCAACACTGTCCTTGACTTCGACACAGAAATATATGATCTTGGAGGGTGGCATGAAAGTGTTACCAATCCTAGTAGGCTAACAGTTCCTGCGGGTGTTACAAAGATCATCATCGAAACATGGGTAAAGTACACTGCTAATGCTACAGGCCGGCGACTTCTAAACTACCTCAAGAATGGCGTCGCTGCAGCTGGTGACGGTATGAATTCCTTCAACTTTGATGCGGCCAGCTCTGGTGTTACCACCCTGTCATCTACGTTTGCGCCTATCGATGTTGTCGAGGGAGACTATTTTGAAGTAAATACATTCCAGAATAGTGGCGGTGCGTTGGACGTATCAGAGGACTCCTTTTTCAGTATTCGGGCTGTGAGCTCAGAGCTAACCGTTTCACAGCCATACGACATAGGCGTGTTCGTTCCAGGCGTTCCCACAGCTTCACAGAAGATTGTGAACTTCGTCTGTGTGCGGTCTTTCACACTACCTGCGGATTTGGCGGCAAGCCAAGCATTCCTAGCCACCGCAGCAACGGCTCAAACGGACTTCGATATCCAGAAGAACGAAGTGAGCATTGGAACTATTCGATTTGCAGCAGCTGGAACCGTCGCTACTTTCGTCGGGGTATCCAGTACCGCGTTTGCTGCAGGAGACAGAGTTAACATAGTGGCGCCCGGGACCCCAGACACAACAGCTGCGGACCTAAGTGTGACCCTACGAGGTACGAGGTAAAAGATAATGGCTACTTTTCCAGTTTCACTAACCGTCGACAATCCCGGCGCTGAAACAGTTAGTGTTGGAGGTGAAGTCGGCGGCAACTGGACTGCCCAAATCGGGGCTCTCTTCGATGCGATTGGTACTGGTACAAATGCTCTAACTGCGGACGCTGGCGAGCCGAGCCCGAACTCTGGAAACAATTGTTTTACGGGTGACCATGGCGCTACAGCCGCAAAATGGATGTATCAGGATATTTCCGTGCCTGCTACTGATGGGTTGCAGACTGACGTGGACGTCGGGGATATTATCGCAGAACTGAAGGTCCAGATCAATGGTAAGACGGGGTCATTCCACGAAGATGATTTCCTGCAAATTGGCTTGGAGATGTTTGACAGCGGCGCCGCGACGACCTTAGTGGATTGGGCGGCGCCTACTTCTCAAGCTGCTGCTGAGCCCTCGGTTGGGCAGGTATGGCGTGAGATAACAATGCGGACCCCGGTCCCGACGGATACTCGCACCATTCGACTGCATGTACGGGCGTTTGATGGTTTCGGCTCAAACCTGGAGGTGTACTTCGACGACTTTACTCTCGATTTGATCCAGGGTGTTGATGTGTTCCATACGATCGGATCCGCAGCGCCGGTTGTGGTCGATTGGACCGTTAACTCTGGGACATTGGTAGCGGATACTGATAACGTCTATACTGAGCCGTTCCTTCGCTACACTGGCAACACGACCTATGATGCGGATATTTCCTTCGGCAGTATGGGTGCGACGGTTGAGACGGCTATCGACGCCGACGAGATGACCCTCGACCTTCGGTGGAACTGGGTGCAAGATGGCGACAACGATCGCATGTCGTTGGAGATTGAGTTTATCAATGCTGGTGCATCGGTCATTGAAACCATTAGGACTGAAGCTGATCCAGGGCAACTTGCTGGACAGAACAGCGGCGGTCCGCCTATGCCCGTTGCTATCCGGTGGCCCGTTCCATCTTTAACCCGCACAATCAAAATCGCCTATCTTCCGTTTCAGCAAGACGGGACCACTTGCGACGTAGGCCCATCTGAAATCTTCGTCGGCATGTTCCAAGAGAGCGGCGGGCGAGTTGCCAGTCAGATTGAGTTTGACATCGTTAGTGGAAGTGTTTCCAGTGGCGAGACTAGTGGCGTGGATTTCACCTTCCCCAACCTAGCAGGCCACGATATTGAAGCGGTGATTGCCTTCTACAACCGAGCCACGGCCGATGATACAGCTGTCCCTGACGGTGCTATTGGTATGGCATTCGCTCGTAGGTCTTTAGGCGCCGGGCACTGCTGGATGGAGATGCAGGACGGCGTTACCACCTCTTCTAGAGGGCGGCATGGTTCGAATACTTCAACAGATGGCACTGGGTTTATTCGCTTGAGTGATACCTCGTCTGTTGCTATGGAGTTGGACATAACGTTCGGCGAGGGTAAGGTGACCCTAACGCCCGACGCCACTGACAATGATGTGACAACTGGGATAACCCTAATTGGCATAGCTGCGGAAGATGTGGCTACGGATATTGAGGGAGATGTGTATCGCTCTTTCATGGGGGCGTCTAATGACCTCTATGACGGAGGGATCACTGAAGGCTTCTGGCCAACGATTGACCTCAACACTGCTTGGTTCAATGCTGGAGAGATTACTGAGAATGGCGGCGACGCCGAAATGACGATCGGCATGGTTGGCCAAATCGGCGCCCCCGCTAATAGGGCCTACTACCAGGATGGCGATGCGGATAGTCTGTTACAGGGCGGAGTGTTCGGGGCTCTTAACGGAGTGATCGATCCCAGCGATACTGACTTGGATGCGACGCGTGTCGGGTACTTCAATGCCTCAGGACTTACCATCTTCAACGTCATGTTTGGCGCTACGGGTGGGTTCAATGAGTTCTTCGAAAACCATCTCCTTATGCGTTTGGGCAATCTTCGGTCACGTGTCATGGAGTTCGACACGCCGACAGCTACCGGAAATCATGCAGTGACTGGCGTTGGCTTCACACCCGGTCTTGTTATAATGATAACCCAGAACGGAACACCTGAAAGCGCCTTGAATGGCAACGCAACGGCGCTATCCGCTTGGTGCCACGGGATGATGACTGCAAACGAAGAGGGTTGTCGCGCGGGCTATTCTGCCGCTACCACTGGAGCCAGTGACAGTTATCAAAATGGCACGGCCCTTGCTCTATATGATGATGATAGCGGAACACCAATTCTTGAAGGCACATTCGTATCCATGGATAGCGATGGGTTTACCATCAACTTCACGACGGTTGACGCATCAGCATTCCCTGTGACATGCTTGGTCGTAGAAGAAGGTACTGCTCTCAATGCACCAGGCCCTTCTACAAGAGGAACTATCATCGTGGTGGTGACTACGTAATGACAGGATACCTAGCAATGAAAGAAGATCAACCTTCGCCGATCGGCAGTTGGAAGAGCCGTCGCAAAGTAATGTGGACGATTTTATTGTTCTCGATGGCCACGATCGCATATTCGCTTTCAGGTATGGCTCCGGAACAAATCGCAGCGACGGCCGTCACAATGGGGTTCGGAGCAATCACAACGATCTTAGTGAGTTATGTCTTCGGCGCCGCTTGGGAAGACATCAACGCGCGCAAGGATACCAAGTAATGCTAGTCTCGCTTGGACTTAAAGCTGCCGGACTTATACTTCCGTCCATATCGAAGTGGTGGTTTATAGGTCTAGGCGCCATCGCTATAGTTACGGCTATTGGACTTGGATACTTACACTATTCAAGTATTGTCTCGGAGAATGCTTCTCTGAAGGTAGAACAAGCGCAGCTAAAAGGGACGGTCGAAGCACAGCACGGGACCATCAATGCGCAGCGAAATGCAATCAGCCAGTGGGCTGAAGCAGAGCGTCGTATGACTGCGCGGATGGAAGAACTGGCTACGGCCCAACAGGAAGCTCGCTCAGAAACGCGAAGGCTCAATGACCTGTTCCGTAAGCACAATATCGGCAAGCTTGCCAAAGCGAAGCCCGGTCTTATCGAGGATCGGATCAACGCTGGCACTCTTGACGCTATGCGCCTGCTCGAGTGCGCCACTTCCGCAACGGGTAGTTGTTGAACAGGTAGATCTGCCTCCGCCGTTAGTCTTCCCGGATCCGGCGCCTATACACACTCAAGACTTCCGCTTCCAAGTTATTAGCCCTGATCGTTTGCCGGAAGGTGACGATTGGGTGCTTTTCTCATTAACCCCCGAGGCTTATGAGGCCTTGGCATATAATTGGGCGGAAACACTTCGATGGATCAAGGAAGCGAAAACAACTCTGTCGCTGTACCGCAAGGAGGCTTCAGAGGCCCGTTCAAACGTATCCAAGGAATTGAAGCAATGATGGATAACCTAGCCGAGCGCGTGGAAAATCGTATCGGCTCTCTGGAAGGTCATGTTGCTACGCTCCGCACGGAACAAGCCGCAGCTAGTCGGGATCAGGTGCATTTCGTGGAACGTTTCAACAGACTAGACAAAGATCTTCGAGACTTGTCCACTGGCTTCAAGCAGGACATGTCTGAGTTCAAAGGCGAAGTATCCAAGGAGCTGGGCCTGTTGCGCTCGTACCTTGTGAAAGCCGTCTTTGTTCTGCTCGCTTCCGTGGTTGGGGTAGGCGGTACAGTCGCCGGCTCTTTACTGCTTGCGGGTATCCGGATCACCTTTCCGGAAAGCGGTCAATAAATACTCGGTAAGCCGTATACTAATAACGCGACGCCGAACGCTGTCGAGAACGCCGAAGGACTGTCTAATCGGCCTGAGGAGCGTTCTTAACGTACGATCGAGCAAGCAAATCGTACACTTCGATCGGCCACGGACCTTTTGCCATATTAAAAGCCCAGCTGACCACCTGACAATTATCCTTAGTATATCCCTCGCCCGGCTTGATCTGGTCTATTGAAGGCGCGAATGGGTTCTTTGCTGGAAGATACGCATTCTCAAAAGATAATGGAACACCTGTAATAGAGCAAGTCATTGGCTCTAATTGTTTCAGAAGCCATTCCATATCAAGATCACAGTCTAAGCCCTTTTTACGGGATCGGGCTTTTACGCTGGATAGCAGATTACGTTGGGGAGCAGTAGTTCGCCACTGCTTAGCGTTGGCGGCCATTTTCAATGAATTTTGTTTTTGCCAATTTGCAGTTGCTGCTTTATCCTTAGCAGGATTTCGGGCTCGCCATCTTGCGCCAGCTTGTCGCCTGGCTTCTCTACGCTCTTCTTCTGTCTGTGCCACGTTCCGTCTCCGCTCGTCAATGTATGAAATGATTATACACGACGAGCGGAGAAGTAGACGCCCTTAAATCAACCACATTCACGGCGGCCAGTGACCGGATCAATATAGCAAGCTTCCCCATTCTCGTTAATCTTCATTGAGCCGTCATCTTCGTCGGGCTCTTCCTTGCCAAGCAGGATGCCCATCCTCTTGCCATCGGCGTTGAACGTTGTGCAACCCTTGCCGCCACGTTCCCACACCTTTTGATAGATATTGGTAAATTCTGACCATGGCATTGATCCGGAAACGTTAATAGTTTTCGAGACGGCGCTATCCATTAGATCAGCCGCTGCAAGGAGAACGTCGACATGTTCGGCGGCAGTTACGAGTTGCGCAAACTTGCCTTTCACGCCGAACTCACGGAACCCATAGTCTGAGACGTCTGTGATGATGGTCCCCTCGGGCATAATGACTTGACGCTTTCCTTCGTATGAGTAGCCGTCACCTTCTTGGAAACCGAAGACGGGTTCAATTCCACTGGACACGTAGTCGGCACAGAAGGAGATAGTTCCAGTCGGCGCGATTGATGTCAAGTGAGAATTGCGCATTCCGTATTTCTTAATGCGGTCAAGCACAAAGTCAGGAAGTGACTTGACGAACTCGCCAGCAAGATATTTTTCCGCATCATAAAGCGGGAATACACCTTTTTCCTTGGCAAGGTTGGCGCTTGCAAGGTAAGCGTAATTGCGCAGGGTCTCAAGGACTTCAAGCTCAAATTCTATAAAGCCTGCGGAACCGTAGGGAAGCCCTAGAGCCTCTGCTGCATTGGCCAATCCAGTGACGCCGAGCCCCATGCGTCGCTTGTCCTTAGCTTCTTTCTCTTGCTGGGGCAGCGGATAGATCGCTAGGTCAATAACATTATCCATGCCCCGTACAACGGGCTCAATATCCCGGCGGAACATTTCCCAATCGAACTCGTAGCGGGGGGTTCCAATCAACGAGATGCCACTGACCTGTCGAATGTACTTGGTCAGATTGAATGACCCGAGGAGACATGCTCCATAGGGCGGCAAGGGCTGCTCACCGCAGGGGTTGGTCGCTGCGATCGTCTCACAATAGTAGAGATTGTTTTTGTTGTTGATAGTATCGATGAAGAGCACACCGGGTTCGGCCCAGTCCCAGGTGGACCGCATGACCATTTCCCATAGAGCAACAGGGTCAACTTCCTGATAGACGCGACCGCCGAAGGTTAATGGGAACGGAGTGCCTGTTGCGAGACACTCCATGAATTTATCGGTGACGGCGATCGATAGGTTGAACCCTTCGAGAACGCCGAGAGTGTTCTTCACATGGATGAACTTGATGATATCTGGATGGTCAATTCGCATGACCCCCATTTGGGCGCCGCGTCGATTGCCAGCAGATGAGGTGGCCTTGCAGACCGCGTCGAAGATTGGGAGGAAGGCTAAGGGGCCGTCAGTGATTGACATGACCCCGCGGATAATGTCGCCGCTCGGGCGGAGTGTGCTGAAGTCATACCCGATGCCGCCGCCGAGACGCATCGTCTGTGCCGCTTCCGCCGCACGTTGCATGATCGCACCGTCGCCATCGACAAAGCTGTCTTCAATCGTTCCCGAAACGTAGCAGTTGAATGGCGTGACCCGCTTTGGGGAGCCCATGGCGTTTTGAATACGCCCGCCGGGCATGAAGCGCATGGACCGGAAGATACCAAGCAAGTCTCTGAAATGGTCATCTCCGTCTTTCAGGGCGCCAGCAATTCGCGCCGTCGCCTCTCTAAACTGTTCTCCCGGCAATCTATATTTGTCTGCGTGGAGTTGATCGCTGAAGGCCAACTGAGGGCCGAAGGCTTGCGCTTGCATGCGGCGTTTCCCTGATTTTTGGTTTAGGAATTGAGTTGAACGCTAATGCTATCGAGTAATCTTCGGTGGGAGAACCGCCGTTGCTGCCCCGCGGAGGTACGCCGCAAATTGCCGCTGGTCCAGAGGCAATGGTTTCATGGTCTGCTTAAGTAACGCATCCACGTCTTTCGGGCGAACATTTGAAAAGTCGACCCCGACGCCTCGGCCGTTGTATTTATGCTGCGCAATCTTCTGCATCAACTCGGGATCGTTCGCATCAATCACTGGGAACATAGGATTTCCTTGTAGATCATAACGTCCAAAGTTAGAAGGCTGCATTCTAGATCATCTAGCAAGTAGCGCTTCAGTTCCGGGTCAGCGGCGAAAGCTCGTGGAGACATCTTTAGCGCCTCTCTAGCTTCAGCGGCTTTA
>Ga0316189_10006039_pt1 | contig 11589 bp, 9 predicted proteins | sample LowCovwburrow_MG_FD_204930 | JGI IMG/M metagenome (GOLD analysis project Ga0316189, IMG submission 204930) | Coastal sediment microbial communities from Maine, United States - Lowes Cove worm burrow | ecosystem: Environmental > Aquatic > Marine > Coastal > Sediment | place: USA: Maine... | reverse complement strand
TTTGTTTTTGTGCCTTTTGAGGTGCCTTTAATGGTGATATTTACATTAGGAACTGGAGTAAATAAATGAGTGACTTTTCCTGAAATATCTTTAGTAAGGTTACTAGACGAGAATGTAGATTCGCTATTTGTTGATACAGCATCTGCATTGTAATAGTTTTGGTTTCTGAAGGATTCGGCTTTTTCTTCTTGACGTCTAGCAATTTCCTCTGGAGAATCTATGGTTCTTACTACAATAACATTTTTGGTAACATATACATCTTTAATAGTTGCTAGATTTACAGCAAATATATTTTTGCTATTATATGGTGTGCCATCTACATCATAACTGCCTGGAAGTGTGCCTGAAAATTTACCCTTTAAGGCTTCTCCTAAATCAGCGTAATGAGTTCCAAGTTCCTCACCTGACAAATAATGTACTTTAGTTGCTACAGCATTTGGTTTAAAAATGCCAAATGAGGTTCTAATTTCAGCATCCATTTTTTCTTCAAAAGTAGCAAGATCTTTAGGTGAGCGTTTTGCTGTTAAAACAATTTCATCAAGTTCATTGTCTTTTTCTTGTAGTTCAATATTTAAAGTTGATGTTACATCTTCAACCATCACTGCAACTGTTGTATAGCTCACGTGGCTGTACTCTATTATATCACCAACATTTGCTTGTAAACTATATTCACCTTTGTCATTGGTTTTTGTTCCTTTTGAGGTGCCTTTAATGGTGATATTTACGTTGGGTATTGGTGCAAATAAATGAGTGATTTTTCCAGAAATAGTTTTAATAAGATTATTTGATGAGAAGGTCTTGGTTTCATCTGACACTATTGCATCGTCGTCGTAATAATTTTGATTTCTATGTTTTTCAGCAGTTATTTCTCTGTATTCTTCACTATTGGTTGTTCGGATTATCATTATAGGTGACGAATCTCTTAAATATTTTGAAGCAGGGATAAAATAAATATCACGAACAGTTGACATATCAACATATGGTTCGCCTAGAAAAAGCACACCATCAACTTCAAAACTATCAGTAGGAATACCTATTGGAAAATAAAATTTTAACGCTTCAGATAATGTTCTGTATTGAGTAGCAATTCTTTTATAGGAAAAATATCGTGCTCCATCCCGAAGCATTGGGTTAAAAGTTCCATTTGAGGTCTTTATTTTCCTATTGTATTCATCTCCAGCTGATGATTTTCTAGTTTTTGATGTGCCTTCAACAATTACTTCATCTAGTTTGGTAACATAGTTATCCATTTCAATATTTAAAACACTTGTAACATCTTCTATTAAAATAGTTACTGTATCAAACCCAACGTGACTATATTGAATTTGATTGCCAATGTTGACTTGTAAACTATAATCTCCATAATCGTTTGTTTTGGTACCTTTTGTATTGTCTTTAATAGTGATGTTTACATCTTTTAAAGGCTCATTAAGATACGTTATAGTGCCTGAAATGGTTTTGCTTTTAGTTTGCGAGTAAGCTGGAGCTAATACAACTAAAAACAATAAGGTAAGAAGAGTATGTTTCATAATGAGTTGATTTTATAGTATTTTATTTTGAAGCAATAAGTATCGCTTTGTCAATTTTAATTAATTGAATTTTATCTCTTTCATTTTTAAGTCGATATACTTGTGTTTTCTTTTTCTGATTTGGTTTTCCCCAATGATAATAGGTCGTAAATTTAAAATACGATGGCTCTGGTTTTTTATTCCCATAATAGGTTATGTTGACTAGCCATTCTCCATCACCAACATCTTCAATTATAAATTCTTTACTGGAATAGCCTTTAGTTTTTTCGTCTATAATTAGGTTTTCATTAGCATTTAAAGAGTGCTCAAAAACATAACTTCGCTTGTCTGGGCCAACAAATTCTAAATCAAATTCGGCTTCAGATGTGTTCCATTCAAAAGTCATACGAACATCGTTTCTAAAATCTTTTAAAGTTTCGTTTTTGGGAACAAACTTCTCTTTGATTTTGGTTTGATTTTTGCGATTAAAATAGAGGTACTCCATTTCGTTATAAATGATGGTTCCTATACCTTCATTTGTAGCATCATTGCCTTGTATTAAGTAATTCATATACATTCTCCATGATTTTTTAAACTGATCGTTTTCATGGTAAGCATTTGCTAAATCGCGATATGATTGTGCGTATTTTGGTCTTAGTTTATATATTTCTTGGTATACTTTTACGGCTTCATTATGTGCTTTAATGAGTTGCATTTGATAAGCAATAGCTTTTAAATACTCTGGATTGCTTCTGTATTTTTTAGCTAAATCTCTTAATATTTGAACACCTAAATTTCTGTTTTTATAAAAGCTAATAAATTTTTGAGCTATAGAGAGATCTATATGAACATCATCAATACTATATTTTAACTCATTGTTGTAATACGAGTAGGCTTCTTGTAAATCGTTAAACGATTCTAATAATTCTGTATATGAATTAGCAGGAAAAAACTCTAAGTTAAGACGTTTGGCATCATTATTATAGAAGTTTTTATTGGCATATTTGTTTATTGCTTTTTGTTTATTTATATCGTTGCTATTAAAATTGCCATATTTGGTGTTGATTACAATAACACCACCAGTACCTAAAGTGCCATACTTATTTGTTGCAGCTAAACTTTTTAGAGCAAATACATCTTCTATTTGCGATAAATCTAATGTTGGCTCTTCACTAGAAAACACACCATCCACCTCCCAAGCGACAGGATAATCTTGTGAAGTAGAATTTCCACCTCGTAAATAAGCTTTACCTGAAGTAAGATCTACACGAAAGCCAGATATTTTCCCTACTAAAGCCTCTTTAAGAGATTGATAGGTGTTACTAATCTCGTCACCATCAACAAAACCTACAGCATATCCAGCAGTTTTAGGATCGATGTTTCCTCGTGATGTTGAAAATTTTCTATCTGCTTTTTTAGATCGTTTTAAAACTTCACCATCAATAGTTGTTACCATAACTACAACTTCATCTAATTGGTTTACTTGAGTTATCATCTCTATATTAATTTCTTTGGTAATATCTTCTATGATTATAGATATGGACTTAAATCCGATGTAACTGTATTGGATGATTTCGCCTGTTTTTGCCTGAAGCTCATAGTTTCCTTTAGTATCAGTTTTAGCACCTCTTGTTCTTCCTTTAATTATTATGTTAACGTCAGAAAGAGGTGCCTCTAAATATGTAATTTGTCCTTTTATAATGCGTAATGAATTTTGCTGAGTATTGCCATCTGAATATAAAGGTTCAGTTTTTGTTATGACTACAGCATCATCTTTATAATAGTTTTGATTGCGATATTTTTCGGCTTTTTCTTCACGTCTTTTTTCTATTTCAGTAGGAGAATCTAGAGTTCTTACAATAACTACTGATCCTCCCCAACGTGCCGTACCTGCAGATCCAGTAACAACATATAGATCAATTATTCTAGAAAGTGGTATAAAAGCATCATCTCTGTAAATAACACCATCAACATCAAAAATTTGCGGAATACCGCCAGAGATTTTTCCTTTGAGAGCTTCAGTTAAACTTGAATAATGCTGACCAATATCTTTGCCTTCAAAATAGTGTACTTTACTAGGGAGTAGCATAGGATTAATTTTGCCTACGGCTGTTTCTATAACTTGATGTAGTTTATCAGAAACACCTATTTTAGGTTTTACTGGCTTTTCTGCAACTACAGTTACTTCATCGAGTATATTGGTTTGAGAAGATAATTCTAGATTTAATACATTTGTTACGTCTTCTACAATTATTGCTATTGGAGCATAGCCAATATGGCTGTATTGTATAATATCTCCAATTTGTGTTTCTATTTTATAATAGCCTTTTATGTTAGTTTTCGTGCCTTTTTGTTTGCCTTTAATAAAGATGTTTACATCAGGTATGGCCACATTTAAATTTGTAATTCTGCCAGTAATAGTTTTTGTAAGCTCTTTTGTTTTTCTCTTTTTCCTTACAACTATAGTCTGGTCATCATCAAAATCATAAGTACATGAAATGCCATCTAAACCTTTTTTTAATAGATCTTTTACTTTTATGATGCCTTTTTCAATGGTTACTTTAGGTGCATCTTTAATAAGATTGTATTTATAAATAAATTGATAGTTTGTATGAGATCGAATGAGTTCAAAAATATCTTCTACATTAATAGATACATTCGATTCTACATCAATTATAGCATTTTGTGAATAGCTATTTTTAGAAGAAAGACCGAATATTATTAAGCTGAAAAATAAAATAGATGACCTCATAGATGTTTAGTTTATTAGAATATTTTGGTCAATAATTCTAAATGATACTTCTCCAGTTTTTTGAAAATTATTCAACAAATCGGTAATACCTTCGTCACGATCTAAAACACCAGAAAATATGATGTGTTGTTTTTCTATATCTTCAAACTCAAAAGGGATGTCATACCATCTTGAAAGTGTAGTCATAATCTCATATAATGGTTTTTTATCGAACATAAAAAGACCATTTTTCCATGCTATTTGTCTTTCTATATCTTCAAGTTGAATTATAATAAGACTATTTGTTGAAGTATTAACAATAGATTGCTGTCCTGGAATTAAATTTTTGGAGGTATTAGACGTTTTTACATTTACTTTTCCTTCTATTAATGAAGTGTATATATTGTCTTCATTTTTATAAGATCTAATATTAAAGGCTGTACCTAAGACTTCTATGTCTTGGTTTTTTGTGATTACTATAAATGAACTACCATCATGGTCTGTGCTAGGCGATACATCAAAATATGCTTCACCATAGATAAGTTCTATGACTCTAGTTTCTCCTTCTTTAAAAGTTACAGGATATTTTAATTTAGAACCTGAGTTAAGCCAAACTTTAGTATTGTCTGATAATTCCACATAAAATTCACCACCTAAAGGAACGGTTAAATAATTATATTCTGTCTCTGGCTCTATAGTTGTTTCAGACTTATAGATTAATTGTTCGCCATTACTATCTAAATGTAATCCAGAAAAATACTCTCCTTTTTTTAAGGCAATAGTAGTTCCGTCTTCTAATGTTAAGGTGGCTTTATTTGTACCAGCCGAAATATCACTATTTATTACAATGGTATTTATAGCATTTGAATTTTCTTTTGTGACAAAGAAATATGATAATGCCATAAATAGTAGAATAGAGGCTGCAACTCCATATTTCCAAAAAGAATTGTTTTTTCTTGGGTCTTCAATTTTGTTCTCAACAGCTTTCCAAGCTTTGTTAGTATTTATAGATTCGGGATTGTTCGTATAATTAGCTTTTACCTTTTTAAAGTAGGTTTTATGTTTTTTAGATTCGTTATACCATATCGAGAATATGGTAGTCTCCTCTTCTGTGAGTGATTTATTAAGCTTTTTTAGTATTAATTTGAAATCCATTGTATTGCCTTTATAGTATGAAGACAATAAAAAACAAAAATGGGTGACACTATTTTAAAAATAAATGCTTTTTTTAAAATACTATAAGTTTTTATAGAGAATAAGAAGTATAGTTATAAGCTCAGCTATACGAAGTTTAGCTCTTTTAAGTTGTGTTTTTACAGTGTTTATTGAGATGTTCATTTCTTCAGCAATCTCAGCATATTTATAATTATGAAGAAATTTCAATTTAACCACTTGCTGCATCTTTTCAGGAAGTGTTTCTAAAGTATCTAAAAGATGTTTATAAACAATGTCTTTGTTTTCTTCAGAATTTGAGTCGAAGACTTGTTCTGTAATGAGGTTAATATTGAATTCTAAAATGTGATTTCTATCTGTAACTTTTATAGCTTTAAGATAATTTAAGCATTTATTACGAACCATAGTATAAAGATAGCCTTGTAATGACGATTGTATGTCTATACGCTCAGCGTTTTCCCATAAATAAACAAATACATCTTGTGCTATATCTTCACTGGCAGCCTTGTCAAACAGATAACCATTTGCATAAATAACGTAAGCTTCATAATACTTGTTAAAGAATGTTTTAAAAACCTCTTTATTACGTTTCTTTATTTCTTGAATGATTAGGTTCACTTATTTTTGATGATAGTATGAGGCACTTTGTTTATATCCCAATCAATCACTAAACCTCCTGCTAAAGATTGAGCAATATCCTTACCATATAAAAACTCACATAAATACAATGCAGCTTCAAAGCTTTTTGCTCCTCCAGCTGAAGTAATGTACTTTCCATCATGTACAAAAAGCACTTCTTTTCTAACATCGAGGCTTGGAAACATGGTTCTCATGGCATCTATATCAGTTGGAAAAGTTGTCGAGACTACATTGTCTAACAATCCAGCTTTTGCCAACACAAAAGCACCATCGCAATGTGAAGTAATAAACTGAGCATCTTTATCAACCATTTTAACAAAATTAATCATCACTTCGTCGTCTAAATCAGAATCTAGATGATGCTCTGCACTTGGTACGACTAGAATATCAATTTTTGGTAATTTGTCTTTTATATAATTAAAATCAGGAATAATGCGCATGCCTTCAAATGTGGTAATTGGATTATCAGTATTAGCAACGGTAAACACGTTCATAGCTTTTATGCTGTCTCTAAAAATAGTGTGCTGAAAAATATCATATGGCGCAGTTAATTCAGTATTAAATGTACCTTCCATAATTAAGAACGCAACATTATATCGATTTGGTTCAAGTTTTGGAAACTCCTTTATTTCTGTGGAAGCAGGAATCTCAGTAATGGAATCTTTTTTTTCATGTGAAGAATTACAGCTTGCTAAAATTGTTAAGGTTATGATGTAAAGTATGTGTTTCATTGTTATAATTTTTTTAATGCATCTCGATACAATTTTCTAACGAAAATAACTCGATGCGACCAATAATGTTTTGTCAGTTCGAGTGAAATTGTTTGCAATTTTTTATCGAGAACTAGTTAATTCGCCAAGGCGGATTTTTTCTATGTGTTCCAGCATGATATAAAATGATATGGTTGCCATCATAATCTTCTAAATGCGCTTCTCTCCATAACCAAGTTTTGTCTTCTGGGTCGCTTATAAAGGTAATTCCTTTTTGTTTTAATTTAGAAACTAAGGCATCTAAATTTTCATCTTCAAAATAAATAGAGATACCATCTCCTTTAGGGAACTCATTTACTTTATGAATAGAGAAGGTTGCGTCTCCATCAGGACATTCAAAACGAGCATATCGTGGCAGAGCTTCAACGATAAGTTTCAGTCCTAGGGTTTTATAAAATGCAACTGCTTTTTCAACGTCTATTGAAGGTATGGTTATTTGATTTAAATTCATCTTTTTTGTTTTTCAAGAGTTAATGACCTTTTTAATAGGACTAAAATGATCATACATAGTATTGATAATATAGTAATAACAATCCACGTGATGTCATAGCCAAATTTGTCAATCATTTGCATACCTGCGTTGTGACCAATTACATGTGAAATTGAAAACGAAACTGTATATAATGCCATATACTCTCCTAATTTACCGCGTTTACCTCTTTCCATGGCAAATGCATTTGAAAACGGGAATACTATCATTTCACCAATTGTCATTAAGAGCATTCCAAAAATTAGAATACCAATCCAACTTGTCATAATCAGAACTATAAAGCTTGATCCAACCAATAAGGCTCCAAAAATCATAAGTCCAGTTTTTGTGTAAGTTGAGTTTTCTAACCATTTTATTAAAGGCATTTCCAGTAAAAAAATAATGAGACCATTCATTCCCATTAGTAACCCAATTTCAAGCTCTGTAAGTAAATGAATATCTTTATAGTATAAAGGAATCGTTGAGAAATATTGTAGAAAAATAACCCCAAAAAGAGCCATTGCAATAAAGAAGAGCCAATAAGGCTTGTCTTTTAAAGCGTTTTCAGGATTTTCATTTACAATATTATCTATAGTTTTTGCTTTTTTAGGATGCAATACTCTAGTTAATAATAGTGTTGCCAAAATACAAGTAATGCCATCTATCCAAAATAATCCAGAATAACCCATTGTAGTTATTATGATGCCTCCAACAGCTGGTCCAGCAGAAAACCCAAGATTTATAGCCAACCTAATAAGCGTAACACTTCTAGTTTTGTTTTCTGGTTTGCTGTAAGCACTCATTGCCACAAACATTGCAGGTCTGAATGAATCTGCAACAACCATAACGATAAAGATACCAATACAGAAGCCAAGTAATGTGGTTAAATATTGAAGTAATATAAACATGATTCCAGTAGCAAATAGGCTATAAGCCATAATGCGATAATACCCAAATTTATCAGCAAGTTTACCACCTATCCAAGAGCCAACAACAGAACCTAAACCAAAAACACTCAATATCCAACCAATGTTTACGAGGCTGAATCCTAGATCTTTATTTAGATAAAGAGACAAAAAAGGAATTACCATAGTTCCAGCTCTATTAATAAGTGTTATTAAAGCCAACCACCAAACCTCGGGAGAAAGTCCCTTAAAGGTGTTTATGTAATTTTCGAGTAATCGTTTCATTTTTACTAATTGTTATAAAAATAAAAAGTCCGACTGTGAAGTCGGACTTTTATAAATTGTTATAATTGATATTTGTATCGTTACAATATATAATGCGTCCAACCAACTTGTTGTAAAGAGGTTCTTGTCTGCTTATAATTTTGTACAATACAAATCATTGTTCTCGATTTTGTTGTGTCAAAACTATTAAAAAAAAGTATAAGTTGTATTTTTGAAGCATAAAAAATTGATTATGATTCGTATTTTAATTGTATTAGTTTTTTCTTTTATGTTTTCCTGTACTCAAGAAAAAAGACCAATTCTTGGTGAAACAGATTTTCAGAAGGAAATGAACTCTAAGTTTAAAGATGCTACTAAATCTCCATTAACCAAAAAAGACAGAAAGACATTTAGAGGTTTAGACTTTTTTGAATTTGATTCAGCATTTGTTGTTACAGCTAAATTAAAGCGTACCCCAGATACAGAGTTTTTTAATATGAAAACCACAACAAGTCGTTTGTCTAAAGAACGTGTGTTTGGAATATTGACGTTTACACTTAATGGGGAAACTTATAATCTAAACATATATCAAGGCGAAGAAAATATGCAAACTAAAGGCTTTGAAGATTATTTGTTCTTACCTTTTTTAGATGATACTAATGGAGAGGCTTCCTACGCTGGAGGACGTTATATTGATTTAAGAATTCCTGAAGGAAATACTATGCTTATAGATTTTAACTCTTCCTATAATCCTTATTGCGCTTATAATGAAAAGTTTTCATGCCCAATTGTACCACGTATAAATTATTTACCAATAGAAGTTAAAGCAGGTTTAAAAGCATATCATAAAAACTAAAAACTTTTTGCTATAAAAAGGCCTGCAAAAACGGCAAGAAAAGCAACAATAAAACTACCTATAGTATATATAGCAAAACTTGAAAAATCACCAGATTTCAAAAACATATGATTTTCATAGGCAAAGGTTGAAAATGTTGTAAAGCCACCACAAAATCCTGTTGCTAATAATAAGGTTTGATTTGATGAAAGTGCATCGTTTTTTGCAGCAAAGCCTAAAATAATTCCAATAATTAAACTACCAACTATGTTGGCTGTAAAAGTTCCCCAAGGAATTCCAATTGTTGTAGAATTCATGTACTTTCCAATTATAAAACGCAATGCACTGCCAAAGCCACCACCTACGAATACTAATAAAACTTGCTTCACTCGTTAATTTTTAAGGAAATATAAATTTCGGTTTTCCAATCTGCAGGATTAGGATATTGACCAGGATCATTGGTGTAAATTTCAAACGGTTTTTCATCAGATTTCATCAAATTATTATCTGCAATATATGTTAATGCTTGTTCCCAAGCTTCACCTAAATTGGTGTAATTTCCAGTTAAAGTAGTTTTTAACACACTCATTTTTGACATATATCCACAAGAAATATCACTGTCTTCTGAAACTTCAATTTTTTGATTTACAGGAAGACCATTACTCATGATTACTGTTCCATTTGCAGGATTCATTTCATTGTAAACCGTTAACGGCATTCCTGCCATTTGGATATCATTTTTGCTAACATAAGTCATTAAACTACTATATTGCTCAGCCATTTTCTGTCTAATATTTGAATTTTTAGCATTGGTAGTTTTGTAAAGGTAAAAACCGCCACCATATTCGGTAATACCATTAATTTCAATGTCGAACTTTTTGGTGCTTTCTATAATTAAGCTGTCTAATTTTTCTAGTCCTCGCTCAAAACCTGGTCCTATCATTTTGTCAAATCCGCCAGAAAAAACGGCATATAACTTAAATCCAAAAGGAACTTTATTTCCGTTCATAATCCAAGTAACATTTGTTTTGCCATCTTTGGATTCAAATTTCCACGTAACTTTTGAGGGTTCATAATCCTGAAACTGCATGGATTGCTCAATAGACTCATAAGGAGTTGCTGCAACCGTTTTCATATTACCAACACCATCATCATCTTCCCAAGAATAACTTCCACCAATACCTTTTGTTTGCTCTGAATAGGTGATTTTGGTATCTGGTTTTTTCTCAATCCAAGAAGACCAAGTCTCCCAAGTTTTATATTCTATGACATTATCATAAATTAAAGCTGGAGATGCATCAATTATTCTAGTTCTAACAACTTCATAATTATTTGGTTGAACTGCAACATAAGTGCAAGCACCAATAATTAATATTAGTAGCAAAAAAACTATGAATTTAAATGCTTTCATTTTTTGGGAGTTAGTGATTTCTCTCAAAGATAAGTATTTTGTATGCTATTCAAAAACACTAAATAATTAATCTGAAGATTCATATTTAGCACAAATAGTATTATTTTTGAAGATCTTACACAAAAACAATAAAAATGAAATTTAAAGTATTTGTAGCAGTTTTTTTAGCAGCTGGAATGATGTGGTCTTGCAAGACAGAACCTAGTGAATTTAGTGAAGAACTAATAACAGTTTCAAATGATGATTTTCCATATTTGGTTGAGCAATTTGCTGATTTGAAAATCTTAAGGTATCAAATTCCAGGATGGGAAGATCTTACACTTAAGGAACAAAAATTAGTTTATTATTTAACGCAAGCAGGTTTGTCTGGACGTGATATTATGTGGAATATGAATTACAGACATAACCTTAAAATAAGAAATGCTCTTGAAAATATTTACGCTAATTATCAAGGTGATAAAAACTCAGAAGAATGGAAAGCATTTGAAATATATTTAAAACGTGTTTGGTTTAGTAATGGTATTCATCATCATTATAGTAATGCCAAATTAGCACCTGATTTTTCTGTAGACTATTTAAAATCATTATTAGTAGAGACTAGTACTACTCTTGAAGGAGAAGCTTTTGATGTTATTTTTAATGATAAAGATGCAAAGAAAGTTGATAAATCTAAAGATGCAGATAATGTATTAGCATCAGCTGTAAATTTTTATGGTTCAGATGTAACTACTGCTGATGTTGAAGCATTTTATTTAAAAAATAAACCTACAGATCCAGATCTTCCTAATGCTGAAGGAGACGCATTTAAAGCTGGCAAGGAATCTGTAAATCCAGATAAGCCATTGTCTTATGGGCTTAATTCTATGTTAGTTAAAGAAAATGGT
>Ga0316189_10006038_pt1 | contig 11590 bp, 9 predicted proteins | sample LowCovwburrow_MG_FD_204930 | JGI IMG/M metagenome (GOLD analysis project Ga0316189, IMG submission 204930) | Coastal sediment microbial communities from Maine, United States - Lowes Cove worm burrow | ecosystem: Environmental > Aquatic > Marine > Coastal > Sediment | place: USA: Maine... | reverse complement strand
ATTTCGATGAACCGCCGTCTGGGTGGTGATGCATCGCTCAACGCGCCATTGTCGAAAGACGGTGAATCCGGTGGCGAGTGGCAGGACTGGCTTGTCGACGACACCGAAACTCCCGATGTCGCCTATGAGCAGAGCGAAGAACAGGACATGCGGTCGAAACTGCTGCATCAGGCCATGAACGGATTGAACGAGCGTGAGCGGCGGATTTTTGAAGCCCGCCGCATGTCGGAAGATCCTTTGACACTGGAAGACCTGTCGCAGGAATTTGACGTATCGCGCGAGCGCATTCGCCAGATCGAGGTCAAGGCATACGAAAAAGTGGAAAAAGCCGTCAGAAAGGCGTCAGCCGAAATACTGGGCTGACGCTGGATCAGCGTGACTTTGGATTGCCACCACCAAAAGTCATCGGTCTGTTGTTTTCCAAAGCGCTTTGCGAAAGGTGTGAAACCGGTTTTCCGGCTAAAAAACGCCTGGAAACAAGAGCTTAAGCGACCATAATACCTCAAACCAATCGCTTGTTGATCTAAAACGTCAGCGCAACATGGGTCCAACAGAACCCATGTTGCTCAAGGCTGACATTGCAGCAGGGAAAGTTACTCTTTCGAAACCCCGGCCCGCTATTATATTGCAGCACCCATGAACAATCGGGGCGGTTGGTTCGCCAGCTGTAGGGACTTTGCTGAAGCTTTTGGGATCCCAGAAAACACCGCGTTTCCTGACAAACGCGTTTTTGTTTTGCGTCGGCGCCCTGTTGCTGATCGTCGGGACCAACATCGCACGCCTCGAGATCAACAAGCTGGCCCATGACAAGGCAACTGAGCTGGCCCACGGCTGGTCCACGCAGATCGTAACCCACACCCCATTTCTTCCACAAATACTGGCGGCTCCAAGGGCCAAAGCCCAGCCTATTCGCAACCTAGGAAACCTCCAGCCTGTCGGCCCGATTCTGGGATATCGCATCTATGACCTGACCGGTGACTTGAGAGTCCTGGTAGACCGTTCTGAATTGTCATCTGACGCAACCCAACCGGCATTCCGGACGCAGATTACCTTGCCGATTACCAGTGGCGGCAAAAAAATCGGTACGATCGTGTCTGACGTGGATGCCAGTGGTTTCCATGATGTTTTGATTGTTGGAGCCGTCAAGATTGGCGCAATACTTTCAGTTGCAATAAGTTTCCTCCTGCTTGTCAGCTTGATGGTCAAGGTCGCGTCGCGCCAGGAAGCGCTGCGCAGTTCGAATTTGATACAGAACGGGACAGTAACCGGCATGCCCAACCAGCCTGCTTTTCTGGAAATACTGGCAACGGCTCACTCACAGGAGGTGGCGCAACACACGACGACCAATCTGTACCTTCTCAACCTGGACCGGTTTGCGCACGTCAATGAACGGCTGGGCAACTCGGTTGGCAACATGTTGCTGAGACTGGTTGCAGAACGGCTGCGCCTTGCCTGCGGTAATACTGTTGTTTGTGCGCATATCAATGGCGATACATTCGGTGTCATCGCCGACGAGAGAACCGGCAAGCGTATAGACAAAACGTTGCAACAGGTGTTCATGCAACCCTTCAACTTCGGTCCGAATGTCATTCGGCTGTCTGCCAGTATTGGCGCGGCAACATCGACCGCCGGTCTTTACAGCGCGGATGAGTTGCACCGCCACGCCGAACTGGCACTACATGCCGCAAAAACCAATGGCGGTCATCAGCTGGTCGCCTATGACAGCGATACGGTTATGGAATTTCGTGAAATTGACCGCATCGCAACAGTTGTTGAAGACGCCTGTCAGAACAATGAATTCGAACTGCACTACCAACCTGTTGTGGACTCCAGAACCCGCAAGCTTTGCAGCTTCGAAGCCTTGTTACGTCTGACCACTGCCGATGGTGAGAAAATTGGCCCGGACCAATTCATCCCGGTCGCAGAGCGCATCGGGCGCATTGAAGAAATCGGCCTCTGGACGCTGCGCGAGGCCTGCAGAACCGTCGCAGGTCTGCCCAAGCACATCGGCATGGCCGTCAATCTTTCCGTCCAGCAGTTTAACTCCGGCAATCTCGTTTCGGAGGTTGCAAAAATCATCAAGGACACGCGCGTTGATCCCGCGCGCATCGAACTGGAAGTGACCGAGGGTGTCATGATCGGAGACACGGATCCGGTATTCAAGCAGCTCTCGGAGTTACAGGCACTCGGCATCAAGATCGCACTGGATGATTTCGGAACGGGCTATTCCAGTCTCAACTATCTGTGGCGTTTCAATTTCGACAAACTGAAGGTTGACCAGGCATTCATTCGCGCATCCGATCACAGTCCGAAAGCCCATGCCCTGCTATCCAAAATTGTCGAAGTGGGACGCCTGCTGGACATGAAGGTTACAGCCGAAGGCATTGAGACCGAGAGCCACGCAAGCAGGGTCGCAGATCTCGGGTGCGATTACTCGCAAGGATATCTGTTCGGAAGGGCCATTCCGCAAACCTCGCTGGCATCGGTTGTTATCAGTGAATTCGCTGAATACATTCGCCGCCAGACCGGTGGCCAGGCAGACGTCGATGGCACCGAGGCGGCTTCGGGCTAGAGCGAGATGAGCTTAGACGACCCGTCTTTCTACCTTACCTGATCCTCGAACGGATCGCGCATCAAGATGGTGTCTTCACGCTCAGGACTGGTGGACAGCAGCGCGATCGGGCAATCAATCAATTCTTCGATCTGACGTACATACTTCACGGCCTGGGCGGGCAATTCCGCCCATGAACGCGCACCGGCTGTAGTGTCACTCCAGCCCTCGAAGCTGGAAAACACCGGTTCGACCCGCGATTGCGCACCCTGGCCGGCCGGCAACCGTTCGATTGTCTCGCCGTCAAGTCTGTAGCCGGTGCAAACCTTGATTTCCTCAAAACCGTCCAGAACATCCAGCTTGGTCAGCGCAATACCCGAAATACCAGACGTCTTGATTGCCTGGCGCACCATCACGGCATCAAACCAGCCACAACGCCGCTTGCGGCCGGTAACAGTGCCGAACTCGCGGCCGCGCTCACCGATTTTTTCGCCGGTAGCATCAAACAGTTCAGACGGGAACGGACCTGAACCAACCCGCGTTGTGTAGGCCTTGGCGATGCCAAGCACGTAATTGAGCATGTCGGGGCCGACACCTGAACCGGTTGCCGCCTGAGCCGCGACTGTGTTGGACGACGTCACAAACGGGTAGGTGCCGTGGTCGATATCCAGCATGATACCTTGTGCACCTTCAAAAAGGACGCGCTTTTGCTGCCGTCGTGCATCATCAAGCAGGCTCCATGTCGTGTCCATGAACGGCAGAATCCGCGGCGCTATGGCCAGCAACTCCTCGCGAAGCGCACGCCCGTCCACCTCAGCTTCACCCAGACCGCGCCGCAGGGCGTTATGATGGGCCAGCAGCCGCTCGATCTTGGCTTCCAGGGTGGCCTTGTTTTTCAGGTCATACACACGAATTGCACGCCGGCCTGTCTTGTCTTCATAAGCCGGACCGATGCCGCGGCCAGTGGTGCCGATCTTGCCGGCACCGGCTGCAGCTTCCCGCATCCCGTCCAGCTCACGATGCAGCGGCAGAATGAGCACCGCATTTTCAGCGATCCGCAGATTGTCCGGCGTTACATCCACGCCTTGCGATACAAGCCGGTTTATCTCGTCATCCAGAGCCCAGGGATCAATCACCACCCCGTTGCCGATAATCGACAACTTGCCGGGGCGCACAATACCCGATGGCAGCAGGGATAACTTGTAGGTCACCCCATCAATGACCAGCGTGTGACCTGCATTGTGTCCGCCCTGAAACCGTGCGACCACATCTGCTCGCTCAGACAGCCAGTCGACCAGCTTGCCCTTGCCCTCGTCACCCCACTGAGCGCCAACCACCACTACATTTGCCATGTTCAGGCCCACCTGCATTGCATCAAAAAAAGCGAACGGCCCTCACCGCGTTCAAGCAGCAGGGCCGTTGTGAGTCTTTACACTGCTGCTGACCGGTTTGGAAAGAAAAATGCCTGCTGCGCAGTGCCGCAGCGGTTACACCTGTGGACAGTTTGCAGCCAGATCAGGATGATTTTTGGTTGAATCAACAAAAAATCATGAACCTGATCGCTTCTAAAGTGTTAGAGCAACTTTATGGGTTCACTTGAACCCATGTTGCTCTACAGCCTGCTGCGCAACCGGCCGAGTCTGACAGTTCAGCGCGGTATGGCCAGCTTCATCTGGGACGGATGCACGACGGTGTAGCCAAATCTGATTTCCGTCCTGGCCTGAGGTTCTAACGGCACATCCCAGACCACAATCCCCTTTTTATTGTCAGGATCAGTGACGCTGGGCCCGGTTGTTTCACGCAGCATTTCCACCACGACTTCTTCATGTGTGGAATACGGCATTCTGTCTGTCACGTGCACTTCAACAGGAAACGTGTGAAGGTTTTCGACACTGGTCACATACAGCCGCTTCAACGTACTTTGCTCGGTAATGATCCCGCTGGAGCCTGCGGTGTTTTCAACTTCACGCCGGGTAACGCGAACCAGATCGTCACGGCCAAACCCGAGTTCCATTTCTTCACCAGGCGCAATCTGGCGCATCCGGGACTTGCCCGCAAAAACGCCGTCTCGAAACAGGGAAACCTCTCCGGCAAGCAATGGAGTCTCGCCTGCAATCCTGAAAACGCCTGTCAGATAGCCAACCGGGTCGACATGTGGCGCGGTGTCAACGCGTATTGCCGGTTCAACCGTTCTGGCACCAATGCGCACAGATTTCAGCGCCCCGCTGTTTGGCACGCTGGTCTGCCCGGCGATTGAATATACCGCATGAAATCCGGCATTGCTGACTTCCGCCTGCCGCTGCCGCACCGGCGCTGGCGCCGGCGCAGCAAGTCCAGCGGCCGTCTTTGACTGCATTTCCTGTGAGCCAGCCGTATCGGAAAAACTTTCACGCACCTGCTGTTCCAGCCGCACCCTGTCCGGTTGTGGCCCGATGGCCACAGGCTGCAGGTCGGGAGCTGCCGTCCGCCCGGTAACCGTGGCTGTGGACAGCTTCAGAGCCACGCCATCCCACGCTTCGCCCGAGCGCTGAAAAACCAGTGCGCGCTGTACCAGCTTCAGTTCCGCCGGTTTTCCGTCCGCCGGCAATTTCAGGCGGGCATCATAGACCGGGCGCCAGCCTGCATCGGGTACCGAGTACTGCAACGACAGCGTCATTTTCGCCGGCGCTGATGCGCTGACCTGAATGGCAACTCTCGTGCGTGCGTTCGGCGTGGTTGCGAGCAACTGCAGCTGGCGTCGTAAAACTTGTTCACGCTTGCCGATCTGTACAATCGCCTGGTCTGCCTCCAGCACGACGGACGAGATTTCAGACAGCTCACGATTGGTCAGCAGCAGCAGGTTTCCAATCTGCTCCGGTGAGATTGCCGGCTTGTTACCGCTGGCAAACGGGACCGCCGCATAGCCGCCGGTCAGCCGTTCAAGCGTTGCGCGGCGAAACTGGGCATCAACACGTACACGCTCGTGCCTTGCCCGGTCGCGTACCAGCCCTTCCAGTTCGTTCTGCAAGGACTTGCGCTTGCCTGTTGCTTCCTGTTCGGGATCAAGCGCGATTCTCGATACATCAACAGTGCCGATTTCGGCATCACTGTCCGACACCGCCTCAACCTGCACGGATGCTGCCATGATCCCCTGCGGCAGTGTGTCGAGAACCACTTCATGTGCCCCGGCAGGCAACTCAACCTCCCCGGTTCGCGTCAATTGCGCGCCGCGAGGATTTACCGTCACCTCCGCAAGATCAAGCTCGGCTCGAATTTCATCCGCCGGTGCCGGTACAATACACAAGGACAGAAAAACACCGGACAGCAGTACGGAGTGCAGTTTCATCATTTGATTTTCCTCAAAGTCCCCACTCCAGACCCGGATTAGGATATACTAGAGCGAGATAAGGTTAAACTGCGGCATTACGTTAGGAAAGTCACATCTTGTTCCCTGTCAAGTTCACACCCGCCATGACTGGATTGCTGATCCTGGCAATGACCGTCAGCCAGACACCTGCACGCGGCGATGATGAGATGGCCTCCGTCCAGCGCGGCAAGGAGCTGGCGCAACTGTTGTGCGCGAAGTGTCATGCGATTTCAGGTCCCGGGCCCGGCAAAGAGGAAAAATCACCGCCGTTTTCTACCCTCTTGCCAAAACTGACACTGGAAGGCGTTGCAGATCAACTGCTGGAAGGCCTGCCACTGGGCCATGATCCGATGCCCAAATGGGAGTTTTCAGAACAGCAGGCCGAAGACCTGCTGCTCTACATTGAATCCATCGCTGCAACTGAGTGACATCGGTCAGAAAGTCAGGCACTTGGCTTGTTGCACCTGGGGTAGCGCCTCAATCTTGGCAAGCAAGTCGGGTGTTACGCGACCATCTATCTCTGCCAGGCAGATGGCGTTGCCGCCTGCTTCGTCGCGACCGAGGTTGAACGTTGCAATATTGACATTTGCATCACCCAGAAGTCGCCCAAACGCACCAATAAACCCGGGCTTGTCCTCATTGGTCACGTAGATCATCTGTTTGCCAAGTTCGGCTTCCATGTTGATGCCCTTGATCTGGATGATCCGTGGTTTGCCGTCGGAGAAAACCGTACCCGCCACCGAACGTCCCTGCTTGGCGGTTCTGACGGTTAACCGGATATAGTTCTCATAAACGCCACGCTTGGTCTGGCGCACCTCATCCACCTTGATCGAGCGCTCCCTGGCCATGACGGGCGCTGATACCATGTTAACATCGCCGAGGATGGGGCGGAACAAACCCGCCAGCAGTGCGGACGTCAGTGCCTTTATGTTCATTTCGGCCACATCGCCTGCGTATTCAATCGCAACGGCCATGATCGAGCTATCCGTCGCCTGTCCGGCAAACGAACCCAACTGTTCGGCAAGTGCCACGAACGGCTTCAGGCGCGGTGCTTCCTCAGCCGAAATTGAAGGCATATTGAGCGCATTGGAAACGGCCCCCTGCAACAAATGGTCGGACATCTGCTCGGCAACCTGCAATGCGACGTTCTCCTGCGCTTCCGAAGTGGCCGCGCCCAGGTGAGGCGTGCAAACCACATTCGGATGGCCAAACAGCGCATTGTCTTTTGCAGGCTCAACCTCGAACACATCGAGTGCGGCACCTGCCACATGTCCGGCATCAAGTGCCACCTTGAGCGCTTCTTCGGATACCAGGCCGCCGCGCGCGCAATTGACGATACGCACTCCTTTTTTCATCTGCGTCATGGCCCTGGCATCCAGAATATTGCGGGTCTTGTCGGTCAAGGGCGTATGCAGCGAAATGAAGTCCGCCCGTTTCAGCAACCCTTCCAGCTCGACTTTTTCCACACCGAGTTCGATTGCGCGCTCGTCAGACAGGAACGGGTCAAATGCAATGACCCGCATGCGCAGGCCCAGCGCCCTGTCGGCAACAATGGATCCGATATTGCCGCACCCGATCAGACCGAGTGTCTTGTTGAACAGTTCGACACCCATGAAGCGGGACTTCTCCCATTTGCCGGCCTGGGTCGATGCATTGGCTTCCGGTATCTGGCGCGCCAGCGCCAGCATCATGGAAATGGCATGTTCTGCCGTGGTGATCGTGTTGCCGAACGGCGTGTTCATCACGATGATACCTCTGGCGGAAGCCGCCGGAATGTCGACATTGTCGACGCCAATTCCCGCCCGGCCAATCACTTTGAGATTGGTTGCAGCGTCTATGATCTTGGCAGTGACCTTGGTGGCAGACCTGATGGCAAGACCATCATAGTCGCCAATGCGGGCCAGCAGTGCATCCTTGTCCTTGCCAAGATCAGGTTCGAAGTCCACGTCGATGCCACGCGCCTTGAAAATTTCAATCGCGGCCGGTGAGAGTTTGTCAGATACGAGTACACGAGGTGCCATCAGGCTTGCTCCGGTTTTAGAAATTTGTGTTTGTTCGGATGAAAATTGGATTTGCGTCAGGCAGGCGGTGACGAAGATGCCTGCGCATAGGCCCAGTCAAGCCAGGACGTCAGCGCTTCCACATCGGACGTTTCAACAGTTGCACCACACCACACACGAAGGCCCGCCGGTGCGTCGCGATAGGCACCGATGTCGAAGGCGACTTGTTCAGTCTCCAGAAGCCTGGCGATTTTCTTCGGCAGGCTGGTTGCCTCATCATCACTCAGCCCGGACACCGCGGATGCAGACAGTTTCAGGCACACCGACGTGTTGGAGCGGGTTTGCTTCACCGCAGCCAGGTTATCAATCCAGTCTGTGCGATCGACCCACGCATTCAATGCATCTGCATTGGCGTCGGCACGTGCCATCAGGCCATCCAGACCACCTGCACCCTGGGCCCACTCCAATGCCTTGATGTAATCTTCAACACACAACATGGACGGCGTATTGATGGTTTCGCCCCTGAAGATACCGGCATTGACCTTGCCGGCCTTGGTCAGGCGGAAAATCTTCGGCAGTGGCCATGGCGGCGTGTAGCTTTCCAGCCGCTCAACGGCGCGTGGCGACAGGATCAGCATGCCGTGGCCGCCTTCGCCGCCGAGCACTTTTTGCCAGGAGTAGGTCACCACATCGAGTTTTGTGAAATCCAGCCGCTGGGCAAACGCCGCTGATGTCGCATCACATATGGTCAACCCTGCCCTTCCGGCCGGGATGAAGTCGCCATCGGGCACCCGCACTCCGCTGGTTGTTCCATTCCAGGTGAAAACCACATCACGGTCAAAATCAACGTCAGACAAATCCGGCAGTTCGCCATATCCTGCCTTGATCAGACGCACATCGTTGAGCTTCAACTGCTTGACCGCGTCGGTTACCCAGCCTTCCCCGAAGCTTTCCCAGGCCAGCATGTCCACGCCACGTTCACCCAACAGGCTCCACATGGCCATTTCAACCGCACCTGTGTCGGATGCCGGCACAATGCCGATCAGGTAATCGTCCGGCACCTGCAGCACGTCACGCGTCAGATCAATCGCACGTTTCAGACGCAGCTTGCCGTCGCCAGCGCGATGCGAGCGTCCGAGAAAGGCAGATTTGAGGATATCGGGGGTCCAGCCGGGGATCTTGGCGCACGGTCCGGACGAAAAACGCGGATTTTCCGGCCGCGATGCCGGTTTTGCAATGGTCATTTCTGGTCATCCTTCCAGATGAAAAGCCTCTCGTTGGGGAGAGGTGTCCCACTGACCGGGATACTGGAAGGCGAGTTTGCAATCAAGTGCGAATTCGACGCAGCAGTCATGCAGGCGGAAATAACACTTGCTTTGGTATACACTCCATTAAACAAACGGCCTGCTCCGGGAGAAGAGCAGGCCGTCGGGTGCTGTGCCGCCTTGAAATTGTCAGACAGAAATTGTGTCAGGCGTTCAATCGAACCCCCTGTTGCTCTAGAAACTCCAGCGCATACCACCGGTCACGGAGTGATCGGCATAGTTGGGGCCGGCAACATCTATCTCACGATAGCTATAGCCGGCATCCAGAGTGATGTTCTGGGTCATCTGGAATGCAACACCACCGGTGGCTGTCCATGCGAAACCCTCATCATCAGACGGTGAACCCGCGCCTGAATAATCAACGAAGCCATAGCCGGCACCAACGCCCACATAAGGTGTGAACCCCATGGAAAGCGGCACATCGACATAGGCGTTCCACAGTATTGTTGTGGCGCTTACATCGAAATCACCCGCGTCATGGTCAAAGGCATGATCGGCCCGCAAATCGGTGCGAAAATACTGGTTGATCTGATAACCAACACCACCGCCGGCAATCGCAGAACCGCCATCATCGAAGCCGGAGATATCAAGCCACGAAAATCCGGCATCACCACGCACATACCAGCCTGACACATAGTTATCGTCCGGCTGCACATAAGGTGCAGGCGCCGGCTGTGGCGTATCAATATCCGCAGCAATTGCAACCGGCGCCATAAGCGCCACCATGGCTGAGGCCAAAAGGCCCTTTTTCAAAAAATGTCTCACCTGTAACTCCTTCTCCCCGATACTCTAGGGGTATCCCTGCATTGTAGATGTTCATGCCCGATCTGTTGTTGCCCAACAGGTCATGAAACATGCACATCCGCCCACTCGCGTGAGATAAGGATTTACAGGATCAAGGTGTCTGTTTGCAGTCGTCATTGCGGCATCAAAACGACGTCTTGCCAGGGTTGTCAAAATCACGCCAAATTCGCGTCGTTGCGACACGTTTGGGTTACACACCCTTAACCATCAACCAGAAAACAGGCCCGCATGTCTGGTTCCGCCGCCGGAATCCTGAGCATGCGAGCCGTCATTTTCCCAAGATCAGCATGGCTTCAACTGATCACATGTTGCTTTGAGCGAAACCGGGGGCCTGGTGCGCAGATCTGCCTCCGTGACACCGGTTACCAGGCTGATCCGCCGAAATGATAACGCAGGCCCACTTTGACTTCATGGCCCTGAATATTGTCAACGCTGATGGCTCCCTGATCAGCAGGAAGTGCAGTGGTATCAATACCTGAAATAACTTCGCCGAGATCAATATACCGGTAGGCCAGATCAAATTTCAGGCTCGAAGTAATATCGTAGGATACGCCGACCCCGACATGATAGGCGAAATCATATTCGCTGCTTCCTGCCGCACCTGCCGGAGCCACCAGCCCGGAAATCTCATTCTTGGATGCACCGATGCCACCGCCGACATAGGGTGTGAAACCGGCATAGTTGGTGATGTCCCAATAAGACGATACAAACACATACTGCGATCCGATTTCTGCATCCAGGGAGCCTGGAAACGCATCGGTCAGAGATGATTTCAGATGCACGCCACCGGTAATTTCAATGCGCAGGCTGCTGGCGACCTGACAACCGACACCGCCTTCGAAGAACCCGCCGGGGTCAATGGTCGAATTGATGGCGGTAGTGGTTGTGCCGCCACCGCCATTGTCGAAACCGGCGCCAATGGGCTGAATGACTGTCGGACGTTCATATAACGTCACGCCGCCGTCAACGCGGGCATACAGACAACTCCACATGCCGCCGAAACCTTCATCCGGCAACCGGCCGTCATAGTCAGCGGAGTGGGCTGCCCCAGCCATGCCCAATCCCAGTGCAGCGAAACACACTCTCAGCAGCGTGCGACCCATCATTTGTACTCTCCATTCACTGAACGCTTCTCATGGTTGAGAAGCAAACTTGCCAATCGCCGTTCAATCCCGGTTTCAAATTCCGGATACCGTCTGGACCAAACCTTCAATGGAGATAATTAACCAAACCGCTTAAGAACCTCTTAAGCATGTTCGCAGTTTTTTGGGGGAGTTCGAGAAATACGGAAAAACCCTGCAAAACAAGGGTTTTGCAGGCGGTCACACCAGCCTGAAAGCCGGTTTTTTTAATGCCAAGGGGCCAGCCGCTAGGCAGCGTGACGCTGAACTTCTGCGACGATGTCGTCCACGACTGAGGTCACCAGGTCGGCATTGTCGCCTTCCGCCATCACGCGGATCAGCGGTTCGGTTCCAGATTTTCGAATGACCAGCCTGCCCGAATTGCCCAGTTTCTGTTCCGCTGCGGCTATCGCCTTTTTGACTGGGTCCTGCTCCAGCGGCTT
>Ga0316189_10006037_pt1 | contig 11590 bp, 7 predicted proteins | sample LowCovwburrow_MG_FD_204930 | JGI IMG/M metagenome (GOLD analysis project Ga0316189, IMG submission 204930) | Coastal sediment microbial communities from Maine, United States - Lowes Cove worm burrow | ecosystem: Environmental > Aquatic > Marine > Coastal > Sediment | place: USA: Maine... | reverse complement strand
TGCGGTTGGTGGCACAAACAAAGCGTACATCAACTTTTTCCAGCGTATTGCTGCCCACTTTGCGAAAAGTGCCTGTTTGTATGAAGCGCAGCAGTTTTTTTTGTAACTCCAGGCTCATTTCGCATATTTCGTCCAGAAAAAGAGTGCCCCCGTTAGCGACGCTGGCGGCGCCCTCTCGATTGGCACTGGCTCCGGTGAAGGAACCTTTAACATGGCCAAAAAGCTCGCTTTCCATCAATTCGCCAGGAATCGCTCCGCAGTTGATGGCAATGAACTCTGCTGCGTGCCTCGGGCTTTGTTGGTGAATGGCCTCGGCAGCGAGCTCCTTGCCCGTACCACTTTCACCGACGATAAAGCCGGTGGCGTCACTGGGGGCGAGTGAGTCAATAGTTTTGTAGACGGATTGCATGGCCAGCGATTTGCCAATGAAGTTGCAGTATCTGTCTCTTTCCAGCCTGGCGAGCTCCTGTGCCCGTTTGCCGAGCTGCAGCTGAGCCGCGGCGTTGTCCAGGGTAACTTTGAGCCGGGCGGAATCGAAGGGCTTGGTGAGAAAGTCAAAGGCGCCCTCCTGTATCGCTTGCACCGCCATATCCGAGGTGCCATAGGCAGTCATGACGATGATTTCCGGCGGATTGTCCAGGGCTGCGGCTTCGGACAGGAAGTCCATGCCGTTACCGTCTGGCAATTCTATATCCAGCAGCACAATGTCGGGCTGGAAGGCTCCCAGCGCGGCGTGCGCCGCGCCCAGGGTTTCAGCCGTCACCAAATGGTAATCCGTATGCTCCAGATAGGCTGTGTAAATAGCCGAGAGCGACACGCTGTCCTCAATCATCAGTACTTTTACCGGGATGCTCATTTGTTCCTCACTGCGGTTCGTATGGAACCGGGTCCGTCTATCTGGTGCGCCTGGATTACACGCTTGCTATTTTAGGTATCAATGAACGTGCCACATTTCTCAATATGGGACGCATAGCGCCATATACTATCTATCTATCTGATATATAGAGAAAAATATTGCTAATCCTTAGAACAGTCACTCATCATAAAGGCGCTCGCTCCGGATGATTCACTCATATTACGTTGCATTATGCAATTCATTATGCAATTTTTCCGCCAGGTCATCGTGCCAGGCCTCTAAGCGATGCGGTTGGTGTTACTCATACTCCTGCCCTTCAGCCGCAATACAGGCCAGGAAAGTCTGGTCATCGATGAACAGCACCTGCTCGCCGAGGCCCGTCATACGGAACATTTGACGCGCGTTAGCGTCTGCCCCACTGATCATGATCGCGCCGCTGCGATTTTCCTGTTGCCGGGCCATCAGCGGGTATAACTCGGCAATCGCTGAACTCTCCAGTAATGTGACATTGCGCAAATCGAGGATGCAGGTTCGGTCTCGGGTTGCGTGCTGCAGGCACTCCATAAAACCGAGTGCGTTCAGGCCATCGCCATTGACGCGGCCGGATAAGAAAATCAGCGTCGTCTGGCTCATGACATAACTCTTGCAACCGGTTTCCTGGAGCCGGCTACCCTGTGGTGTGTAAGAGAGGGTGCTGAGGGTGTCACCGTTGCCGTCCTCACCGAGGATATCCATGATTCGACACGCGGCCAGCTGTCGCTTGACCCCCTTGCTCATCCCCAGCATGGAGATGTCGTTCTGTGGGTCCTGCAGTAGTTGGGCAAGACGGAAAAACTCCTGCTGGCCGGAAAAATGGATATGCTTCACCAGGCTGAAATCCAGTAAACGCAGGGCGGTACTGGACTGCTCTCGCTGCAGCGAGGTGACCAACTCCTCCAGGTAAGCGGCTGTCACCAGGCTGGGCAGTCGCAATACCGCCAGGGATTGATTAAGCGATGACCAGACCGAATTCCAGCGTATGCGCGGACGTTCGGCATCCACCGCCCCGCCGTAAAGCAATTCCTGTTTCGCCCGGTAGTAGATCAGTGGCGCCGTGAGTATTGCCAGCTTGAATAGCCCAACGGCATAGCGCCGCCACAGCCGCTGCGGATCCTGCTTAATGCGAAACAACCACTCCAGGTTCAGTTGTTGCATCCATAGCGGAGCACGCTTGACAGAGCCGGTGATGAACTCGAAGGTGCCACCTACGCCTATCGCCACAGGGACCTCCAGGCGATGGCGATTGCGGTTGAACCACAATTCCTGTTTTGGATTGCCCAGGCCCACCAGCAGAATGTCTGCGCCGGAACTGTTGATTGCCTGCAGTACCTGAGCGTCATTTGCCGCGAAGTCTACCAGGGCCGCACCATCGGTAGATATAAAAGGGGCACAGCTGCCCGCAATTTTGAGCGCTGGATTGGCTTGCTGTAGTGATTCAGCAGCAGCGGCAGCGACTCCTTCAGCACCGCCCATGAGGAACAATGACAGGCCCTGGTCTGCAGCGCGCTGCGCCAGCAACGGCGTCAAGTCGGAGCCAGCGACGCGCTGTTGCAGAGGTTTACCCATGATTTTGCTAAGCCAGATTATGGGAAAGCCATCTGCCGTTACCATATCCGAGGTGCGCAATACATTGAGCAATTCAGGGTGGCGAGGGCGGGTAAATGCATATCCCAGCGAATTGACCAGGAAATCCACGTTCAGTGTAGACACCAGGCGGGATTTGCCATCGCGAGTTTTTGCCATGTCAACAATACGGTCCGTCGCCTGCTGCAGGGACAGATTGTCGACTGGAATGCCCAGTGAATTAACGCAGTCGCGTATTTGGGGATAGGTGATGGTACTCATATCAGGTGTCTCCAGTTTCGGGGGTATTTTGCTGTTGTTGGGTGTTGCCGCGCGCGGCGGTTTGCCATTCCCGGATGCCATCACTCACAGGACGATGCCGGCAAGAATCGCTGAGCGCACCAGGGTATCGACCCAGGTCTGGGCTTTTTCGGTGACGTTCATACGGTCTACGTCCAGCGGCACATAGATTTTCGCCCCGGGCATAACCGATTTGCGCGCCATGCGCGAAGAATTGCGGCTGCCTCTGTAGTTCATCACCTCGCCATTGGCCTGGATAACATAGGCATCCTTGAGCCGCCCCAGTGCAGTGTGGCCACCGCTCATGTCGACATAGTCGCCGATCTTGCGATCTTCGTCGTACAGGTGGGAAGTGGGTACATAGACCTGCCCTGCCACTTGCACATAGTCGGGTGTATAGGGAACTGTCAGGACGTCACCGTCCTCCAGCGCCATATCGTACTTGGCCTTGCAAGTCTGTACTCGCTCCAGGTTTATCACCATTCGCCCGGTTGCCTCAGCCTTTTCAAGCTGGCGGATGGCTTTCAGGTAATCCTGTTTGCTGCTCAACTCCGACGGGGCTTTACCCGTTTTATTGAAGCCTTGTGAAAGCGACAACTCGATCATCAGGTCGTCTAACTGTCCGTGTAACTCGTCCAGCGTTTGCTGTTGCATTTCACGTACAGACCTGCGGGTGAATTGTGCGCCAAAAATATAGGCCTGTGGTGTGAGGCCATCTGCCCGCTGCAGCACCTGGCAGAGGGTCTCTCCCCGATTGATGGCATATACGCCAGGGCGCTGCACTTCGCCGACCAGGGTTACCGTGGCGCGCTCTACCCAACCGGATTTTTCCGTAAATGTGAGCTGGTCCATTGGTTTGAGAACCGGGTTTAGCAGATCGTCGTTGTAGCTGCCTAACTCTGCGCCACTGTCCTGGGCGACGGTTTCGCTGGTGGAGGCACTGCGGACATCGTCACACAGACTGAGCAGGATGCTGCTATCCAGGTCGACATGCTCAACTGCATTATCGGCACCGGAGTTGTGCTGCATGCGCGATAACTCCGCACCCAGGCCATAGGCCTTGCGAGTCAGGCCCTGTGCGGCGCAGAGTAAATCGCTGGCGCGCATACCGCTTACCAATGGATAGGTTCCCACGTGCTGGACTTCACCCTGCACAGTCACCAGTTGCTCGTCTGCACCGTAACTGGCTTGCTGGCGCAACAGATCAATCTCTTTATTGAGCAACTCTGAACGACTGCCGCGATCATCGAAGAAATACAATCTGTCGCCTGGCTCAATCACCCGATTTGCCGATGATTCCGGATCGGTGATCGCTGCGGCGATGTTGAACGAGATAGCCTCGATAGCACGGCCTGGATGGCGGGTACGCGCAATCACTCCATAGAACATCTCTGCGCCGGGCAGCAGACCTCCCGCCAGGCTCATTACATCCAACAGTCGTGCACCCTCCTGTAGCGGCAGGCGGCCGTTGTAGCGCACCGCGCCATGGGTCTCCACTATCCGCGCGGGACGGTAATCTGTAGCCTGTATATCCAGCTCCCGCACAATATTGGCCAGGTCTTCTTCGCGATTATTATCCAGGTTGAATACAATCAGTTGGTCTCGCGACTGCAGCACAACATCGTCCTTTCCTCCGGGCGTGGTGAGGGCGGCGACGAGGTCGACATATATGGCTTCGGTGCGCAGGGTGCGCGGGTTCTCGCGTTTGATCAGCAGGAAATCGATATCAGCACCTGGCTGCAGTACCTCGGCCCCGGACACAACATCCGAAACACGCATACCTGACCTGAACTGATAGCCGCCCGGGCGCTTGACATGGCCAGACAGCAGCACCACGTCCGACAGCTCGTCTTCCAGTGATAAGACGCGCAGGAGATCGCCGGTTTGGACCTTGCTATTAAGGATGGCAGTCTCGTTGTCGAGTCCGTTGCTTGTGGAAAAATCGATTAAAGTGCGTGTGCCGCCTGACTGGATACGCTCAATATGCGAATGTGCCAGCGAAGCGGTGGGCAGCAGTCCGCCCGACATGGCAATGACCTGTCCCACCGTTTGCTCACCGCTCAATTCATAAATCGCAGGACGTTGTACTTCACCACCCACATAAACAATCGGGCCAATTGCCGGCACAAAAATAGTGTCGTTATGCTCCAGGAAAAAGTCCTGGTCCATTCGCCCGCGCAGCAACAGGTCATAGAAATCCAGTGTTGCGACTTTCTTACCGCCCCTGACCAGTTCTATATTGCGCAGTGAGCCCGTAGGGCGTACGCCACCGGTGACCAGCAGTGCGTCGATCATGGTGGAAAGCCCGCCTATGGTATACACACCAGGCTGCACCACATCGCCAGCCAGACGGATCTGAATGGTTCGCAGTTGGCCCATGGTGACCACGGCTTTGACGCCAATCACCTGGCTTTCGAAACCCTTGGTGAGCACCTGCTCGGCTTCATCAAAGGTCATGCCCGCCAGTGTTACCGGACCGTACTCGGGCACCAGGATATTGCCATCGCGCGTCACCACCAGCTTGTACTCCACATTGCGCTTACCGAACAGCTGCACAATGATGGTATCCCCGGGGCCAATGCGGTAATTCGGTGGCACCGGAATTCCGGCCACAGGAGAAAATGTGCTGGGTACCCGGCCAAAAATGTCGTACCCAAACTGCTCCAGGTCAGCGTGCAGTACCTGATCCTGCTGCTTGTCCTTCAGGCTCAAGGGTCCACTTTTTTCATCCGCCAATTGCTCCAGCCTGGATTCTTCTCTTTCGACCTGGATGCTCCTGGTATCTACCAGTGGCTCTGCCAGATCGGCCAGGGGCTGGTCATGGCCGCTAGGGGCCGCCTGGGCATAAGCGCGCTGCTGTGTTGTCTGTAACGATTCAACAAAGGGCAGGTAGGCGTCGTTGATTGCAAAGGCCGGTACCGGGGTTATGCTGCACGCCAGGCACAGCGCCACCCAGAACGCGCGAGTGCCCCGCAATGCGCAGGACACCCTCCGGGTTGTGCGAATGACTGGCTTGTGGAACTGTTTCATATTGCTTGCTCTGACCTTACGTTGTCTCCCTGTTGTAAGAGCAATAGCAGTGCCAACTATGAAAAATTAGAAATAGCCAATAAAAACAGTTAGATAGAGAGTTCGTTTTTATCTGGGGCTGACGGATTCGCAATGTGATTCGCATAATGCGAAAGCTGGATGTAGGCAAAATGCGAAAAATCAGGCTGGGTAAGTTGAAAAAATTGCAGTTTGCCATCAAACGGCGGGGGTTCAATTACTCCCCAGGTAGCGGTCGGCCCATGGGGGCGAGGCGATGGGGAGAGATAACAGCGATCGGATATCTTCACCGTAGTGTTTGCGCAGTTGATCATGCAGCTTGTCGGGCAACGACATGGGGTTGCCATTTTTACGTATATTCCACTGCTCGTACTGAAAGCGCAGGCGCCCGCGTTGTGCATCCGGCAGGAGTTGCCACAATCGATAGAGCAGTTTGCGCTCGCGCAGCCAACTGCGCACGGAATGTGGTATGCGGTTACTGGCACCACCGCGATGGATGACCTCACCCAGTGTGGGTGGGCGAAAACCCACCGGTAAGCCAATAAACTCAAGCAACCGATCCACAGTAGCTGCCGGGTCGTTTTCCAGATCCTCAGTGTAAAGCACCAGCAGTTGCCCGGGATCGAAGCAGGCGGTGAATTCCTTCAGAATGCGCCCGTATTCACTCCATGCCACATAAAAGTCTGCCTCGGACTGGTAGCCCTGCGCGTGATCCGGAAGCACCGGTGAATGCCCGGCGGTCTGTCCGGTTGCGGCCAGCAGCGACGCTATCGCCTCGGAGAACTCTCGATGCTCGGTATCTCGTCGCTGCCCCATGCGAAAGTGCGACCAGGTGCGCGCAATGGGGTCGCGCAGAATGGCCACCAGCTTGATATCAGGCATGAGCTTCTGTATGCGCGCGGCTACCTTGGGGTCAGACATGTATTGCGGACTCGCCTTACCCCACAACTTGTCCTCCTGTTCGCGGCCAAACTGTTCCCGTGCAAATGCCTGCCAGCTCTGCGCCGAGCAATCATCGCCGGTAAAAAACGGCACCTCTTTTTCCAGCGGCATAGCGATGCGCGGGTGACTGCGCAAATGCTCAAACAAAGTGGTGGTAGCGCATTTCTGTGCGCCGATAATCAGGAAGTCCAGTGATTTCACGATGGTACTCTCGTTGTAAGAAGATGATGTCTGGCCAGTGCGTACGAAACGATATTTTTAAGCGCAATGCTGCCGCTGAAGACGCAGGCAAGGCCAATAGCACCGAACTCGGGGCCTATCCACATGCTGCCCCCCAGGGCGAAAATCATGGCGATCACCAGGGTTGATAGCTCTTTAGACGCAGCCCCTGCCATATTGAGCATAACGCCGGCGAGGCCAGTTGCCGCATTGATCAGTTGTCCCGCAGTGAGTATCACCAGGTAGATTTGCAGATCGCCAAAGTCCTCACCGAATAATTGCGCCAGTGGATTGGCCAGAGCGATCAAAGTAAGCGACACGGGTAGAAATACGGCAGTGGAGATGAGTTGCGTACGGCGCAGTAAACTGAGCATGCCGGCAGCGTCGCATTGCGCTGCCTGACGCGCGAAGGCCGGGCCAAAGACGGCCGCTAATAACAGCAGCAAGGTGGTGACCACGTTAATCAATTTGTGGGCTACGGCAAACACACCAATCTGGGCTGCGTCGACGTAGATGGGCAGTACAATAAAGGGCAACTGCAAAAAAGCGATACTTAGCACGCCGTTCCCCCACAGGGAGAGCAGCTCTCCACGCACCGCCGGTAACAAGGTTTTCGCTTTTCCTTGCAGTGCCCCCTCGGGTGGCAGAAGCGCCAGTTGTTGCCTGAGCTTGGCGTGCAACGCCAGTGGCGTTACCACCAGGCTCAGGCCGAACGCGATAAGCAGGGTGATCGTTAATACTATCTGCCCGGTAAGCCAGCAAACACCGCATACCAGCAGCAGTGCCACTGGTGAAGTCAGGCTCTCCAGGGTAACCGCCGCCAGCGCGCCACCTGTCGCCTTTAGCGATTCTGCATACAACCGCAGCAAGGAGAAAAACGGCGCCGCGAGAGCGGCTCCGATGAGCAGCGAGCTATAGTGCGTCCAGTCCGGCGGCGTCTCCGCCTGCAGTAACAGAGCCAGCGGAACGCCGGCTAACAGCGCCAGCAGGAACCACAGGCGTATTATTTTGCGGCGCGCATCGCGCAGCAATTGCCGGATAACATCGCCCTGCTGATCTGCATACGCCACTGAGACCAAACGCATGGCTCTGGTGGGCAATCCCAGTCCCAGTATTTCTCCTGCGATGCAGGTCCAGGACGTAAATAACTGCAGAACGCCCAGACCACTGGCGCCCACCATAGTGCCCACCACCAGCTGGGCGGCGAACTGGGCCAGGATTGCGCTGCCACGACTGGCAGCAAGTTGGCACATTGGCAGGAACTTGCGTACCCGGCGCAGGAGCGACGGATCGCTGGTGAGCGCAGCGACCGAGCTGGAGCTGAGTTCAGCCTGCATGCTGTAAGTTCCGGGTGGCAGGACTGGCGCCAGCAGATTTCCCGATGCGTAAGCCGCTGTCCAGGGTTCTGTGCATCTGTGTAAACAGCTGGCGCCAGGTGTAACGCTCGCGGATAAGTGCGCGGGAATTTACCTGTAAGCGTTGCCATAGGTCGGGGTCGGTCAGCAGACGATCCACCTCGTTGGCCATGTCATCGGGGGTGTCGGCAACCAACAAATGCTTACCGTTTTCCATGTCGATGCCTTCCGCACCCACGCTGGTGGTGACTGTCGGCATACCCCTTGCCATGGCGTCCAGCACCTTGACCTTCATGCCGCTACCGAACAGCAGCGGTGCCACCGACACGCGGCTGTCGCGGTAAATCTCCTGCAGGTCGGGCACGAAGCCTTTCAGGGAGATGTTCTCCCAGGAGGCCGCGGCTGCCTGTAAGCGCTGGTCCGGATTCTTGCCGACAATATCAAAATGCAAGTCGGGGTGACGTTGGACCAGTTGCGGCCACACCCGCTCAATAAACCATAACAAACCCTGTGCATTCGGCTCCCAGCCCAGAAAGCCGACGTACATCAACTTCTTCAACGTGTCGCCATGGCGCAGATCAGGCAGTTCCAGTTGTTCGTCATCACCGAGGTGGAAGGTGTGGTGCAGCTTGTCGCCATCGACACCCAACAGTTTTAGCTCAAGCGCATCATTGGGGGCAGCAAATGTCAGGTCCGTAAGGCTGGCAACGGAGCATTCATAGTCTCTGACACGCTTTGCCTCGAGGTACGCTGCCAGCCGCATAGCGGGGTTTCCCGGGAGCTGCGCGTAGCGCTGCCACATCTTGAAGTAAGCGTTGTGGGCGTGATAAACAGTCAGGCCTGCGTAATCTCGCGGGAGGTAGGAATAAACCTCGTAGTGGTCCAGCAACACCACGTCGTGTTCACCCGCCACCGACGCGATGTCAGCCTGCAGTCGCTGGCTGTGAGTGCGATGGACATTCAGCGGTATGCCGCGCAGGTAGCTTCTGACCAGGTTAGCGGGACTGCGCGGCACGTTAACCCCATCGTGCAGGTGGTTGCGGCAGGGTGATATGGCATGAAACTCATCGACATAGCTGGCATCGTCAAGTTTCAGCGGGCAGGCCAGGGTTACCTGGTAGCGCTCTGCCAGTGCCTGCAGGAGTTTGAGGCTCTTTACTTTACCTCCGCTCTGGGCGGGATAGGGCAATTCCGGTGTAATGAACAGCAGTTTCTTCATAGTTATGCTCGCGCAGTAAGTCTCTTTGTCTGAAATGTTTGCAGTGAGCATGCCAACCGCTACAAAAACGCTCCGTAAAGCCGCTAACCCCATGTTAAATATGGTTTTTTAAATTCCCGCGGATAATTTCCCGCGACTTGTGTGTAGCTGCTGCCGGGCTGAGGAGAGCGGTTTCCGAATTCGGTTCGCAAATTGAAACTCGTCTCGCGAATAACCGCTGCGCGAGCTTCGAGAAATTCGGAATTATCTATAGTTATCAGTGAGATATGCTTCTGGCGCGGGTATTGCTAACTATCCTGTGAAAGCACAACCCTATCGTTGAGGAACAGGTAATGTCCGATTTAGCGTCAAAAGAGAAAGACAGTAAAATTCGCCCCTCGGCCGGTGCGCGTCGCACCGCGGCCAGAATCTCAGGCCTGATTATTTATGAACGCTGCAAGCGCTCTATAGATTGTCTGGCTTCGGGCCTGGGCATACTGGTGCTGAGCCCGTTTTTTGCCCTGCTGGCGATTGCAATCAAACTCGAATCACCGGGGCCCGTGCTGTTCTCACAGACGCGCCTTGGCCAGGGCGGGACGCCTTTCAAGTGTTGGAAATTTCGGTCCATGTTCGTAGACGCGGAGCAGCGTAAGCAGGAGCTGCTGGCAGAAAATGACATGGATGGCGGCACCACGTTTAAAATGAAACGTGATCCCCGTATCACCCGCGTGGGGCGTTTTATCCGCAAGGCCTCGATTGATGAGCTGCCGCAGTTGTGGAACGTGTTTATCGGTGATATGTCGCTGGTTGGCCCGCGTCCACCGGTACCTCAGGAAGTGGCCAATTACAGTGCGTACGACAGGCAGCGCCTGATGGTAAAGCCCGGCATCACCTGCATATGGCAAGTCTCAGGACGCAGCGATATTCCTTTCGAGGAGCAGGTGGGTCTCGATATCAAATATATTGTGGGTCGCTCTTTGCGCATGGATGTGGGGCTTTTGTTACGCACCATTCCTGCCGTTCTGTTCGCGCGCGGAGCGTACTAGTGGAGGTAGCGGCATGACTAATGCCCCGGGCCATAACATCGATGATGGTTAACACCGGGTTCAGACGTTAAAAACCAGCGGCTGAAGCTTATCGAAGGATTCCTGCATCAACTGATTCCAGGCATTGCGCAAATCCGCCAGGTAGGTGCTGTCTTCATCAAAACGCAGATAGCGGCCCGGCTGCAGACTGCCGGTATCCAGCAGGCAGACTTCTACTGGTGGTCCCACCGTGAGATTACTGCGTATGGTCGCTTCCATTGACACCAGCCCGCACAGCGCGGCACGTTCTATGGGGGTATCGGGCTTGATGACTCTGTCGAGAATAGGCTTACCGTACTTGGCTTCGCCTATCTGCAAAAAAGGTACCTGGGCCGAACTGGCGATAAAGTTGCCCTGGGAGTAAATCATATACAGCCCGTTCTCGGCGCCCGCTATCTCGCCAGCCAGCAAAAACGTCGTCTCGTAAATGGCGCCCCCGCCGGTGTTCTGCTGCTGACTCTCGACGTTAATGCGGCCGATATACTCCGACGCTTCATTCATGTCCCTCACGGTCAGGAGACTGGTCGCAGCCTTATCCTTGATATCCCGCTCCAGAATGGCGATCGCCGACTGCGTCGTCGCCAGGTTGCCCGCACTGCACAGCGCAAACTGTCGCTGCCCGGGCACGCCGAACCGCCACATCTTGCTGTAGATACTGATATTGTCCACGCCGGCACTGGTGCGCGAATCGGATACCATCACAATACCCTGATCCACTTTTATTCCCAGACAGTAAGTCACTCGAATCTCCTGTAACCGCATATTAAAAAGGCGCCGCGAGACAACGCCCACGCGAGGACGTGCATGATAGCTACTATCGGGACTTTGGCAAGGGTGGCGCCCATGCCTCTGTCGACTGCCACATTTTCAGGCATTTGTAGCCAAATCCTGTACCCCCCTAAATCGACGCTCTAGTCTGTGAACATGAAGGTCACCGACTACTTCAAATACGTCTCCCGCCGACCCGACCGCCGACAGATAAAGC
>Ga0316189_10006036_pt1 | contig 11591 bp, 3 predicted proteins | sample LowCovwburrow_MG_FD_204930 | JGI IMG/M metagenome (GOLD analysis project Ga0316189, IMG submission 204930) | Coastal sediment microbial communities from Maine, United States - Lowes Cove worm burrow | ecosystem: Environmental > Aquatic > Marine > Coastal > Sediment | place: USA: Maine... | reverse complement strand
TGCTGCGTATACGTTTTGTTCTTGCGTTTTGATAATGTCATTTGAACCTCGATAAGTGATTAAAGTATCTCTCATCAAAGTGTGCAATTCCATCAACCTAGTACAGTCGGCTCTTCGCAATTTTTTTGACAAAAAGCTATTTAGTTTTAATTACGATAGATTTGATGAACCTTGCGTTATTTTATTCTCATCATTTGCACTATTTATTTCCATCACTATTCTTTTTGGTTTTGCTGTCGCGTTTAATGATTTAAATTTAAGAGGGAATAATTCTGCAAAAATTGGTTTGTATATCAGCCCAGTTAGTACGCCAAACATCGCAGAGGACAAGTATTATGAGTTTGATACAAGCGCTCAACAACAGCTCTATGCTCGTGTTGAAGCTTATATAGAGGCTCTATATGATTTGGAAAAAGCTAAAAAACGCTATAGTGAGAAAGTTGCTGCGATAAAGCTAGAGCCACAGTTAAGTAAAGAAGCGAAGGTCAATAAAATAGATTCGGTGTCTAAACCGGATAAAAAGCATAATGATTTAGATTATTACCGTGATAACTTAGTTGAAGGAATTACGCATCAAAGTTTTTCTCGAAGCGTTGCTCTTGTTGAAAACCACACTTCTGATAAGGATATTTATACTGATCTTCGACGTTTAATTAAACAAGTTGATAGATCGTTTTCAGTTTTCTACAACGCAGATAAAAAAGCGTTAAGTCGAAATCGTCATATAGTTACCAGTGCTTTATTTCTCGCTGTAAACAATGAAAAGAGTGAACAAATTGAATTTACCGAGCTTTTACGTGGTGTGGTAGATCACTTTATACTTAATAATCGCTTAGAGCTAAGTAATGAGAACAAAGATTTTTTAGTTTCGATACTCGATTTACATCGCTATACGCAACCTTTTTTGGGTGGACGACATGTGTTTAAACTTGATAATGCAGAGCAGATTGAGGAGAGTGAAAAACGCGAGGAGGTTTGGCAGTCAATAGATCAATTTGTAAAAGATATTCAGTTGCGCAATGAGTTATCCGACAGCTTGCAAAGAGATGGGCTTGAAATACAAATATTGACGTCAGCGACTACCTATATAAAAAATGGCGATCCTAACGATAAGAAAACAAATCTGAATTTTGCAAAGAACCGACTTAAACAAACTAAAGGACTGGTTCGAAAGTCTCTCAAGGAACATAACTTAGTAAACTATGTCGAAGTCGGATATGGAGCTGCGCTTGTGGTTCAAAAAGGCGATGGACAGAAACCTAAGCCTAGTCGTCAAGTCATAATAGTTAGAGGTAGGATTGGCAATGAAGAGATATCTAAGGATAAATTAAACGCATACTTATCAAACTTCCCTAAAGGAAGAAGCCAGCCAAATTTGCTGGAATATATGTACTTTTCAATTTATACAATCACGACTACAGGCTACGGAGACATCCTACCAGTCTCTCAAGAAGCTAAGTTTATTGTCTCAATGGAGAATTTAGTAGAAGTGTTTTTCACCGTGATCTTTTTTGGAATTCTTATCTCATCCTTTCAAAGAAAAGGCGATCTTCTGGTGCAAGAAGAAAGCAGAAAACTAAGTGAGAGGTCGAGCCAAGATTCGCACATTACTAGCGAGGTGTCGCCAAAAAATAAAAAATGGCCGCCATTTTTTTCAAGAGGGGCTAATTAGTTACTAGAGCTCCGATACAAATTTGAATAATCTGACATAGGAGTGGTAATGAGTAACGTCATAATTGGGATTGGTGGAACAGGGGGTAAGGTTATTCGTGCTTTGCGTAATCGCATATCACAGTCACGTGGTACTGATGACAACCATTATCTGTGTTTGGATACCATGGGCTATGGTTACTTCTTGCAAGAGATCTACGGAGACAAAGCCCATGCTCAAAACGTGGGTGGTGGGGCTGATTTATCGGCGGCCATGAGTCAAGTGGAGTTAAATCAGGTGATTCAAGAGCTTGTGGGTAACAGCAAAATGGCGATTGCGCAGGACGAATACCTGCAACTTAAAGGTTTATCACCCGCGCTGTTGGGTCAACTACTCGACGACCCGTATGCACAAAACGGTACTTATAATTGGCTAAGAGCCAAAGACTTTAAAAGAGCGTTTAACGTTTCCGATCGAGTGTTTGAGTTTACCGAAGGGGCGGGGCAGTATCGACAAATTGGCCGGATTGCCAGCTTTGCAACTGCGGCTGAAATTCAACGTAGGCTCAGTGCTATAGAGCAAAGGTCACGCCCCAAAGACGGTGGCAGCCGCAGCGTATACATTATGTGCTCACTGGCAGGTGGTACGGGTGCTGGTAATTTCATGGATTTGGGTGTGTTGGCACGCAGTGTGTTTTCAAGTGGCCGGCAACGCGCTAAGCAAGGCGATAACTCGGCCAGTTCAGATAGCATCAACCTTTTGCTGTTGATGAACGGTGCTTTTGGCGTTAATGACTTGGCCGCAGGTGGCAACGCCGATATGGAAGTAATTGCGCACGCCGTATTAAGAGAGCTGGGACGCTTTCAAGTAGCGCCTCTGCCCAAATCCAATTGGGTATTTTCGTACCCTGAAATCGGTAATATTTCGATTGAAGATCAAAGTATTTTTGATCAGGTTTGCTTGTTTGACTTTGTGGCCGAGAATTCCGTGGGTGAGTCATATCGCCAAGACACGGTGTACCCTGGTATGGCTGAAATGGTTGACTTACTTACCTCACCTGGCACGGGCGCTAAAGTGAATGTGTCATTAGTGAATTTGAACAAACAGATTCGTATGGCACAGGCGCGCAGTGATGATCATGATCTCGACAAAGATAAGGTCGAAGCTTGGAAAGAAGATCAGTTTTCGCCATTTTTTTCGACCTTTAATTCGTTTCGTATCATCTTCCCTAGATTGGCCTATCAGAAAAAGGCCAAAGCCCAAGCGGTGCAGCATTTTGTTGAGCAGCTACTGGGTCAGTCAATGGGTGAGTTAAGTAACCAGCACATTCGAGATGCCTTTGCAGTCAGTAACTGGCCTGCAACCAAAGGCTTGTTTGACAGTTTATTTGGCAATGCTTCAGACACAGATTTTGAACCGTCGAGTTCCATTGATCCGACAAAAGGGGAAACTTCCGCCAGCCTTTACCTTGATCAGAACGAAAGTCAGTTGAATAAATTCCTTGCCAGCCCATTCAAAGAAACGGTGAACGTGTTAGGCGGAGACTTGGCTGCGTATTGCCGCACCCACATTCCAGACTACAACACCGAATGGCAGGGTATGCCTGAAGCCACGCGCGATATAAATATGCGTGAAGACTTAAAAAAAGAAGTCGACGGGTTACGTTTGAATCAATTGTCACGACGGAATTTAAAAGAACTGGGCTTGTCGGCGCCGCAGCTTGGCGATGATTCGGGTATTTCCAAGGCGGTGAAACGCGCGTTATTAGATAAATTATCGCAAGCTAGTGCTAATGTGGACGAAATGCTGGCTAACATGCTGCGCGACCCTTCCGCTGTTTCCAAGGCATTATGGACCTTGCGCTGTATTTCCGATATTTATTTAAAGGAGATGTCCACCCAATTGTTGGTGCGCTTAGACCGTATTAAGCAAGAGTGTGATGTGATGCAGGCCGAAGTAGGGCACAAATTATCGCATCTAGAATCTGTGCAAAAGAAGGGGCGAGACTATAAGGAAACCGCTGAGAGCTACGTGTTGCAAGAAAAGAAGTTGTTCACGGCCCACTTCAACCGCCTAGTTAATCTGGCTTTGCATGAATTAATTGCAAAAACGGATGAGCGTGTTAGGCAATGGATCAACGAATTAGAAAAAATGGTCGAGCATTTACTGCTGCCAGAACTGAATAACAGCGTAAAAACGCTAGCTACTGGGGTGATTAACGACACCAACGCGCAGTTATCGCAATGGGCTAAAAGCGAAAACGTCAGCATTGGCATACCCGGCCATTTGAATGGACCAGTGGACACTACGATGGGGGGCTTTGAGCAACATTTATGTGATGAGGTGACTGCAACGGCTCTTAAACCGAGTCGTGCGTCTTGGCAATTAAGCTCTGAGTCTGGGCAGCCCGAGCTACGGTTTATCTATAGCGATGAGGCCACAGGTGAAACCCGCATTAACTATTTGCAGGGCAAAGCCTTTGCAGATCTAGAACAGATTGCCGAAGGTCCCGTACAACATGTGTTTAATGGTTGGAGCTTATACCGTTATATTTGCGAGTACGTTTGCCGCAATAATAAGGACGAATATGAGTTAGTTGCCTTAGAGTTGACCGACAAGTTCAAAAATTTGCAAAGTAAAGTGCGCGTTGATGAACAATCCAAAAAAGTCATAACCGAATTGTATTTCACTTGTCTAGACCCAGCTTCTGATACCAAAACTTCGGGGGCCAGCGCGTTTATGGAAGAATTTGAAAATGCTGCCACTAAGGTATCTTTAGATTTTAAACGCATTGAAACCACCGAGGCGGTGGATGAGTTGGGTTTGGTCCGTTTGGACAGTGGTCTAACCACTGGTGGTGTGGGTAAGTTAAAGGATTGCATGCAAAAGTACGAACGCTATATCCGCAGCGACTCTCAAGTGTTGCCGCTGGTACACGCTTTCCCCGAAGAGGAAAACATGGTGGTCCGTGAGCGTGAGATGTTTAAAGCCACTGACGTGTCCGATCAACGTTTATTGCCAAGTGCTTTGTCTCAAATTTTCGCTAACAAACAGTTATTAGATCTTTTTTTGGCGATGTATTACACGGGCTTTGTCGTTGAGGTTCCAGAAGATAAAGGTCTATCTTCGCATTACTGGCTATATGCAAATTACAGTAAGTTAACGACTTTGCTCAAAGGCAGTATTGAGGATATGCAAACCTTTACTGGCGATTTGGAGGAAATGCCTGCAAAGCATTTTGGCGACCTGTTTGATTTAAATGAAACCGTCCAGGATGGTCAGGCTGGGTTGATATCTAGTCGGCGTAAGGTAACCGATAAGCCTGATTTCTTTAATGCCATGGTGCGCTTTGTGCAACGTATTGCTAATGGTGATATGGCCAATGCCAGCTTTAAACAGTTCCCATTTACGATGGTGCAAGTTGCTGAGTTGTTGTCTTTGTATAAGAGTTTGTGGGCGCGTAAATTTAAAGATGGAAAAGCGATTGACCTTCTCTTACATGACTTAGAGCATTGGTCGAGCTGTGCTGAACAGTTAAAGGCCATTTCAGATGAAGAGTGGGACGGAGAAGTAATAGTAAGTGAGGCACTAGATACGTTTGAAAAAGATTTGGGTGTGCTGATTAGTTCTTCGGCATTGACCAAAAGTGAAGCCATTGAGTTTCTTAAACAAATAGCGATTTCCTTACGTCATTACTATCTGGCGGTTAAGCCCACCGAAGTAAGGAAGCGTCGAGGTTTGTAGTGGTTGTTTGTTATTGATTTGAACTAACAAGCGAAACTTCATCGGGTAAGCAGATTATGAACAATTCCATCACCATCAAGTCTGACGATATCGGTGTGCTGTCCAGAGCGCACCGAAAGCTTGAGAAACATTTACGGCGCTGGCCTGCGTTTATTTGGCTGTGCGTGTTGCCGCTACTAATTTTATCGCTGCTGACCACTTATGTCTGGTTGGCTAATCAGGTCTTCTTGTCTGAGGGTGAGTTGGTGCGCAGTACGGACAAGTTGGTTTACTGGCAAGGCCAGCCGGTGCTGATTAATTTGACGCCCACAATTGATGATTTAGAGCAATCTCATACCTCCATGCCACTACCGGCTGATGTTCTTGTGGCGTTAGACGTGAGTGGTTCAATGGGCAGCGCAGATAGAGCCGGTGATCCCTATCACGATGCCATTGGTGTTGTTCGCAAAATCAGCAAACTACTGTATGGAGCCAATGCCAATATTGGCTTCATTAGTTTTGATGATCAGGCAATACTTGAGGTGCCGTTAGCATCTGAAAAACAGACCTTTTATCGGTCGCTATCAACGCCTAAAGGGGGCGGTGGCACCGACATTGCCGCGGCCCTGCGTTTAGCGCTGGATCAATTTTCCAACACCTCCACGCGTGGGTCTAAATTATTAGTGCTTGTGACTGATGGTGAGGCTGATATTGACCGCGTTAGGCAGCTAGCGAGGCAGGCGCAAACGCAAAACGTTCACATCATTGGTTTGGGAATTGGTCCGCAAGCAATCCCTTTCTTTGATGACGCTTTGTCCTTGGGGGACGAGTTCGAACAGTTTCATTTTTCAATGGAATGGCTTGATAATGACGATGAAATTTTTCAAGGCTTACAGCATATTTTGGTTCAGGGGGCGCTAGGCTTATTAACTTCAATTGGCGATTCTCCTGAGTTAACTGAATACCCGCATCTTGGAGCCTTACCCATATATGACGAAATTCCAGATGATCTATTTTCGCAAATGGGCATCGAGAGTCAGCGCTTATTTGGAGCAGAGCTGAAATTTTCCAGCTTCTATTTTTTAAACACACCCCACTTTTATTCTTATGTACTCAAGGCCGATGCGTTGGGTATTCACCCGGTTGCCTTAGATCAAGCGATACTCTCTTATCGGCAAGCCAATGCTAACGGTACTAACACTGTAGAACAATTTAGTGGAGGTTCACCGCGAATCTTAGTTATCTCTCCTCTGTTACTGTTGTTGCTCTATATCCCAGCCCTTGGATATTTGCTTTATATGCTGACTCAGCGCAAACACACTGTGCGCCTGATGTTGCCATCGGCACTGCCGAAGCTGGCGACCCGCAGTAAAGTGAGCGAGCTCCCCAGCCATCAATTTCGTTTACGCTCACTGCAAGTGAAAAAACCAAGGGTAAACGATGAGCATATCCCCACCCTAATCATTTCGGTGGGGGCCTCTGCAGGTGAACTATTGGCTGCATTACTAAGAGCCGTTGATAATACTGGACACCGAGTCACCAGAGAAGGCGTCTACACCTTGAGTGATGATGTCTACCCTATACACATGGACTGCTCCGTTTTAGAACCCGGTAAGCAGCCAAAATACCGCGATTGGCAGTTAGATAAGAACAACGTTTGGACCTTATACGACCACAGTCAGCCTAATTTATTATCGACGCTGCTGACGGAGTTGCGTGATAACCCAGCTAAACATCCCGCAGCAAATTGGTTTGATAGCCAAGCGTTTGGGTCACACGGACCAGACATTGCTAATGGCTGTGGTGGTAATAGGCAGCTCGCGCGGTTATTAGTCTATTTAGATTTACTCAAACCTGAGCCGATGATGCACAAGCTGCGCAATGACGTGGCCAAATGGATGCACAACTTCCCAACTGGACAGATATTCGTTTTGGCATCGCCCGAAGAAGATATTAGTAGTGCCTGGCCGTTGGATATTGCCTATCACATTCGTAAAGAGCTGGGGCCTAGATCCGTTCCAATGTATCTATTTATGGGGCAAGCGGCCACGCGACTACAAAGCCCGGCGGACTTAGGCTCGCTAAATGCCAAAGCGTGTAAAGCCGAGTTGAGTGTTATGCAAAACGCTGCCGGCCTACCGATCAGTGGCATGGACCGTGTTAACGATAGGGTTGTTAACGATGCAAACATAGGTGACTCTTTTTCCACTCAACAGTCTGGCACCCATCACCCTGCGGTATTATTACCGTTATTTGACCGTGTGTTTAGCATTAGCAATAACGGTCAAGCGGCAAGCTCGGCCTTATCCGCGCAGGTGCTGGTCGAGTTGATGGACGCAACTGTGAAGCGGGCCGTCGCGGTGTCACTGGCCGACAATGCATGGCGATTTAGAAGCGGGCGTTATCGTTCGCAGGCGTCAGAGTTACATGCCGCAAGCGGTTTTATCAGCCGTATTGACGCCTCAGTGTTTCACTTGCCGATTGTGTTGTGGCGCAAACTCTGGAGTTTATACGCCATTCGAGACTCGCTTATGGCCTTGCTCAATCTAGAGTCTCAAGACGACTCTTTTCAGCTTAAAGGTTTGGATCAGTACGTCGGTCACGAGGCTGATTTATGGCCAGAAATTGCATCCAGCGGATTGTTTAGGCCGTTAAGCTGTCTGCCCTTGCTAAACCGTGTTAATGAAGGCTTACGGACATCGGGTAAATTTTCTCCATTGGACGTCGCCACCAAACGCACTATTGGCGAAGCTTCGATTGAAGCACTTGGTCGCGAGTTAATGGCTCTGGTAAGTGCGTACCTCAATGGCGACGCTTGCCCGTCTGAGCTCAAGCAGATCAGTGCTTGGTTGATTGATCGACAGCAACGATTTGCAAAAGTGCTTTGTCTATTAACATATTGGAAAGACGGGCTTGAGAAAAGCCATGCGATCAAAGACGGACCTAGGGATACCGTTAGTCAAGCACTACATTTTGGCATCAACAACGCACTGGATAATTTACACGGCTGGTCGCAGGCGCTGTTTGAGGTCAACGCAAAGGCATCGCCTGCACCGTTGTTAAGGCAGGTGCTAGAAGACATTCGCGTCTTACACGACCAATTACCTGAGGCACAGACTGAAGATGGTATTTCATCGCCGGCATTGGATAAGTGGCTGATTAAGCCCACTGAGTTTTATCAACAAAAAATAGCTAAACGACTCATCGACGAAGCCCAATTGTTGAAGCTGTTTAAGTGGCGGCTAGACCCCAATAATACTCAGTTAGAGCTACAATTTCAGCATGATAGTTATCGCTTGGTAGACATGGCGAGTTCCAAATTACAACGTCGTTGTTATGAAGTTTTAGAGACCAATTTACTGACTGAATACTTTGCTTGGACAATCGATGATTGTTTAAGCATTGAGCACTTCCCGATGAATTTGGATATTGATTCTCAAGGCAACACCGTTGTGTTTCACGGCTGCCAGTTGCATGAAAACGTAAAGGCCATTCATGACAACTCCGCGCTTATCAACACAACCATTTCAACCCACGGATACCATGACCGTATTGCCTATATTGGCGTACGAGAAAATGTGTATGAATCTGAGCAAAGCTTGGTTGGCCCAAGTTCTCACATGCTGCCGCTGGTGCAACCCTTTGCGACCAATGTAAGAACCTTAGACACTTCTTTGCGCCGTTTAAGCAATCACTCTTTGCCGCTAACCAGTTTACCCGAGCGGCAGTTATTTGCACAAAATATGTCAACCATCGAAATGGCTCTTATGGTGTGGCTTAGCGGTCATTTGCAATACGTTCAGTTGCGCAATGCGCCTCAGTGGGTACTGCAGCAGAAAACTCAAGCAGCTGAAGTCACTGCTATTGGGGAGTCATCAAAGACTCGGGCGATGAAACAAATTTTCTTCAAAGGGCATAGCCTGGCTGGCTCTAAGTTGGAGTTAGATGCCGTTAAAACAGCCTGGTGGGATTTCCCCTACGAAGAGCGTCAGTCGAGAATAACGGTGTTTATTGATGAGTTTGAACAGCAGTGTACGCAAGAGGATCAACAAAGTGGTTGGCCTTATTTACTACTAGCCAAAGCACATATCGATGTGTGCAACAACAGTGGGCTACTGGCATGAGTTATTTCTTGATAGCAAGCAGTGTGTTACTGGTGATCTATGTACTGTCAGCTTGGTGTGTTGTAGGGCTTAAATACCTTGTTTGGAGAAAGCAGAATTCGTCCATAACCTTACGGCCAGTGAACCGTCCCACATTTTTTGTACGCCCCAATCAGGAACAGCACTTGGCGGTATGTATTAAGCACGGTGAACAAACCTCAGAGCTTGAAAAAACGCCCGCCGATGTAGTGCTGTTGGTAGATAACTCCGGCAGCATGAACGGCGATAGGATCAATGAAGCTAAGCTGGGCACAAAAATATTTATTGAAAACGTCAACCTGAGTCAAGGAGCGGTGAATATAGGTATTGCCGCTTTCAACTCATCTGGCTCCATTATCAACCAACTTTCTAATAACCGTAAAAGTCTACTCAACGCAGCCAACTATATTCCGCAACCGAATGGCGGTACTAATTTGTATGAAGGTTTACGTTCTGCCCAAGCGTTGCTCGAATCAGAACCGGAGAATATAGACCAAGATAGAAAGCAATACATAGTTGTGATCAGTGACGGAGGTGTGAGTGACAAAGTTGCAACCCTAGCCCTTGCTGAAGAGTTAAAGCGTGACGGAGTATCAATCATTTGTTTGGCCGTAGCGAATGCCGATATAGCGACACTTTCGGAAGTAGCCGGTTTGGTGCAAGACAATATAGCCGATAATGCAAGTGATAGTGCAGACGATACCTACGTTTATCATTGTCAAGAAGCCGATCAAATGGTGGCACTTTTTGACACTATTAGAACATTGATTGAAGTAGATAGGCAGCCAGTAAACATAAACGTAAACCTGCCATTGAATCAACGAGACATACAATATTTGGGCACGTCTTCTAATCACCAACAGTCTTACAAAAATGCCTTGGGTTGGTTTTTGCCGATGGTAAACAACAGCGGTGACGAGATTAGGTTTTATCATTCGGCGGTCGCGTGCTTGGGCTTTGTCGACATTAATCTCGGACCATTAGAGTTTGTCAGTCGCAATGAACATGGAGAAATAAAAGAAACTCATCAAAACGATGCAAGATACTCCATTGCGGTTATTCCGTTTTGGCCGTCGTGGCTATTTGTTAGCCTATTACACCCAAGTTTGTGGCCTTTTCTGCAACGTTGGTGTGCCAAGCATCAACGCTCAGGCAATCAAGAACTGCTTTCACAACAAACAAGACGAATGAGTGCTTTAGCCAGTAGTGCAACAGTACAATGTCAACGCTGGCAACCTACCGTATGCATAGGTTTGGGTGGCGCAGGTATTGAGGCCATGTCAAGGATGAAGGCATTGGCGATGGACAGCAGTTTTGCCTGCGAATGGGAATCATCCATGCGGTTTTTTGCCATAGACACTGATAACCAAGCTGACCACAAACGCTGTTTTGGTTTGGCCGTCATTGATGACTTTATTGGCATTGGTGATGACCTATACGATGAACATCTTGCGTCAATGTCCGATAGCCAGCGCAATCCTTGGTATAGTGCGGCGCTAAATCAATACCTTGATCGGGAAATGTTTGATACCACAAATGGTGCAAACGGCAATCGGCTATTGGGTCGTTTGGCCTTAGCATTGCATCTACGTAACAGTGATTTAATTGTTAAAAAGCTCGATGAATTGGCCGCATGGTTGGCATCACAGCCAGATGCTAGCAAAAGAAAAATTGTTCTTTTTGCATCGGCTACTGGTGGAACGGGCAGTGCCATCGTGTTTGACCTAGCGCAGATGCTATTAAGTGAAATAGATAAGCGCAGCTTGGCTTGTACAGTCGAGTTGATAATACCAGATCAGCCTAAACGGGTTTTAATGGCTGCGGATTTAACAACATCCAACGAAATGGCTTTTCTATTAGAGCTAGAAAGGTTAAAGGCCGCTGAGCCTTACGGCATTGCTAGTACCACCCTCGCTAATGTTGAGCAATGCAAACGGTCAAGCTTCTTAGACGCTCAATACTACGTAACTGGCAGCCCAGATGCGATATCGGCTGCTGCCAGTCTGGCTATCAGTCTGGTTAATGCTAATAAATCTAATGACTCTGCTATTCCATTGAACCTGCATGAAGACATC
>Ga0316189_10006035_pt1 | contig 11592 bp, 11 predicted proteins | sample LowCovwburrow_MG_FD_204930 | JGI IMG/M metagenome (GOLD analysis project Ga0316189, IMG submission 204930) | Coastal sediment microbial communities from Maine, United States - Lowes Cove worm burrow | ecosystem: Environmental > Aquatic > Marine > Coastal > Sediment | place: USA: Maine... | reverse complement strand
GAACCATGCCCCGACGCCAGGCAGCGAAGCGACTATCGCGAGCAGCATCGGTAGATCGAGTTCAGACATATTCATCAATGTGGTGTGACTGGTCGTCTGCCGGACGCTGGCGCCGGTTTTTGGCCTCAGGCTTGGGGGACGGCTTGCGAGGTTGCTTGCGCGGCCCCGAGTCACGCGTGCGGTTCAGCGGCGTGACGATGCCCACATTACCCGGTTGCCTGATCTCGTCGCCCATCGGACTTTGCTCAGATTCCTTTCATCTCTGACCATTCTTCTTCGGTCAGCAGCTTGTTCAGGTCGACCACGATCAACAGATCATCGTCGCGGCTCGCCACGCCCTGGATATAACGCGAACTCTCTTCGTTGCCGATATTGGGTGGAGCATCGATCTCGGATTGTTGCAGCTCAACCACTTCGGCAACGCTGTCTACCAGTATTCCGACCACCTGCTGATCAGATTCGATAATCACGATCCTGCTCGCATCATCAAGCTCGCCGATCGGAAGTCCGAAGCGCGTCCGAGTATCGATCACCGTTACCACGTTGCCGCGCAGATTGATGATGCCCAGCACATATTCGGGTGCGCCGGGTACAGGTGCTATCTCGCTGATACGCAGTACTTCCTGAACCTGCATCACATTGATGCCATAGGTTTCATCTTTCAGCCGAAAGGTCACCAGTTGGATAACCTCGTCACCGACCAAGTTTTCTACTGCCGCATTTGTCATTGCCTGATCTCCAATTTTTGGTCCGGTGACCCTGTCAAAACATCGTCGCCGAAAACCGCCTGAAGTTTATTACTGCACTATCCGTGCCTGTTTTCTTTTTCCATTGAGACCAGGCCTGCATCCACCAGACCAACCGGTACCGACGTCGTCCCTGTCTTGGCGACCCAACTGTTCGGGGCCGGCATTTCGGTCGTCAGGGTGACCCCAGTGCCGGACCTTCGGCCCAAGGCACCTCATGATCGACGGCGGGCGTCGCCTCACGCTGCCCGGTCAGGACTACGATGGTGACCCGACGATTGGCCGCACGACCCTTCTCTTCCCCGTTTTCGGCGATCGGCCTGTGCTCACCCAGACCCACTGCCGACATGCGCCATGGCTCGATTCCTGATCGCGCAAGAAAATGCACCACACTCGCTGCTCGTGCCGCAGAAAGCTCCCAGTTGGAAGGGTATGCCGCAGTGGAGATTGGAACATTGTCGGTATGCCCCTCGATCTGCAGATGGCTCGGAATACGCGCCAGGGTCTTGGACATCTCCCTGAGTGCACGTAACGCGGCGCGGGAAAGTCGCGCCTCACCGGATGAAAACAGCATCCGTGCCCTCATCTCGATCTCGATCCGGTCACCCGACTGATTGATATTCAGAAGACCGTTGTCGATGTAGTCCTGCAGCGAGATGGCGAGTTCGTCTGCGACCCGGGTCGTGCCGCCGTCCTTTTTGAATCGTTCGTCGATCCCGTCGGGCGGTGGGGCCTCTGCCGCCGTTGCGGTCAGCTGCGAATCGCCAGTACCGGTCGCCGCGCTCTGGATCGGTGCCGGCGGGGCATCGGGCAACTCGAGCATATCTTTGGGGTGTTCGCCGATCTGAACCGGTTCATCGCTGCGCGGCGTGACCGTGAAAACCGCATTTAGGGTCTCGGACAGGACACGGTACTTGCCCTCGTTTACCGAAGAAACGGCGTACATCACAACGAAGAATGCGAACAACAGGGTCACGAAGTCCGCATAGGAAACCAGCCAGCGTTCCAGGTTTTCGGGTTCTTCCTGATGTCGACGTCGCCTGGTCATAGCTCACCTCAACGCAGGAAGCCCTGCAGGCGGGTTTCTATCTGACGAGGATTTTCGCCCTCGGAGATCGCCACCAGGCCCTCGATCACGAGCTCCCGGTAATGACTTTCCTGCAGGACATAGGCCTTCAGTTTGTTTGCCATGGGCAACAAAAACAGGTTGGCCAGCCCGACACCGTAGATGGTTGCCACGAACGCGGTGGCAATTCCGCTTCCAAGTTTGGAGGGGTCAGACAGATTCTGCATGACATGGATCAGACCCATCACCGCACCGATGATGCCGATGGTCGGCGAATAGCCACCCATCGCCTCCAACACCTTGCCGGCCTGCAGATCGAAACGTTCCCGACTGTCGAGTTCAACTTCCAGCGTATGCCTGATCTCATCGGGCTCGTTGCCATCAACCAGTAGCTGCATACCCTTGCGCACGAACAGATCAGATTCATTCTGGACCGCCATCTCCAGACCGAGCAGACCGTCCTTGCGTGCAATTTTGCTCCACTCTACGAGTTGCTCGATGGTGTCTTCGAGAACCTGCTTCGGCGGCACGAAAACCATGCCCAGCATGCGCATGGAGCGAAGAAAGACCTGTAGCGGTGTCTGCAGGAGTACAGCGCCGATACTGCCGCCCACGACGATTACCATCGCCGGCCCGTTTGCCAACGTATCCAGATGCCCACCCTCAAGCCAGTTGCCACCGAGAATGGCGGCAAAGGCAATGGCAACGCCGATGAAGCTGAGCAGGTCCATGGGTTTATGCCAGCCCTGACAGGGCCGCCCCGATCTCGTCCAACGGCATTACGCGGTCACTGTATCCCGCCTTGACCACCGAATACGGCATCCCGTACACAACAGAAGTCGCCTGATCCTGGCTCCATACGGACGATCCTTGCTCCTTCAGCATGCGCGCACCCTCGGTGCCGTCCGAACCCATGCCCGTCAGCACTACCGCCTGTGCAGCGGCGCCCAGCGATCGCGCGACCGATCCAAATAGGATATCCACACTGGGTTTGTAGAGCTGATCTCCACCGGGCCTGATTTTCACGCGCAGGATTTCCGCCCGAGAATCGACCAGGGTCTGCATGCCACCCGGCGCTATCAGTGCCTGACCGGATAGCAAGGCATCATTGTCGCAGGCATGCTTAACCTTTATCCGGCAAAGCGAATCCAGCCGTTCCGCGAAAGTCGCCGTGAATTCGGCCGGCATGTGCACGGCCACCAGTACCGGATAGGGATAATCTGCCGGCAACTTCGTCAGTACATTCTGGACAGCAACGGGCCCACCGGTGGAAGCACCGATCGCTACCAGTTTAATAGAATCATGGCGAGATCCGGACGGCCTGAAGATGGGCGCCGACTGTGATTTTACCGTCGACGGCCGGCTTACTACATGCGCCTTGCCTGTTTGCTTGGCTCGCGCAATGCTGATCACTCGCTCGCCCAGGCCCTGCCCGGCCAGACTATCCGTGCCGCTCTTGATTCCATCCTGCTTGGCCAGAAAATCGACCGCCCCGGCATCCAGCGCCTCGAGCGTGGCACGTGCACCTTCACGCGTCAGCGCGGAGAACATGATGATATCGGTTGGATGAACGCGCATGATTTCACGCACCGCCGAGATACCATCCATCAATGGCATGGCAACATCCATGGTAATCAGATCGGGGTTCAGGCTCGCGGCCATCTCCACCGCTTCCCGGCCGTTCGCAGCCTCGCCGGCGACCTTTATTTCACCGGTACGTTCGAGCTCGTGCTTTATCCGATTGCGGAAGAAAGAGGAGTCATCGACAACAAGGACACGAACACTCTCCACCATTGTTTACGCAGTCCCGGGCCGCACTCGCCCCGCCTCCTTTTGAACAGGCATTCAGTACCGCCGCGCATACTTGCGCATCAAGCCAGGGACATCGAGGATAAGTGCTATCTTGCCGTCACCGGTGATAGTCGCTCCTGCCATGCCATCCAGGCCCTGCAATAGCGCGCCCAGGGGTTTGATCACCACCTCTTCCTGACCGACGAGAAAGTCTACGACCAGACCTACCTGCACACCGCCGACATTTACGACCACGACATGTCCTTGCGACGAGGATTCATCGCCTGTCTGAGCGGTTGCACGTGATACCAGCCAGTTGCGCAGATAGAACAGCGGCAACGCGCGATCCCTGACCCGGATGGTCAGCTGACCATCGACGGTATTGGTCCGTGAAAGGTCCAGATTGAAGATCTCGACCACACTGGCCAGTGGCAAAGCAAACGGCTGCTGACCGAGGACTACCATCAAGGTTGGCAGGATCGCCAGGGTCAACGGCAGCTTGATGGTGATCTTGCTGCCCTTGCCCTTGGCGGAGTCGATCTCGACCGATCCGTTCATCTGGGCGATGCGCGTCTTCACGACATCCATACCGACACCGCGCCCCGACACATCAGAGATCTCTGTCTTGGTTGAAAATCCGGGATGAAATATGAGGTTGTAGCAATCCTTGTCTTCCAGGCGGGCAGCGGCATCTTCATCCATCATGCCTTTTTCGACGGCCTTCCTGCGCAGTACATCGGCATCCATCCCCTTGCCGTCGTCTTCGATCGACAGCAGGATGTGGTCGCCTTCCTGGGCGGCAGACAGCACCACGGTGCCGCGCCGGGGCTTACCTGTCCGTTCGCGCTCATCAGGGGACTCAACCCCGTGATCCACCGAGTTGCGCACCAGGTGCACCAGCGGATCGGCGAGGGCCTCAACGAGATTCTTGTCGAGATCCGTATCTTCACCGTTCAGAACCAGATCCACCTCTTTGTTCAGATTGCGTGCGAGATCGCGTACCACGCGCGGGAAACGTCCGAATACCTTTTTGACCGGCTGCATGCGTGTCTTCATGACCGACAGCTGCAGATCGGCGGTAACCACGTCCAGGTTACCCACCGCATTGGCGAGTTCCTCGTCCGCCATGGTGGATTTCAGGGTTGCAAGCCGGTTACGCACCAACACCAGCTCTCCGACCATATTCATGATGTCGTCGAGACGCTGGGTGTCGACCCGAACCGTGGTCTCGGCCTGGGTGGCCTTGGCTACACTGCGTGTATTGCTCGTGGATTTCTCCGCGGACTTTGGCTTTGCCGCCTCGGCTTTGACTTCGACAGCTACTGGAGCCGGTTCTTGCTTCGACGGCTTCGCGGAAGGCCTTTTTGCCGCCGGTTTTGCTGCGGCTGCTTTCTTCACCGCAGGCTTGCTCGTTGTGGCTTTTCTTGCTGTAGCTTTTTTCGTCGTGGTTTTTCTTGCTGCTGTCTTTCTGGCTGCCGGTTTTTTTGCCGCCGGCTTGACCTCAGCAGGCACGCCGGCGTGCTTGCCCGCACCATGCAGGTCGTCCAACAGGGCCTCGAATTCCTCGTCCGTGATCTCGTCCGGGTCTTTCGAGGTCGCCTTCACCGGTTCGCCCGGAGCAGGACCGGCACCACTGACCTGCCCGCCCTTGCCGTGCAGTTCGTCCAAAAGGGCTTCGAACTCGTCCTCGGTTATTTCATCACCGCCCGGTGCCGCAGCCACCTCGGGAATGACCTCGGGTTCGGGGGACGGCTCCGGTTCCGCTGCGTGCTTGACTACAGATTCATTGGATTCCGCATTCCCGGCGCCCGGTTCTGTCAGACGCTCCAATGCCGACAACAGTTCAGGATCCACCGGCTCAGGCATCTCACCATCACGAACCAGGTCCATCATCTCATTGACGACATCAAGTGCCCGTAGAACCGCATCCATAAGATCCGGCGTGACTGAGCGCTGCCCCTGACGCAATACGTTGAAAACATCTTCTGCGTGGTGACAGGTTTCAACCAAGGGAGTAATCGCCAGGAAGCCTGCGCCACCCTTGATGGTATGAAATCCGCGAAAGATTGCGTTCAGGAGATCACTGTCATCGGGCCGTTGCTCCAGATCAACCAGCTCTTCACCCAGCTGTTCAACAATCTCCGAGGCCTCTACCAGGAAGTCCTGTAAAATCTCGTCGTCGGCATCAAGAGTCATCGCTCAGAACCCCAAGCTTGAAAGCAGATCATCGACGTCGTCCTGACCACTGACGACATCACCCTTGTCCACCCCCGGGACCACGGGGCCCTGTGGCGAATCATCAGGCCCCTCCATGACATTGCCTTCGCTCGACCTGGCACGGTTGCCTGACAGGCGCACCAACTCGACCAGCTTGCCCTCAACATCATTGACCAGGGTTATGACCTTGCAGATAACCTGCCCGGTAAGGTCCTGGTAACCCTGGGCCATCAGGACTTCGGACAACTTGTCGTGCAGCGCCTCGGAATTGGTCTGGGTAACGGCGAGAAAACTCGAAAGCTCACCGCTCAGCTCGCGAAAATCATCCACGGAAAGCTGGCGCGACTTGAATCTCTCCCACTGATCCGCAAGATGACGCGCATCGCTGCGCAGTGTGTCGGCCAGCGGCAGACTCTCTTCCACCGCACTCAGCGTGGTATTGGCCGCCTGTTCGGTCGTCGTGATCACGTAGCGCAGACGCTCGGCGGCGTCTGGCATCTCATGCTGCGCAATATCGGCCAGCTTTGCATCCGCGACAAAACTGTTGATCGAGTCATGTAGTTCGCGTGTCAGACGGCCAATCTCCTGAAAGAGCTGGCTGTCGCCAAAACCGCTCAGTTCGGCGATCACGTCGCCCGCGTCATTTTCGTTGCCGGCCTCCAGATAACTCACCAGAGCTCTGGCCAACTGCAGCCTCGCACTCGACCGGGCTGAACTTTCTGCCATTACAGATTCCATATCGGGTTACGCCGCAACGCGCTCAAATATCTTGTTGATCTTCTCTTCCAGAGTGCCGGCGGTGAACGGCTTCACCACATAACCGTTGACCCCTGCCTGCGCAGCCTCGACGATCTGATCACGCTTCGACTCAGCTGTAACCATCAGTACCGGCAAGCCGGCAAGCTTGGCGTCGGAACGCACGGCCTTCAGCAGATCGATACCCTGCATGCCCGGCATGTTCCAATCAGTGATCAGGAAATCATATTTGCCCGATTGCAGCATCGGCAGCGCAGTGGTGCCGTCGTCCGCCTCTTCCGTGTTCGTGAATCCAAGATCCCGCAGCAGATTCTTGATGATCCGGCGCATCGTGGAGAAATCGTCCACAATCAGGATCTTCATATTTTTGTCCAAAGCGACCTCCGAACGTATTACATAGGGCCTGAGGTGAGGCCCGGTTCAACCGACTCATCGGGGATATCGGCAACGGGGGAAAAAACCGTAGGGGTTTTTTTCCTTGCTTGAGGGCGCTTAATAGGCGTCTTCGGAGAGCCACTCGGACAGGCGTGAGCGCAGGCGCAGTGCCGCCTGGCTGTGGATCTGGCAGACACGTGATTCACTGACTCCCAACACCTGCCCTATCTCACGCAGGTTCAGTTCCTCATCGTAGTAAAGTGCAATGACCAGGCGTTCGCGCTCCGGCAAACTGGCGATGGCGTCGCCCAGCGCCTCACGGAAATGACTCTTTTCAAGCCCACGTGCAGGTCCATCTTCCAGCAGATTGCGGGGTCTGGCCAAGCTGCCTTCGGTAGGCACCACCTCGCCGACCTCACTGAGTTCTTCGTAGCTGAAGATACGTGCGCCCGAGGCATCCTTCAGGACCTGATGGTAATCCTCGATCGACATACCCAGAGACTCGGCAACCTCGACGTCGCGTGCATCGCGACCTTCCGAGTTTTCGATCTCACGCATTGCGTCAGCGACCATGCGCGCCTTGCGGTGGACTGAACGGGGTGTCCAGTCCGAACGACGAATCTCGTCGAGCATCGCGCCACGAATTCGGATACCGGCATAGGTCTCGAAGCTCGCGCCCTGGCTCGGATCATAGTTCCTGCTCGCCTCGATCAGGCCGATCATGCCGGCCTGAATCAGATCTTCCACCTGCACCGAAGGTGGCAGACGATTCATCAGATGATAGGCAATACGCTTTACCAGGGGCGCGTGCCCGGTCACCATATCGTCGAAAGACTTCTTCTGTACTGCACCGTAAGTTGCAAGATTGCTCACAGCACCATCTCCCCATAGTCACTGGAATATTTAATCAGGCGTTCCACAAAGAACTGAACCTGGCCGTTGGCGCCTTCCGGCTGCGGCCATGTCTCTATTTTTTTCGCCAGGCTACGGAACACCTGTGCCACCCTGCTGCGTGGGAATGCCTGCACCACGGGTCGCTGTGTTCTTACTGCCTTGCGTAGATTTTCATCGAAAGGTATGGCCCCCATGAATCCGAGGGTCACGTCGAGATAACGGTCGGCCACACGGCACATCTTGTTGTACAACTCGCGGCCTTCCTGCGCGCTGCGGACCATATTTGCCAGAACACGGAAGCGCTGGTGGCCGTAATCACGATTGAGCAGCTTGATGATCGCGTAGGCATCGGTGATCGAAGCGGGCTCGTCGCAGACGACGACCACGATTTCATGCGCTGCGCGCGAAAAACTGAGGACCGTGTCCGAGATACCGGCCGCCGTGTCGATAATCAACAGTTCGGTGTCGGCGGCAAGCTCGCTGAATGCCCTGATCAGGCCGGTGTGCTCAGCCGGGCTGAGTTCGGCCAGCGACTGCAGGCCCGAAGCACCGGGAACCAGCTTCAAGCCGAACGGACCTTCCACCAGGATCTCTTCCAGGGTACGTTCTCCGCGCATGACATGCGAAAGATCGTATTGGGGGTGCAGACCAAGAACGACGTCGATATTGGCCAGTCCCAGGTCAGCATCCAGCAGCATGACCTTCTGCCCCATCTCCGCGGCCGCCACGCCCAGGTTGACCGAAATATTGGTCTTGCCGACGCCCCCCTTTCCTCCCGTCACAGCGATCGCGCGCACCGGGCGTGGGTTGACCATCTGGCGCAGACCGCTGGCCTGATCGATCGTGGAGTCAGCCGTTAACATGTGCATTCGCCCCCCCAAAGGCCAGGGCCAGGTAGCCGGGATCAAGGTCAACCGGGTTTTCTGAGAGCAATTCAGCCGCACGGGCGACCAATGGGTGCGCCTTGGCCGACTGCAGATCTTCCGGGACACGCTGCCCATCGGTGACAAAAGCCGTCGACAGACCGGCCTGGATCAAAGCAGACAGCAGGCCGCCAAGGCTGGCAGCCTCATCGAGTTTGGTGAGTACGCAGGCGTCGGGCCGAAAATCGGCGAACAGACGCATGGCGCGCTGCACCGCTGCCGGCTCGGTGGTCGCGGACAGTGTCAGCAGGGTACGCAGGTCACGGCCCGCTGCGGCCAGGGTCTCGCGCTGATCGGCTACACGTTCATGTGCTGCCGCCATGCCGGCTGTGTCGACCAGCACCAGGCGCCGATCTCCCAGCATGTTGAGTGCCTCATCCATCTCCTCTCGGTTTGTCGCGGTGCGGACAGGGACGTTGAGGATGCGTGCATAGGTCTGCAGCTGGTCCCGGGCACCTATCCGAAAACTGTCGGTGGTGATCAATGCAACACTGCGGTGACCATGGCGCAGGGCGAAGCGGGCCGCCATCTTGGCGATCGTCGTCGTTTTGCCGACACCGGTAGGCCCAACCAGCGCCACCACGCCCCCATGATCCAACAGATCGGATTCCAGGATGCCAATTTCGCCAGCGAGCACGTACAGGGCCTTGCGCCACGCCTGCTCCATGTCCTCGACATCACCTACACGGTCCGATAGGCGACGCGCCAGTTCGGCACTCAGGCCCAGCGCCATGAGCCGGCTGAGAAGCTCCTGGGACTGCGGAGCACGCTGGCCCAGGTCGTACCAGCTCAGACCGCTGAGCTCCGCCTGCATCCATCGCCGCAGGTTGTGCATCTCGCGCCGCATGTCTTCCAGCGCATCAACCTGGTCATGCACTGCCATATTGCGATTGTTTGATTTCGGCGGCTGTCCGCCCTTGCTGTGTTCGCCGGGAATCCGCTGGTCCACCGTGTCGGTGGACATATTGTCGACCAGATCCACTGCGGCGGTAAGCTCGACACCACCCTCGACCGATTTGTTCGACAGGATGACCGCATCTTCGCCCAGTGCCTCACGCACCATCCGAAGTGCCTGTCGCATATCCTGCGCAACAAAACGTTTGATTTTCATTCAACGGCCCTCGTTCTTCGCCGGGACCGCTGTGCGGTCCGTCAGGCTTCAGTCGGATTCCGGCCGATGGTGCTGATCACCTTGATCTGCCGGTTGTCCGGAATCTCGTTGTAGGAGAGGACGCGCATCCCTGGCACGCTGTGGCGAGTGAACTTGGCCATCCAGGGGCGTATCGCCGCTGCGACCAGGAGGACACTGTCCTCCCCACTCACTTCCTGCTGCCGGGCGGTCTGCTGCATCGCGTTCTGCAGCTGTTCGAGCATCCCTGGCTCGACGCCGGCACCATCCTCTCCTGCGTTCACGAGAGTCTGTTGCAAAAGCCGTTCCAACCCTGGCTCCAGAACGATTACTGGAATTTCCCCAATAGGACCAATGACTTGCTGAATGATAGAGCGTGAAAGGGCGACCCTGACGGAAGCTGTCAAAGTGCCGGCATCTTGACTTTTGGTCGCCTGTTCCGCCAGCGTTTCGGCAATCGTGCGCATATCGCGGATCGGTACGCCTTCCTGCAGCAGGTTCTGCAGCACCCGCAGCAGCACCGCCAAGGGCAGCAGTTTCGGTACCAGGTCCTCAACCAGTTTGGGTGCCACATCGGCTAGATTGTCGAGCAGTTGCTGGACCTCATCATGACCGAGCAGTTCATACGCGTGAGACTGCAACAGCTCGCTGAGATGGGTTGCCACCACGGTACTCGCATCAACCACGGTGTAGCCCATGGTCGATGCCTGATCACGCTGGCCTGCATCGATCCAGACCGCATCCAGGCCGAACGCAGGATCACGGGTGGGCGTACCTCTCAGTTCGCCGAATACCTTGCCCGGGTTGATTGCCATATCGCGGTCCACAAAGACCTCGGACTCACCCACTGGCACACCGTTCAGGGTGATGCGGTAGGCATTGGGTGAGAGGTCAAGATTGTCCCGGATGTGTACCGACTGCACCAGGAAGCCCAGCTCCTGCGACAGCTTCTTGCGCACGCCCTTGATCCTGTTCATCAACTGGCCACCCTGCTCGCGATCGACCAGCGGTATCAGGCGATAACCCACCTCCAGGCCGATAACATCCACGGGCTGCACGTCCTGCCAGGTGAGTTCACGCACCTCGCTCCCCTCTTCGGCCTTGGACAACGGCTGTACCGCTTCGGGCTCGGTCTGCGGTTCCCGTTGACGCTTGGTGATCATGTAGGCAAGACCACCGACTGCGCCGCCAAGGAGCAGAAATACCAGATGGGGCATGCCGGGGATGATTCCTAGCAGCACCAGGATCGCGGCGGTGATCGCCAATGCACGCGGGTTATCGAGTAACTGGCTGGCTACCTGGCTGCCCAGATCCTCGGCCTTGGAAACGCGGGTAACAATGATCGCCGCCGAAGTGGACAGCAGCAGTGACGGCAATTGTGCGACCAGACCGTCTCCGATGGTCAGCAGTGCATAATGGCGCATCGCAGTGCCAAGATCGAGGTCATGCTGACCCATCCCGATCGCCAATCCGCCGATGATATTGATGACCAGAATCAGGATGCCCGCAATCGCATCGCCCCGAACGAACTTCGAGGCACCGTCCATCGCACCGTAGAAATCGGCCTCTCGACCGACCTCTTCGCGCCGGGCACGTGCCTCCGTCTGGTCTATCAGACCCGAGTTGAGGTCGGCATCGATGGCCATCTGTTTGCCTGGCATGGCGTCGAGGGTGAAACGCGCGGACACCTCGGAA
>Ga0316189_10006034_pt1 | contig 11592 bp, 11 predicted proteins | sample LowCovwburrow_MG_FD_204930 | JGI IMG/M metagenome (GOLD analysis project Ga0316189, IMG submission 204930) | Coastal sediment microbial communities from Maine, United States - Lowes Cove worm burrow | ecosystem: Environmental > Aquatic > Marine > Coastal > Sediment | place: USA: Maine... | reverse complement strand
GGCCCTCCTTTTGTGAAGAAAAGCGTGACCTCACCGACCTTGAAACCGAACTTGCTGACCGTGGCGCGATTGACCAGCACCCCGTCGGTCTGCAGAAACATCCAGTCGTCGAATTTGACGTTGATCTCATTCCCCCGATAGGGCAGCCGCAGGGTGTAGCGCCAGTTCAGGGCCTGCCCGTAGGCCAGCCCGCTCGCATTGCCGACGACGTCGTCGGCGCGCCCCTCGTAGCGGTGCTCATCGATACGACGAATGCGCCAGATCCTCTGCTGGGTCTCGCCGTCGGCATAGACGAAGTCCTCGGTGAGCGTCAGCTCGTCACCCTCGACCACGCCCCTGATGTCGACGGTGAACTGGCGTTGCAGGTTGCCCGAGCGATCCTGAAAGATTCCCCAGGCACGGGTGTCGCCCTGGAAATAGTCGAACAGGTCCAATCGCGGCTCGGTGCCTTCGAAATCCTTGGGTTTCATGACGCTACAGCCTCCCAGAAACATCGCCAAGACGATCAGTACGGGCCATGATTTGACGGCCATCGGTATCCTCCCCGGTCGTTTCGGCAACCAAAGCCGACGACCTCATGAGTTGTGAACGCTGCAGGGCCAGCACGGCCAGCAGCTTGATGAGTACCGGCAGGCCCGCATACAGCCAGGGCAGGACCTGGATCTGCGACAGGCCGCCGGCAGGATGCGACAACAGGGCCAGCAGCGGCAGCGCGATGCCGGCCGACAGTGCCAGGGCCAGCTTGCCCGCCATGCCCCACAGGCCGAACAGGGCGCCGCCGCGCGGCCTTTCCATTGCCCGGGACTCTGCGACCACCAGTCGCGCCTGTAGCGCGGCCGGCATGGCGATGTCGGCCCCGAGGGTCGCCCCGGTCAACACGCAGACCGCGACGAAGCCGGGAAGATCCCCCGGGCCGAGGAACGCCGCCGGCAGGAAACCCAGGGATGCGACCAGCATCGCCAGACGCCAGGCGCGCGCCCGGCCGACGCGCCGGGCATAGGCCGTCCAGAGCGGCAGGGCCAGTAGCCCGGCGGTGAAATAGACCAGCAACAGGATGCCGCTGCCGGCCTGGTCCAGCCCGATCACGTCCCGCGTGTACAGCACAAACAGCGTGGCCGCGGTCCCGCCCGCCGTCGCATTGAGCAGATGGATGCCAAGGACCTGCCGGGAGGCCTTGCTGGTCTGTTGCCACATGCTGCGCAGGCCACCGGCCGGATGGCGCCCCGGGGCGACCTCGTCGGTGTGCACAAACCAGGCGGCGAGCAGTGCCGGAGGCAGCAACCACAGCAGGGCCATGGCGCTCAGCTCGAGCGCCGCATACCCAACCAGGAGCGCCGGCAGGACGAGCGCCGCAAGCGTACCGACTATCGCGCCTCCCTCGCGCCATGCGGCAACGGCGGTCTGTCCGCCCTGTTGCTCCCCCAATTCGGCACCCAGCGCGTAGTACGGGATCGCCAGCAGCGTCCACCCGAGGTAAGTCACGCTCAATGCAGCCAACAGGGTCACGGCTCCGGTGTCGGGACCGGGCCGGAACAGCCACCAGGCCCCGGCGAGCATGATCCCGCCACCCAGGGTGATCAGCCACTGCGGCTTGAGGTGCGGGCGGCTGCGGTCGCTGAGGAGGCCGACCAGCGGATCCGTCACCAGATCGAGCAGCCGGGCAAGCAGCAACACCGTCCCCACGGCGGCCAGGCCAAGGCCCGGCAGGTCCGCGTAATGCGCCGGCAGGTAGACGTACAGCGGCAGGCCGAGGAATGCCAGCGGTATGGCCGGCACCGCGTAGACCATCAGCGATGTGGTCGGTCGCTTCACCGGGCGACCTCAGCCCTTTTCCATCAGGCAGTGCACCACGTCGATCTGGCGGGCGCGAAAACCCGCCTCGCAGAACGCGAGGTAGTAACGCCACATGCGGCGGAAGCGCCGGTCGTAGCCGTGTGCCTCCAGCCACTGGGTGCAGCGGTTGAAGCGCTGGTGCCATTCCGCCAGGGTGTCCGCGTAATCGACTCCGAAGCCCTGCATGCCGCGCCAGCGAAGCCCGCTGTCTTCGGACAACTGCATGAGGTGCTCGCCGGTCGGCAACATGCCGCCGGGGAAGATGTACGTCTGGATGAAGCCACCGGGATTGTCGGCATACTGCTCGAAGTGCGCCTCGTCGATGGTGATGACCTGCAGTGCAGCACGCCCGCCGGGGCGCAGACAGCGTGTCAGGGTCGCGAAATAACCCGGCCAGTATTCCTGACCGACCGCCTCGAACATCTCGATCGAGACGATGTGATCCACCGTCTGATCGAAGTCGCGATAATCACACAGCCTGAGCTCAACCCGGTCGGCCAGCCCTGCCATCGCGATACGGCGCCGGGCGAAGTACAGCTGCTCCTGCGACAGCGTCAGCCCCGTGACCCGCATACCCTGACGTGCCGCATACTCCGCGAACCCGCCCCAGCCACAGCCGATCTCCAGGATGTGTTCACCGGGCTCGGGGTCGATCTGGTCCAGCATGCGCTGGTACTTTCGCTCCTGCGCCTGGCTAAGCGAACCGCCCTGATCGAACAAGGCGGCCGAATAGGTCATCGAGGCATCCAGCCATTGGCTGTAGAAATCGTTGCCGAGATCGTAATGCGCCGCGATGTTGCGCCGACTGCCGCGCACCGAGTTGCGGTTCAGACGGTGACGCATCCCGGCCATCAGCTGGGCCAGGCCGTGGCGCGCCTCGCTCTCTTCATAGGCGTCCAGGTTGAGCGCGAACAGTTCGAGCAGTCTGGCCGGATCGCGGGAATCCCACTCACCCGCCATGTATCCCTCGGCGAACCCGAGGTCACCGCGCCAGAACAGGCGCCGCAGCACCGCGCCCGGCCGCGCCACCGTGATATCGGCGGATGGCCCAGGTGCCGCGCCCTGGATCCGGAAGGCCGGATATCCCGGCAGCGTGATCTCCAGGCAGCCGCGCCGCAGGCGGCGCAGATGATCGATCAGCCGACGCTGATACCAGGGCATGTGTTTTATCGCCGGCAGATCGATCGCCAGCGCAGCAGTCTGTGGATTCATTTCAACTCACCTCCTTGATCGGTGGCGCAGGCTTACGGTGAAAACGGGCACCCTGCGCCCAGATCTTCAGTGCCTGCCAATGGATGGCTGCAAGGATCTTCAGGGTCTGCAATGGGACTCGCAGTACCTGTGAAAGCAGCTGTTGGTCGGTAAACGGTCGGCGCACGCCGGTCTGACTGGCGACCAGCATCAGTCGCTCGCCTTCGTACTCGCGGATCAGGACGCCGAGGCGCTCATCCGGTCTTGATAGCCGGAAGTCATACTCGGCCTGCATGCCGATGAACGGGGATACATGGAACTCCTTCGGATGCCGCTGTCTCAACGGCCACCCAGCCTCCTCCCGCTGCGGTTTCAGCAGATAACAGTGGCGCTCTCCGAAGGTGTTACGGACCTCTGCGATCACTGCCGCCGGCCGGCCATCCGGCGTCTCGCAGTACCAGAGACTGAGCGGATTGAACACCCAGCCGAGCAGGCGCGGGAAACATAACAGGCGGATCCGCAGCCGGCGGCCATCGATGCCTCCCCCGGCTAGCACCCGTTCGGCCCAGGCGCGCATATCGGTCTCACCCGGCGGCAGGTGATCGGCGGAATGGAAGCTCAGCAGGTTGAAACGGTTCAGTGAGAACAGACGGGTGGAGGCCGCCGCCTGCCCGAGTCGGTCGATATCGAGCAGCACACTGAAGATCCGGTAGCGGAAACGGTACTGTGCGGTCGTGAGTCGCCGGTGCATCACCTCGGCGCTGTAAACGCAGGCCGGATCATTGGTAGCGTTCATGCCGCCTTCCTGACCAGTTCCGGTACCGGCGTCAGATCGCGCGATGCCCGTACCTGACCGACATCCCAGGGCAGCGTCGCCCCCAGTGCCTGGGCGACCTCCACCCCCGAGCGCATACCGTCCTCGTGAAAACCGTAGCCGGTCCAGGCGCCGGCATACCAGGTGTGTGACCGGCCCTGGATACGGTGCAGCTGTTTCTGCGCCTCCAGCGCTGCCGTGGTGAACACCGGGTGCTCGTACTCGAATTCAGCGGCAATGCTCTCCTCGCGCGGCTCGTCCAGCGGATTCAGGCTGACGAAATAGTCGTCAGCCGTGGCCAGGCGCTGCAGGCTGTTCATCCAGTAAGTAACGCTCACCGCCTGGGCCCCGTCCTCGGCCGAGCGGCTGAGGTAATTCCAGGAAGACCATACCCGGCGTTTGTGCGGCATCAGTGCCGGATCGCGATGCAACAGGACCCGGTTCGATTGGTAGGGTATGGCACCCAGCAGACGGCGTTCACTCGGGCTGGGATCGGCGAGCAGCGCCAGCGCCTGGTCGCTGTGGCAGGCGAACACCACCTCATCGAAGGACTGGCGCGCCCCGTCCGTGTCGATCAGGTCGACGCCGCGGGCGTTGCGCTGCACCCGCACCACCGGCGCATTGCGCCTGGCGCGGTGCCCCAAGTCGGCGATCAGCCGATCCATGTAGGTGCTGGATCCCCCCTCAACCGTGAGCCACTGTGGCCGATCGGCCAGCCGGACCAGACCGTGGTTGGCGAAGAAGCGCAGAAAGCTGACTGCGGGAAAACGCGCGATCTGATCGCGCGGGCACGACCAGATCGCGGCGGCCATCGGGTAAAGGTAGCGCGTGCGAAAGCGCGTACTGAAGCCATGACGATCGAGGAATTCGCCCATGCCCATGTGTGCGGGCAACGATGCCGACAGCGCCTGCTGGGCCAGGCGATTGAAGCGCATGATGCTGAGCAACATCCCCCAGAACCTTGTACTGACCAGGTTTTTGCGCTGAGCAAAGAGGGTGTTCAGATCGGTGCCCGCGTATTCCAGACGCCCACGCTCGAAAGAGGCCGAAAAGGACATCTCAGTGGGGTAGCTGCCGATCCCCAGATGATCGAAAAGCGCGCACAGCAAAGGGTAGTTCTCACGATTGAATACCATGAAGCCGGTGTCCACCGCGACCGTCTGTTCGTCGGATGTATTAAAGGTATGCGTGTGCCCGCCGAACCGCGGGCCGCGCTCGAACAGGGTCACGTCGGCATGATCCCTCAGCAGCCAGGCGGCGGAGGCACCACTGATACCGCTTCCGATGACAGCAATTCGTCTGTGTTTGTCCATGTTGATCCTCTTTTTGTCAAAGTCACTTTGACTTTTTGTTCGCTTAAAGCTATACATAACTTATACGCTCTGGACAAAAATGCAAGAGAAAACCGATGAAACCTGTACACTTTCGGATCAAGATGCTGACTTTGCTGACAATTTTCGGGTTAGGACCTGTACACGGAGCGCCGCAGCGTGACCTGCTGGACCACGACGCGCGCCGCCTGAGCAGCGCGGAGACGGTGAATCTCAAGGAGGCGTATGCCGGCAAGGTGGTGCTGATCGTCAATACCGCGAGCAAGTGTGCCTTCACCGGGCAATACGAAGGATTGGAGGCGCTTTACGCGAAGTACCGCGACCGCGGGCTGGTGGTTCTCGGCTTCCCCTCGAATGATTTTGGCGGCCAGGAGCCGGGCACCGAGGCACAGATCCAGGACTTCTGTCGACTTAGCTACAGCGTCAAGTTCCCGATGTTCGCGAAAACCCGGGTGAAGAAAGGGGCCGCGGATCCGCTGTTCCAGGCCTTGGGCGACACTGCGGGACGCTACCCGAAGTGGAATTTCCACAAGTACCTAATCGATCGTGACGGCCGCCTGGTCGACAACTACCTGAGCATCACCTCGCCGCAGAGCCGCAGGCTCGTCAGCGCCGTGGAGGGACTGCTGTGACCGCGACCGCCGTCGAGCTGTCCACCGGTCGGGGGCCACTGCGGCTGCTCGGCTACGCCGGACTGCTGCCCTTCGCCGGCTGTCTGGCGCTGATGCTGCTGTCCGATGATCGCGGCTGGCAGGCGCAGGCAGGCAGTCAGCTGCTCAATTACGCGGCGCTGATCGCAAGCTTCCTCGGTGCGGTCCATTGGGGCGCGGCGTTTTATGGCCGGCAGGGGCAGCAGGGTGCGCGATTGGCCTGGGGTGTCACACCGGCGCTGATTGCCTGGTCACTGCTGAGCCTGCCACAGGGCATGGCCCTGGCCGGCTTGGCAGCGTTGTTCGCGCTGATCCTGCTGGTCGATTACCACCTGTTGCCACTGCTCGACGAGGACTACCGCCGTCTGCGCTTGCGTCTGTCGGCCCTGGTGATCGCCTGTCTGCTCTCGGCCGCACTTGTCTATCCGGATGTCGCGGCATGACGGGCGAGCGGCATCGACACGCCTGGCTGATCGGCGCGAGCTCGGGCATGGGACTCGAGGTCGGGCGGCTCCTGGTCGAGGCGGGCTGGACGGTGACCGTCTCTGCACGCGATCCTGAGCGGCTGCGCGTGGCCGCAACCGAGATCGGTGCCACCCCCTTGCCCCTGGACATCACTGATCAGAACGCCGTCGAGGACTGCGCGCGCCAGGTCTGCGCAGAGCGTCCCCCCGAACTGGTCCTGGTCAACGCAGGCGACTACCGGCCGATGCCGCTGCAGGACTTCGATGTCGGGCTCTTCGAGCACCTGAACCGCGTCAACTATCTCGGCGCGGTCTATGTGATCGGCGCTTTGCTGCCGTTGATGCGCACGCATGGCGGCGGCCAGATCCTGATCAACGCAAGCGCGGCGGGATATCGCGGTCTGCCGCAGGGTGCCCCCTACTCCGCACCCAAGGCGGCGACCATCCACCTCGCGGAGGCGTTGGCCCCCGAGGCGGCGCGCTGGGGCATACGCCTGCGTGTGATCAACCCCGGCTTCGTCGACAGCCGGCTGACGGCGAAGAACGATTTCCACATGCCGGGCCTGCTGACGCCGCAGGCCGCCGCGCGGCGGATCGTCGCGGGCCTGGACCGCAAGGGTTTTGAGATCAGCTTTCCGCGCCGCTTGATATGGCCGCTCAAACTGCTGCGCTGTCTGCCCTATCCGGTTTTTTTCTGGCTTGTCGGCCGCAAGGTGCTCAGCGCATGAACGCACCACATGTACAGCGCTATATCCAGGCCTTCGAGCACCTGAGCCCCGCGACCCTGGGGCCGCTGGAAGACTGTTTCGCAGAGCATGCGCGCTTCGTCGATCCCTTTAACGATGTGCATGGCAGGTCTGCGATCCGCGGCGTGTTCGAACACATGTTCGTTAGCTGCAAAGACCCGCGATTCAGCGTCGACGAATGCCTGGGCGACGACAGTCTGGTTTACCTGCGCTGGCAGTTCAGTTTTGGCGATGCCTCAGCAAGGCGCCTCGTGCACGGCGTCAGCCGGGTCCGGTTCGCCCGCGACGGGCTGGTCGCGGAGCACCGCGACTATTGGGACCCTGCCAGCCAGCTTTACGAGAAGGTCCCCTTCCTGGGGCCACTGTTTCGCGCGCTGCGCAACCGCCTTGCGGCGAGACCGCACAGCGGCAGCAGCATCCACTCCACGACTTCGGCTACCAAATAGAGGAACCGAGAATGATCGATTCATCCGACGATATCAGCAGCGCCTACCGCATCGGCGCAGTAGCACGCCTCACCGGGATCTCGCCCGACACCCTGAGGATCTGGGAGCGGCGCTACGAGGTGGTGGAGCCCAGGCGCACCCCCAAGGGCGGGCGCCTTTACAGCCAGCAGGACGTTACACGGCTGACCATGATCAAGACCCTGGTAGACAGCGGACATGCGATCAGTACCGTCGCCAACCTGCCGCTGGAGGAACTGAACCGGCGGCTCAACAACGCCCAACCGGCCAACCTGCCGCCGATGGGCAGCGGCCAGCATGAGGTCTGCGTGGTCGGTCAGGCGATTTCTGTCCGCGCCTGCAATACAGACAGCATGCCGCAGGGACTGGAGATGGCCGGTGCCTACACGGACCTGGAGTCCTTTCTGGAAGACGACACAAACTGCGACACCCTGGTGATCGAGTTGCCTTTCCTCGACCGCAACATCGCGCGCGACCTCAACGCACCCGAGCTGCGTAAGCGCGCCCAGCGGATCGCGGTGATCTATGCCTTCAGCCCGTCGAATATCGTCAGCCAGCTGCAGCGCTACGGCCTCCAGACCCTGCGCGCGCCGGTCGCACTTGAGCATATCTGGCAGCAATGCCAGCTGAGCCAGCCCAACAAAACGGACTGGACCCCTCCGGACTGGGACCCGCGCGTGGCCAGCAACGACCCCATACCACCCAGGCGCTTCACCAGTGACCAGCTGGTCTATCTGTCCGACATCACCACCAGCCTGGAATGCGAGTGCCCGCACCATATGTCCAGCGTCATCGAGCAGCTGGCGGCGTTTGAGGACTACAGCGCGCGCTGCGAGGTCAGCACCCGCAAAGATGCAGCCCTGCACGGTTACCTGCACCAGATGACGTCACGCGCACGTTGGCTGATGGAGGTCGCACTGGAAAAGCTCGCTGAGGTAGAGGGTATCGCAGTACCCGCGCCGGGCCCGAACCGAAGCAAGCTGTCGGGCTGAACAGCGCGCGGCGGGGGGCATCGGATAGCCGGGGGAGCTTCACATCTCATTGCTCCGTTTACCGGCTCTGATGCCCGCTGCTGTTCATGAGGAGAGATCGAGCTTCTTTACCGGGGCGGACATCCAGGTCGCGTCATTGCGCCAGTCCACGCCTGGGTCGTCGACATAGAGTTCGACCTCGTTGCCGTCAGGATCTTTCAGATAAATGCTTTGCGTAATCGTATGGTCGGCAAGGCCTTCGACCTCGACGCCCTTTGAGGTGACCCGTTGCAACACTGCCTTGAGGTCCGAGATATCCTCACCAACTTTCCAGCCAGTGTGATAAAGCCCGATGCGCTTGCCCTGCGCAGGGCCCGGCGCATCGCCGACCTCCAGCAACAAGAGTTCGTGATGGGTTCGCCCACCAGAGAGCAGGGCACCACGCCCGCGGAATATCATCCCCTGCAGAGCCAGGCCCACCGCTTCGGTGTAAAACCGCAGCGAGGCCTGCAAGTCCCTGACGTAGAAAACCACGTGGCCCAATTCAGCCAATCTCCACCTCCAGTTCCCGTTCCAGCGCGTATCCAGACGCAACCCGAATCATTGGTATTGGCTGGACTGTATTCTCAATGCAACCTGCGGTTTCGCCCTTGCCTGCGGGGCTTCAAGCATCTGCTCCAGCCCGAGATGATGTTTTGCGAGATTCCGCACCTGCTGGTTCGACGCCTCGCCGCGGCGGCCATGTGCGATGAATGATAATGCCTTCACTTTACCTGTCTGGGACCGCTCGAATCATACGGCAGTGCGCCGGATGGCTGTCTGATAGCGCTCCAGGGCCCGCGCCCGACTCAGTTTCAAATCAGTGATCGGCGGGAACTCGGCACGATCTCCAAGCCAGCGGGCGATATACGACCCTTCCGGATCAAATCTGCGGGCCTGCGTGTCTGGATTGAAGATCCGGTAGTAAGGCGCGGCATCGGTGCCGCACCCCGCCACCCATTGCCAACCTAGCGTATTACTCGCCCGATCCGCATCCACCAGGGTGTCTGCGAACCAGCGCGCACCCTCACGCCAATGGATACCCAGGTTCTTGGCAAGGAAGGACGCAGCCACCATGCGCACGCGGTTGTGCATCCAGCCGGTCTCCCAGAGCTGGCGCATACCGGCGTCCACCAGCGCAATACCGGTCTCGCCACGCTGCCAGGCGTGCAGCTTCCTGTCGCCAGGGTCGGGCTCCCAGGCCGCCGGGTTGTCGAACAATGGATTCATGGATCGCAACAGGGTGTGCGGAAAGGCATGCAGGACGTGGCGCGCAAACTCGCGCCAGCCAATCTCGGCCAAAAAACGCCGCATGGAAACGCGGGCCGCCTCTTCAGGCTCGTGTACAAGCAGTTCATCGATGCTGGCGTACACGCGGGCGACCGAAAGCTCCCCGAAATGCAGCGCCGCCGACAGACGACTGCTGCCGTCCACGCCAGGCCGATCCCGTTGGACCTCGTAATCATCGAGCCCCTGTTCGAGGAAATGGGTCAACCGGGATTGCGCTGACTGTTCGCCCGGCTCCCAATGCGCGTGCAGCTTCTGATGCCAGGAGTGCTGAGTGAGCAGCCCTATCGCGTCCACGTCCCGGGGAGAAAAGGCAACGGGTGGGCCGACCGGCTGCAGTGTCGGGGACAGACGGTGAGTCAGATCGGTGCCGCGCAGGCGCTCGCGCAGATTCCGCCAGAAAGGTGTAAAAACCTTATACGCGGTGCCATCTGCCTTGCCGGCATCTTCAGGCATCACCAGGCAGTCTTCGGCAGACAGGTAACAGGAGATACCCCCCTCCTCCAGTACCTTCCGCAGCCGTTTGTCGCGAGTCTGCTGTTGCGGATCAACCAGCCGGTTGCAGTAGACCCGGGTCACCGAACGATCAGTGCAGAGCGCCGGTAGCACGGTTTCTTCCGATCCCTTGAGCAAGCGAAGAGGTATGCCGATCTGCGCAAGGCGCCTTTGCAGGGCTTGCAGGCTGAAATGCAGATACCAACGCGCTGCTGCACCTTCGGCAAGGGGCGCATCCGGGTTCGGTGGGTAAACGAACACCGCCTCGATCTGCAGGCCGCTGGATACGGCGGCCGACAATGCCGGGTTATCTTCGACCCGCAGATCCCGCCGAAACCACACCAGCGCGCGCATCGGTCAATACCCCGCTTCGAACGCTTTCTGGCCGGAACCTGCACCGAACGGCGGTACATGCGAGCCGAGCACCTGCAGCGCCATGGAGACGCGCGAACCCATCCGCACCCCGCCGGCATTCTCGAAAACCCCGAGCGGTTGATCGCTGCAAAGCCCACCCAGCATCAGCGGAACCCGCAGCGACCGGGTCAGCGCCGCCAGTTCGGTCTGCGCGTCCTCGCCGATCGTGTTGCGCGCGGACATCACCACGCCGCGCGCTGCAGACCGCTCGAGCACCAGCGGCACCTGTGTCAACGGCAGGTCGGCACCCAGGTACAGCACCCGGTAGCCCCGGCTCAATGCTGACAGGGAGAACAGCAGTAGCCCGATGTCGTGATGCGAACCCGGCAGACCGGCGCACAAGATCCGCGCGCCACGCGCCTGCCCGATGGCGTGATGGAAGCGCGCACCCAGGCGGTTGCGCACCCAGGCGGTGTAGAAATGCTCCTCGGAAATACCGGTATCGCGTGTCTTCCAACGTTCGCCGAGCTCGACCAGGGCAGGCTCGATCAGGCGTTCGGTCACCATCTCGACCGGATACAAGGAGGAGGCCTCATTGAAAACGGCCTCCAACCGTTCGGTGCTGAAATCTGAGATCGCCTGCAGCGTGGCACCGAGGTAGTCCGCCCAGACACCGGGTTTTCCTGCGAGTTTCTCCTCTTGCAGAGCCCATGGTTCGCTTGAATTCATCTGCCTGGCGATAACAGACAGCGAGTGTCCCTCGTCCAACAGGGTGAGAATTCGTTCCACGCGTCCGATGTCATCGGCACTGTACAGCCTGTGTCCCTTGGGCGTTCTTTCCGGCTTCAGCAAGCCATAACGGCGCTCCCAGGCACGCAGGTTGGATGTCCCCACACCTGTTTTCTCAGACAGAATCCGAATCGGAAAGCGCTCTGAAGCATCCCCCGCATCCA
>Ga0316189_10006033_pt1 | contig 11593 bp, 12 predicted proteins | sample LowCovwburrow_MG_FD_204930 | JGI IMG/M metagenome (GOLD analysis project Ga0316189, IMG submission 204930) | Coastal sediment microbial communities from Maine, United States - Lowes Cove worm burrow | ecosystem: Environmental > Aquatic > Marine > Coastal > Sediment | place: USA: Maine... | reverse complement strand
GATTTACGACGACTACGGCACACCCATGCATGGATCAACTAAGGACTCGAGTCCTTTGGTCTCACCGATGGGGACCACTTCTATCCGACCAGACACCCAGGTGCGGTCGGTGAACGAAGGTGTGGCCGCGCTCGTCTGGCCCGTGGGCAAGCGCGCCCCCGCCGTGAGCCACAGCCCAGGACGTGGGTGCCGCTCCGCCGCGGACTCCAGCACCAGGTTGTAGCGAGCCACGACGCGGCCATCCCCGACGCCGCCGCCCGCACCAGCCAGCTCCGATGTGCTCCGCCAGGTGTGTCGCATAGGCAGCGTGGCCGCCACCTGCATCCGGCGACTCAGCCCAACTCCGAGCGCGACCGTAGCCTCCACGCCGGCTTCCGCCACTGAGCTGGGCGTTACCGCACCCGGGTCGTCCCAGCGCAGCAGACCGCCCTCGCCCTGGATCGAGGTGCCCGCCATGAAGCGCTCACAAGGACCCGGCCGTGTGAATGTGGCCCAGGTGGAGCCCACGCAGCAGGAGCCCGCCTGGGCCACCGAGGCCGCCGCCAGCCACGCCAGCATCACCGCACGTCCACAGTGATCGCCGCTTCGTCGTCGCCCGGCTCCGCCGAGACGGTCAGGTTCAGCTCCCATGTGCCCGGCATGGAGAACGCGAACGTGCCGTCGTACAGGCCCTCGCCCCGCTTCGTGACCACCACTTCGTCGGCGATGCCGTGGCCGTGCTGTGGCATGAACGGCTTCATTCCGACCACCGCTCCCGTGACCGGGGCCATGCCCTGGGGGCCATCACCCTCACCGTGGCAACGACCTGCTCGCCGGCCACGGGCGCGGAGGGCTCCAGCGTGAGGTCCAGGTTGTACAGGTGCTGGGCGGTGTCGGTGGTGCAACCCGTCAACAGCGCGATCGAGAGGGCCAGACGCATGACAACTCCAGGGGTGGTGCCCATGCGTTGTCACCCATCTGCACGGTCGGCGCGCTGCGGTGTGTTGTCGCAGGCCGAAGAGGTGCGACCGGACCGTGCGTTGGGCACAGCGGATGTCTGCCGCCGTCCAGGCCTGGCCCTCGCTCGATGAGCCCACTGGGGCGCGCACGTTCATGTTGCTGCGCGGCGTGACGCCGCTGCTAGAGGCGGGTGTGGCAGGGGCGTCCTGGGCCATGCTCGATGCCGACCCTGCCGGATTGGCCGTGGTGGTGGCGCTGGGCGTCGCCGTTCAGCTGGCGGTGATGCCCGTGCCGCCAGGACGCTCTCTTCGGCACCTCGCGGGGGCGGTCATGGTGTTCGACGCCATGCGCCTCACGGGCCTGCTCGCGCTGACGGGCGGCACCTCGTCGCCCTTGTCGGCAGCCTACCTGGTGCACGTGGTGATTCGCCGGCCCGCCGCCCCGCCATCAGCATCACGACATGATGGCCCATGTGGTAGGCATGTGGGCCACCGTGGCCCTGGTGGCGCCCCTCGTAGCGGTGACCATCGGCGTGCTGCGCCGCGCCCTGGACCAGGCGGGTCGCGCCGTTCAGCAGGCCGCTCAGGAACGACAGCGCAGTGAGCACCTCGCCGCGCTCGGGACCCTGGACGCGGGCGCCGCCCACGAGCTTGCCACGCCCCTGTCCACCATCGCCCTCGCCGTGGGCGAGCTGTCTCGTCGACTCGTGGATCGGCCGGATTGCGATGAAGACCTCGCTCTTACAGAGGAGCAGATCGCTCGGTGTCGGGCCATCCTTGCCCGGCTCGCGGCCGACGTGGGAACGGGCATGGGTGAGCTGCGTACTCCACAGCCCATCGGGGACCTCTTCTTCTTCACCACCAAGGCGGCGGGCGAAGGCACCGGTCTGGGGCTGTTCGTGGCGGCGTCTGTGGCCCAGCAGCTCGGGGGCGGGCTCGCCCTCACCAGCCCCCCTGGCGGTGGTACCACCGTCGCACTCTATCTGCCGTGGTCGGAGACGCAGCCATGAGTCGCTTGTTGCTGGTGGACGACGATGATCGACTGGCGGACCGCCTGGCCTTGGCCCTGATCGACCGCGGCCACGACGTGCGCGTGGTCTACGACGGGGATGCGGCCCTGGCCCAGGCGGCCTTCCATCGTCCGGAACGCGTGGTGCTGGACTTGTCCATGCCTGGCATGGGTGGCATCGAGGTGCTGAAGCGACTGCGCGCTCTGCTGCCCGATGCCAGGGTCGTGATCCTCACGGGCTACGGCTCCATTCCCGTCACGGTGGACGCCATCAAGCTGGGGGCGGTGGACGTGCTGCAGAAGCCCGTGGACGTACAGGGCGTCTTGGCGGCCTTCGAGCGGGACGTCGCCGACAAGCGCGCGTCGCCTCCCTACGCGCCGCCGACCTTGGCGCGCGCGGAGTGGGAACACATCCAGCGGGTGATGGCGGACTGGGGCGACAACATCAGCGAGGCGGCTCGCCGGCTCGGGCTACCTCGGCGCACTCTGCAGCGAAAGCTGGCGAAGAGGCCACCTCGGTCCCGCGCCGACCACCTCATGCAGTGCACGCGAGGCAGAACGGCGCCTCTGGTCGTGCGCGCAGCCGCCGCTCGGGGATGTCCTCGCCGCAGCGCAAGCACTCGCCGAAACGGTCTGTCTCGACCCGGGCCAGCGCGTTCACCACCGTCTTCAGGCGCAGCTCTAGCCGGCGCTCCTGCGCCTGCGCCATGGCCTGTTGCTGCAGTGCATCGACCCGGGACAAGCGCCCCACCGCGCTCTGGTCGAGGTCCACCGTGCCCGCGCGGTCGCCGGCGCCAGTCAGCGACGCGGACAGCTCGGCGTGCAGCGCCTTGAGCTGGGCGCGCAGCGCGTCTCTCTGTGCGGGCTCCACGCTACTTCGCCGCCGCGGCGTCGGGACGGGCGACCTTCACCGCGCACACCTTGTACTCGCCCGTGCCCGTGACCGTGTCGCCCGCGTCGTTGGTGAGACGGTTGGTCAGCGATTCGGGGAAGTGCAGCGGCATCCACACACAGCCTGGCTTCATCCGGGGGCTGACGTTGACGGCCGCCATCACGTCGCCGCGCCGCGAGCTCACCTGCACCAGGTCGCCGTCGTGCAGCCCGCGCTTGCGGGCGTCGCGCCGGTGCATCTCGATGAAGTTCTGCGGCTGCTTGGCCATCGCTCCGCTCGCGCGCCGGGTCTGCGTGCCGCAGTTGTAGTGGTAGAGCGTGCGTCCCGTCGACAGCAGCAGCGGGTAGTCGCTGTCCGGAAGCTCGTCGCTGGGCCGGTAGGCGATGGCCTGGAACGCGCCCTTGCCGCGGATCGGACCGTCGGTGTGCAGCGTAGGCGTGCCCGGGTGATCAGGAGTGGGGCACGGCCACTGCAGGCCGGCGTCCGCGTCGATCCGCGCATGGCTGATGCCCGAGAACTTGTCGGACGTGGCTGCCATCTCGTCGTACACCTCGGCGGGCCCCGCGTAGTGCGGCATCGGGTACCCGCACGCCCGCGCCATGTCGCACAGGATCTGCCAGTCGGCGCGCGCCTCCCCGGGCGGGCTCACCGCCTTGCGTACGCGCTGGACCCGGCGGTCGGAGTTGGTGAACACGCCGTCCTTCTCGGCGAAGCACGCGGCAGGGAGGATGACGTCGGCGAACCGCGCGGTCTCGTTGAGGAAGATGTCCTGCAGGACCACGAACTCGCACTGGTTGAGACCGACCTCCACCTTGTTGGCGTTGGGCTCAGACAACACGATGTCCTCGCCCATCACGTACAGGCCCTTCACGTTGCCCTTGGCCATCTCCTTCATCATCACGTTGAGGTTCAGCCCGTCATCGGGCGACAGGGGCACACCCCAGACGGCCTCGAACTTGGCGCGTGCCTCGGGGTCGCTCACCCGCTGGTAGCCCGGGTAGAACACCGGGCTGGCGCCTGCGTCGTTGGCTCCCTGGACGTTGTTCTGGCCGCGCAGCGGGTTCATGCCGCTGCTCCGCTTGCCGAGGTGCCCAGTCATCAGCACAAGGTTGGCCAGGCCGTACACGTTGTCGGTCCCGTGCGTGTGCTCGGTGATCCCCAGCGTGTAGTAGATGCCAGCCTTGTCCGTGGTCGCGTACCACCGCGCGGCGGTCCGGATGTCGTCGGCGGGGACCCCGGTGATGCCCTGGGCCCACTCAGGTGTGCACGCCGCCGCGGCATCGATCACGTGCTGGAAGTTCTCTGTGTGCGCGTCGATGAACGGCTGGTCGGTGAGACCCTCATCGATGATGACGTGGGCCATGGCCTGCAGGAGCGCCACGTCGGTGCCAGGCTTGAGCTGCAGGTGCAGGTCGGCCACCTCCGCAAGCCAGATCCTGCGAGGGTCGGCCACGATCAGCTTGGACCCGCGCCGCTTGGCCCGCTTCATCTCCATCGCGATGATGGGGTGCGCCTCGGTGGTGTTGCTGCCGATGACGAACATCAGCTCGGTGTCCCGGATCTCGGGGATCGAGTTGGTCATCGCGCCCGCTCCGAACATTGTCACCAGACCGGCGACGGTAGGAGCGTGTCAAGTGGCGGCACACTGGTGGCAGTTGTTGGTGCCGAACGCCGCGCGCGACAGCTTCTGCATCAGGTAGTTCTCTTCGCCCGTGCACCGGCTCGAGCTGATGAACCCGAGCGCATCGGCGCCGTGGCGGTCCTTGACCCCGAGCAGCCCGCGGGCGGCAGCGGCGATGGCCTGCTCCCAGCTCGCGGCGTGCAGGACCCCGTCGGTGCCCCGGATCATCGGGGTGGTCAGGCGCTCCTCATGGTGGATGAACTCGGTCGAGAACCGCCCCTTGATGCACAGGTTTCCGTCGTTGACCGTCTCGCCCGCCGCGGGCGACGTGACCCGGACGACCCGATCGTCCTTGACGTGCAGGTTGAGCTGGCAGCCGACCCCGCAGAAGTTGCAGGTGGTGCGGACCGTCTGCTCCTCGCGAAAGTCTGAATGCCGTGCCGCCTTCTCGGTCATTGCCCCAGTGGGGCACACCGCGATGCAGCCGCCGCACATCTCGCAGGTGGTGTCGAGGAGCGACCGCTGCTCTGCGGTCGCGATGGTGGTCTTGGCGCCGCGGCCCGCGAGCGTGATCGCAGAGACGGCCTCGACCTCGTCGCAGTAGCGCACGCACAGGTTGCACAGGACGCACGCCTCGGGGTCGAAGTGCACGTAGGGGTTGTCGTCCTCCCGATACGCGCGCGGCGCCTCGATGGCAGGCAGCACCGGCCCCTGTCCGTGATCCAGGACGTGCTGGCGCAGCGTGTTGCCGACGCCGCGCTCCTTGGGCAGCCCGTCGGAATCGAGATCGTGGTCGGCGAGGTACATCGACAGCAGCATCTGCCGGTGCCGCTTGACCCGCGCCGAGTCAGTCCGGACCACCATTCCGGTCGTGGCGACGAACGCGCAGCCTGGCTGCAGTCGGCGCTGCCCCTCGACCTCCACCAGGCACATCCGACAGCTGCCCATGGGGTCGACCCGGTCTTCGTGACACAGGGTGGGCACGTCGGCACCCACCTTCCGAGCGGCATCCAGCACGGTCTGCCCAGCCGCCACCGTGACCGGCGTGCCGTCGATCTGCAGGGTGATCTCACTGCTCATGCGCGGGCTCCAGGCCGAAGTCTTCGGGGAAGTGCTTCATCGCTGATAGCAGCGGTAGGCTCGCAGTCATGCCGAGCCCGCAGATGGAGCCCTCCTCCATCTCCCAGTGCACGTCCGCGACGTGCTGCAGGGCGGAGGCGTCGCGCGCGTCGATGAACCGGTCGAGCGCACGCCGCTGCATGCGGCACCCGATTCGGCACGGCGCGCACTGGCCGCAGCTCTCGTCCTCGAAGAACACCTGCTGCCACCGCGCGGCCTGCGCCATGTCGACTGCGTCATTGAGCACGACCACCCCGGCCGATCCGAGCATCGATCCGGCCTGGGGGAGCCCCTTGAAGTCCAACGGCCGGCTGCGCTCGGAGATGGGCAGGAACCCAGAGCTGGCGCCGCCAGGCGAGAACGCGCGCGGCGTGCCGACGTAGCCGCCGGCGGCCTCGACCACCGCGTCGAGGTGCACCCCGAGCGGCAGCTCGTAGACCCCGGGACGCTGCACGTGGCCCGAGACGCAGTACAGCTTCGTGCCCGGCTCGGTCGCGCCCAGACCGCGGAAGCGCTCGCCGCCGCGCAGGACGATGTCGGGCACGCACGCCAGGGTCTCGACGTTGTTCATCAGCGTAGGCTTGCCCCAAAGCCCGCGCTGGGTGGGGTAGGGCGGCTTGAGCCGCGGCATCCCGCGCTTGCCCTCGATGGCCTCGAGCAGCGCCGTCTCCTCGCCGCAGATGTAGGCCCCGTGGCCCACGCTGACCCGAACCTCGATCCCCGAAAGGTGCGGTTCCGCCTCGGCCAGGGCCGCCTCGAGCGCCCGGCGGGCGTCGGTGAACTCTCCGCGGATGTAGATATAGACGACCTTCGCACCGGCGAACCACGCGGCGATGGCGGCGCCCTCGATCACCAGGTGCGGGCGGCGGAGCAGGACCTCGCGGTCCTTGAAGGTGCCGGGCTCGCTCTCGTCAGCGTTGACCACGACGTATTTGACGGGTTCGGCCTCGCGCCGCACCGCGGACCACTTGACGTGCGCGGGGAACCCGGCGCCGCCACGGCCTTGCAGCCCGGCGTCCCCGAGCGCAGCGAGCACCGCGTCTTGACCCTGTTCCCGGGCCTTCATCAGCGCGGCGTAGTCGGCGCGGTCGGCCCCGCCCAGGTTCATCGGCAGGGCGGGATCGTCCGGAGTCACCGAACCTCGCGGACCCCACGAGACCAGCTCGAGCTGTGGATCCAGGGCGACCGGACCGCGGTCGCACTGCCCGAGGCAGCTCACAGGGACTGGCTCGCCCCCCGCGCTCTGCAGCGCATCGAGGCGATCGTCGGCGCCCGCGAGCTTGCAGGTGAGCCCCTGGCAGACGCGCATCAGACCGGGCGGCTGCGAGACGAGCGTGTAGAAGGTGGCCACGCCGTACACGTCGGCCTCGGGAACGCCGGTCTCGGCGCTGATCCGGGCTGCAACCCCTTCTTGCAGCCCGCCGTAGTGCTCCAAGAGCTCCAAGACCCGGTCGCGCTGTGCGCCGTAGCGCTCCATCCTCGCCCCCACGCCGGGGCAGCGTAACCTCAACTGCCTCGCCGCCGAGTCCGCGGCACGGTACGGAAGCCCCATGCGCTACGAAGGCAAGATGTACCGGCCCCCCAGCGAGTCGGACGCCTATCTGCTCCAGGCGACCATCGGTTGTTCCTGGAACAAGTGCACGTACTGCGACATGTACCGAGAGAAGGCCTTTCGCGTGCGCGACCTCACGGAGTGTCTGGCCGACCTGCGGCAGGCCGGTCGCGCAGCGTCCGAGCGAATCGAGAAGGTGTTCGTCGCCGACGGCGATGCCCTGATCCTCTCGGTGGAACACTGGCTGCCGCTGCTCGAGATGGCGCGCGCGGTGTTCCCGCGTCTGCGTCGAGTGAGCTGCTACGCGATGGCCAGCAACGTCCTCGCCAAGTCCCCCGCAGAGCTTCGGCAGCTCCAAGTCGCGGGTCTGGCCCGGCTGTACATCGGTCCCGAGTCCGGCGATCCGGTCACACTCAAGCGGATCGCCAAGGGTGGCAGCGCCGACGACCATGTCGCTGCCGCCGAGCGCGCGCACGCCGCGGGAATCGAGCTGTCGGTGATCGGACTGCTTGGCGCCGGCGGGATCGAGCGCACCCTGGAGCACGCCTGTGCCACAGCCGACCTGATCACCGCGATGGACCCTGCGTTCTTCGCAGCGCTGACGCTGACGGTCGTCCCCGACACGCCGCAGGCCACGCTCGCCGAGCGGGGCCGCTTCCAGCTTCCTTGCGTGGAGGGGTTGCTGCACGAGCTGCACACCATCGTCGACCGCGCCCGCCCCTCCGACGCGCTCTTCCGCACCAACCACGCGTCCAACTACCTGCCGCTGGGCGGCCGACTCCCGCGTGACCGAGGGCGGATCCTCGCGGTGATCGATGATGCGCTCGCAGGCCGCGTGCCGCTGCGGCCCGAGCTCCTCCGCGGGCTGTAGCGGGCGCTACTGGCGCTCGATGAACGACCGAATGCGGGACATCAGCGCGACCAGCCCTGTCTCGTCGAGTGCCGGGGGGGCATCCTCGGTCACGGGCCCCTCGATGCCGCCAAGGATCATGCCAGCGGCGGCGCTCAGCGCGATGTCGCCGCGCCATGCGGCCTTGAACCGGTCGGCCCTGGGTCCGTCCACAACCAACGCGTCGTCCTCGCCGAGCGAGAACGAGAGGGGACCCCAGACCCCGCGCACGTGATCTGCAATCGCCCTGGCGACCGCGTCCATCACCGGGAGCTGGCCGGCGCGGTGCGCCACGGGATGCGCAGCCAGGGCTGCGTTGAGGTGCGCGACCAGCTGCGGACGAAGCTCTTCGGACGAGGGCGTCGCGCGGACCGCGGGGACCAGGGTCTCCTGCGGTTCGATCACATCATCGACGACGATCTGAGTCGCCGCCTCCACCAGGTCGGCGCGTACAGTCGCGGGATCGGCAGTGAGGAGCAGCACGATGTTGTTGCTGGCGCGCAGTGCGGCGTTCGTGGGCCACTCTGGCAGCGGCGGCGCGCCCGGCAGCGGCTCGATGTGCTGGCGCTGGGCGGGGAGCAGCGCGTCGATGTCGCGGATGATGTACGCCTGATCCGTTCCGGTGGTGGATAGGGCCCGCCAGATCTTCGACATCGCCTGGTACGGGTCTGACTCCTGGTAGATGTCCACCTTGCCACGCAGCATCTCAGCGGACTTGACCAGGTTCTCGAACTGGACGCGGTCGGCAATGCCGGCGAACTCCATCCCGCTGGGCTCGGGCTGAGTGCGCAGGATGCCGAGCACCTCGCGAGTCGGCGCGAGGAAGGCGCGCAGGACCCCGACGCAGTCGAGGCTCTCGCCGTCGAGGTACCATCGCAAGCCCTCGACCTGCCCGGTGAGGAGAAACACGCTGGCCTCGTTGGCCAGATAGCGCTGCCTGAGCTCTTCGATCCACCGTGGCCAGCTCATCCGACTCGTTGCCCCACCGTTGACAACTCCCTACCCGATCCGCGCCGCTGTCGCGCGCCACAGCCGGTAGCCGGGGGCCTGCGCAACGCAGGAGACGTCGGTGAACGCTGCGTCGAGGGCGCGCTGCACAGGAATGGACCCCTGGACCACGATCCACAGGCTCCCGTTGCGCGCGAGGCGATGTGGCGCGGTGGCTGCGAGCGCGTGGAGCGCTCCGCTGTTCGCGTCCTTTCCCAGGTGCACCGGAGGGTTGCTCACGATGGTGTCCCACGGACCGCCAGCGAGCGGGATCCCGTCGGCGACCTGCACGGCGACGTCCGGGGCATTGTGGCGGGTGGCGTGGACCGCCAGCGCATCGACGTCGCTCGCGTCGACCGTCACTGGGTCACCCCGACGAAGCAAGAACTGCGAGACGACCCCGGCACCGCAGGCGAAGTCGAGCACCCGACCTGAGAGTGGCGGCACGTTCTCGAGCAGCAGCTGGGTCCCCTTGTCGAGGCGGCCGTGGGCGAACAGAGACGGCCAGCTCAGCCAGTGGAGTGCGACGCCGGCGGCCTCGACCCGGACCGCGGTCGCCCAGTCCGCGAGCTGCCCGCGCAGGGGCGCGTCCCGTCCGCGGGCGCGCCAGACCCGGCAGTGGCGGCGGGCGTCGATGGCGGCGACGTCGGGGAACAGCGAACCGATTCGACCGGGGATCGAGCGGATCCCCTCGTCGTTGGAACCAGCCACCCACAGTGCGCCGGCTGGCGTGAGGCGGGCGGCCAGCAGGTGGGCTGTCATCTGTACGGCCAGCCGACCCCGGGGGAGCCGCAGGGCGATGCCATCGAAGGGCCCCTCCGGCGGGCCCGGGCGGGCGTCTCTGCCGCCGTAGCCCGTGCGGAACCAGTCCTCGGTCGTCTCCGGGGGCAGCGCAGCGCGGACGTGCCCACCGAGGTCGTCCACGACCAGCCAGCGCCCTGCTTGCTCCCGTTCGGCCAGCGTCCTCGCGAGGACTTCGGAGACCCGGTCGTTGCGCAACCTGTTGCCTGCCTATTCTTCGCGCTCGTCGACCTTGCCGTCGCCGTCGGTGTCGCGGCCGGTGCGCACGACCTCTCCGGCGCGGCTGAACCGCTCCCAAACATCGATCTTGCCGTCGCCGTCCTCGTCGCGTTCCTTTCGGTCGAGGTACATCCGGTCGTCGTCGCCCTGGATGTAGTACTTGAACACGTTGGGCTTGCCGTCGAAGTCGGTGTCGTACTCGGACATGACCCGGACACCGCGCTTGTAGTGGTCGGTCCAGTCCATGGACCCGTCGTAGTCCGAGTCCATGTCCTCGCGCTTCAGCTCGCCGTCGTCGTCGAAGTACGAGACCACGTCGATCCGGCCGTCGCGGTTGAGGTCGAGCTCCTTGCGCATCAGCAGGCGCGGCGCGTCGGACCGCTCGCGGTAGAAGTTCTTGATGTCGGCGTTGCCGTCTGAGTCGAGGTCGACATCCTGCTCGACCAGCCCGTTCTGGACCCGCTCCTTGACCCGGTTGACGTATGCGTCGGTACCGGACTGCGTCCGCGACGCGCAGCCTGCGAGGAGCAGAACGGCGGTGGAGCAGAACGAGATGCGGCGGCGGCTGAACATCGAGGGCTCCCAGTACGGCGACCATACTACCCATCGGTCGACAGCGGCGCACCCTAGAGCATGTCGTGCTACCTTGCCGGGAGCGGAGGAGCGCCCGTGGAGGAGCGACGAGGGCGTCTGGTCATCGTCGACGACGAGCCTGTCATCCTGAATCTTTTGGGAGCAGTGTTCGAGGACGAGTCGGCGCTCGAGTTGGTGCTCTGCCCTACGGGGACGGCGGCGCTGCAGGCCATGGCCGACGGCGTGGACGTCCTGCTGACGGACAAGAACCTGCCGGATGTGGGTGGCCTCGAGCTCGCCCGGCGCGCGCGCGACTTCACCGAGGACGCCGAGGTCATCGTGATCACGGGGTATGCGTCGCTGGACACGGCGCTAGCAGCGCTCGAGCTCGACGTGTTCGACTACATCGTCAAGCCGCCCAAGGACATCCAAGAGGTGCGCCGCCGGGTGCACCAGGCGCTCGACAAGCAGGCCATGGGCCGCGAGAACCGGCGCTTGATGGCCCGCCTGACCGAGCGAAACGCGGCGCTGGAGGTGGCACTCGAGGAGCGCAAGGAGCTGCAAGCGGAGCTCATCCAGTCCGAGAAGCTGGCCGGCATCGGCACGCTGGCGGCCGGGATCGCCCACGAGGTGAGCTCGCCGCTGTTCGGGGTCATGGGGCTCGCGGAGGCCATCCTCGACGAGGACGACCCGGCGCTCGTCCGCGGCTACGCCACGGAGATCGTCGACTACTCCCGCACGATCAAGGACATCGTGGTGCAGCTGCAGGGCTACAGCCGGTCCGCCAGCCGGGAGTACCGCACCCCGGTCGACCTGCTCCGAGTCATCGAGGACGCGGTCAAGCTCGTGGTCCGCTCGGTGTCGTTCGATGCTGGCCAGGTGGAGGTGGACGTGGCCGCGGGGCTGTACGTGCAGGCGCGCACGTCTGAGATCCAGCAGGTGTTCGTGAACCTGGTCAAGAACGCGGTCGAGGCCGCGGTGGAGTGCCACGGA
>Ga0316189_10006032_pt1 | contig 11595 bp, 10 predicted proteins | sample LowCovwburrow_MG_FD_204930 | JGI IMG/M metagenome (GOLD analysis project Ga0316189, IMG submission 204930) | Coastal sediment microbial communities from Maine, United States - Lowes Cove worm burrow | ecosystem: Environmental > Aquatic > Marine > Coastal > Sediment | place: USA: Maine... | reverse complement strand
CCGCCACCCGGGTTTGGATTTGCCCGATAGACGATTCGAGTCGGAGACGGCTGTCGTCGTCGGTGCCAAGCACCGAGACCGCCAGATCTCGGATCGCTTCGGGGATCCGGTCGGCCAGGACGGTAAGGGCTTGCTCTTTTTCGGCTACGACCAGCACCCGCTTGCCTTCAGCAAGATAATGGCTGATGAGATTAGCGATGGTGTGAGACTTCCCGGTGCCAGGAGGGCCTTGCACCGTCACACCGGGCCATTGTTGGGAACGGGCCAGAATTCGACGCTGCTCTTCGTTGGAAGCCAGGGGAAGCAGGGGCCGGGCCATGCTCGTTTCGTGGGAGTCGCCGGATGGACCCAACAGTGATGACGGGTTTTCCATCACCACCGCCTTCAGCGGATCGGGGGGCTCCACGTTAGAGCGGTACAAACCCCGGAGTTCATCAAGGAACCCTTGATAATCAGGGCGGCGACGGCGCAGAAATAAGACCCACTCGTTTTCCACCACCATCACACCAGGGGCCGCTTGAACCTCTCCCGCCAAACCACCATCATGGTCGATGGCCCGCACCAGTGTGCGTAGCAATTCGGTGGTCTCGTCCTTGTTCCAGGGGTCGATGATCGTGTCCTGGTCAAAAAATGTTTGCCGCACATCATTGAGGCCGGTGCGGTCGTTCACATCGAGGCCAGCGAGGAAGAAGTGCTCGATCTCTACCGCTCCAGCAGGAGCGATACTGATCTCACCTCCCGGTCGAGGGGAATGGATCTCCACCGGGATGGTGAGCAGTGGGTAGTCGATTGTGGTCTCCCCGTCAGGTGACCCGTGCAGACCACCAAATCCCCACACCAGTTCGTAGGTTTCACGATCGGCGGCCACCAGTTCCCGAAGTTCAAACAGGTCGCGGTAGAGAGCTTTGGCCGCCACAGCAGCATGGTGTCGTTCGGCCCACGGCTCCCATTCCCGCGCGATCCAATCGGCCGCTTTCTCGGCTCGACGTTTCTCTCGCCGGCCCGCTTCTTCAGCCAGCACTACCTCGGGTCTCGCGTCGGCCGAAATCGAGGTATCCCCCACCCCCGAATCGCCGCCAAAACCGAGGGCTTCCTCTAAACCTGCCGGAACCTCGGGGGCAGGGGGAAGCGTCACAAAATCAACCGTCAACCATCGGTCGCTGGCTGGGCTCAGTCGAACCCCTTCAACACGGGGAATCTCGTGTTGTTGCAGCCGGAAGAGATGATGGTCGGTGATGGTACGCACCGGCGGGTTCCGCAACGCGTCGAACGCACCGAGAAAGTCGATCAACCGGAGTACCCGGTTGGTTACATCGTCTGCCATTCGCCTTTCACCACCGCTTTCGCACCCTCACCAACGCCTAGTGTAAAGGTGGGGCACACCTTTGGAATGGTAGCGGGAGTAGCCTTGAGAGTAATCTCTGGGTATGCGAGTAGACACAATTTCATTGAAGGCCTATAACCGGATCCGTGTCGCACCGCTAGCCGGGGCGTTGGGCGCCGAGGTGGAAGGTATCGATCTCCGAGAACTTGATGACGAGATCATCGCCGAACTTCAGGACGCGTGGATGCACTACAAGGTGCTCTTTTTTCGAGATCAGGACCTCACACCCCAGCAGCATGTGGAGTACGCCAAAATATACGGGCCACTGGAGGTGCATCCTATTGTCGACAGCCACGACGATCATCCAGAAATCGTCGTACTTGAATCCACCCCCGAAAAGTTTGCCGCCGCCGAGGTGTGGCACAGTGATGTGACGTTCCGTGAATGCCCGCCACTAGGGTCGGTGTTGATTGGACGAATCCTGCCGGCTTATGGCGGCGATACATGCTGGGCCAACATGGAGTTGGCCTACGAACGTCTTCCCGACGACGTCAAAGAACAGATCGAAGGAAAGTACGCCATTCATAGTTATGTCAAAGCGTTCAGTCCTCAAATCTCCCCGGAGCGGAAGGCCGAAATCGAAGAAGAATTTCCGGCCCAGAAACATCCCATCGTGCGCACCCACCCCGTAACCGGTCGGCGCTGCCTGTTCGTGAACCGCATCTTCACCCTCACCATCGATGGGATGTCAGCCGAAGAATCACGAGACCTTCGTTATCGCTTGTACCAGCAAGTCGACGCTCCCGAAATTCAAGTGCGGTTCCGTTGGCGTCCCAACAGCATTGCCCAGTGGGACAATCGCTGCACCCAGCATTACGCCGTGCCCGATCATGGAGGCCAGCATCGGCTAATGGAACGAGCCACGATTATCGGTGATCGCCCGGTTTAGGTTCGTCGCCGATGCCAGTCAATTTGGAGTCCCGCTACCCCGCCGGTGGCGAACACCGCCAACATGGCCAGAATCCGGTTGGCCCCCGCTGTGGCCGACCCATCAATACCTTGGTGCACGGCGTCGAGCGTTAACTCAAGCCCATCGAGGTTGTCATTCTCAAACTGCTGCTCAGCGGAAGCTAGCTTGGCATCAGCGTTAAACCCGATCAGTCCGATCCGGTTGATCCAACCATGGTCGGCGGCCACCGCCTCGTGGGTCTCAACCAGAGCTTCGGCACTAACCTCTAACGTCTCCAATCGACTCTCGAGTTCGCCAAAACCGCGGAACGCTTCGCTGTCGGCCCCAGAGTCGGCCAAACCCACTTCTTCGTAGGCACGCTCGTAACGTGCCGACAACCGCAGCCCCCAAGGTTCGACCTTTTCTTCCACTGATTGCCGCAGTTCCAACACCTGGTGGGCGGCCTCGATTCCGGCATCGGCCACTGGGAACTCCCATTCGGCCATTGCCTGACGCACCACGTATGGGGGCGCCCACGTTCCCCCAGCGGCGGCCAGATCTCCAAATCGCTGACGCGACTCGGCTCGGTCCGCCAGTTGTTCGGCTTGTTCGGAGGTGACAACAAAAGACCGGAACGTGGCTTCGGCCCCTTTCGCACCGGCGTCGTCCAACAGGTCGAGCAGATAACGCCAATCACGAAACCGGGTAGAGGGATGGGCAACTGGCGCTCCCGCTTTATAGGGGGCGCGGCCAGCAGCCGCTTCGGCTACTACCTCAGCCAAACCCTCGAGCCCTATCTCCTCGGTCATGTTCCACATCACTTGGGCAGAGGCCGCATACCCCCATTGTTCGACCGCGGCATCATTACCCTCACGCTCCCAGGTGCCAAGGGGGAGCGCTTCGGAAGCCTGAGCGCTCACCGGCTCCGGCGTCGGCTCTTGTCGACCCGAGTGATAAGCGGCGTGGGCAAACCGCTCGGTGAGCCCTTCGTTAATCCATCGATCGCGAAACAGCGACTGATTAAACCACACATGGCCCAATTCGTGGTACAAGAGCTGGCGGTCGAACCGATCACCAACCTCAATCCGATTATCGCTCGGCCGGTACCACCCCCCATAGCCATGAATATATGGGGCGTGGGTTTCCACGATGGCGAGGGTTGCGTCCTGAGGCCACGGCAAACCCACCAGCCCCACCAGGTCGGCCACTCCCCCTTGAAGTTCAGCCACGATGTAATCGGCCCACGCCTGGTCGTTGGGCCAATAATAAATTTCCGCGGCCAACACATCGTTGGCGAACTCGGTCATTTGATACGCATCGTCGTTGGCGATAGAGACAAAGCTCCACCAGTCATCAGCCAAATCCGTGTTCGCAGTGGAACGAAACACGACCTTGCCGTCACGTTCTTCACGGTGGAGGAGTTCGCCTGCGCCGCTGGAATCTCCAAAACCGGTGGGGAGCACAACCTCGAAGGCAGCCGCTTCGGCGAACGTCGGGTCCCACACGTCGAACGCCACATACGCCCGATTGATGCGAATCGGATTGTCCGAACGCAGTTCCCCCGAGGGAATCTGATAACGAATGTCAATCTCGGCGGTTTCTCTATAAAAGATCGGCCGTCGGAACTGCACCGTTACCAGATCAAACGGAGAATCATCGTCGCTGGATTCACGAACAAACGACAATGAGCCTACTTCGTCGAAAACCTCGAGATTCTCGGCTTCATTGGGCACCACCAGGGTGTAATTGTCGAAGAAATATTTGATTTGTGATGTCGAGGTTTGCCGCGGGGCCAGATCAGCAACCACCGCCAGACTTACAGCCACATCCACTCGACGATTGTCGGTGTCGACGTTGTATACCACCTTCGACCGAGTATCGAGGTTGTCGGATCTGGATGGATCTTGGGCAGAAACCGGAGACGACGCCGCTCCAACGAACCCGGCGAACGCGACAAACACTGCCACCACCAGCAGTAGCGTCCGCAGCCCGAACTTTGCTTGTATCCCGATCCACCGCATTGTCTTCCCACCGTATGGGAGCCAGCTAGCAGTGCCTAACTCTCCGGTATGACCACCTAAGACTTAGCCTAATAGCGGAAAAGCTACTCGAAGGAGGAAAATCCCCACTCTTCAAGAAATCCCGTCACTCTTTGCAGTTCCGCTTCGAGGTGTTGTACCCGGGCTTCGAGAAGACTGAGTTGAGATTCTCCCGAGGCGTACGGTTCTCCGTCTTCATTCCGCAGCGGTACCGGGGTCTCTTCCACCCGGTTCACCACCAATTCCATGCGGCCACCCAGATGCACCCAACGAGACTGTTTATGCCCGGGAAGGCGCTCCATTTTCTGAACAAGAGCCTGAGGCCGAGCGGCCAGTTCCCGCAACATGAACTCGACGGCGTCGGTGTCGGCAAACGGATAGTACCGTTCGGTGTTTTTGCGAATCTCGCTGGCCGTTTGTGGTCCTCGTAAGAAAAGCACCGCCAGGGCCGCTCGCTCCCCTTCGGCCAACGACAGTTGTTCGTCGAGTCGGTGCCGATGGCGGTCGGTACGCCCCCGAGATGAGGTGGACACGTACCCATCAGCGCGGAGTTCAACCAGCGCGTCATTAACCGTGCGCTCATCATAATCCACAACCGGAGAACGATTACTTGCCTGGTTGCATGCCGTCACCAGTGCGTTGGTGGTCAGCGGATAACTTGCCGGGGTCGTTGCTTCCTTTTCCATCAGACACCCGAGTATCCGGATCTGCACTGAGTCGAGGTCCATAATCGCATCATATAAGCCAGATCGCAGCGCGGAACAGCCGTTAGGCTGCATCAAATGTCGGCGAGTACAAAAAACCGGTTTCCCTGGCGCGATGATCTGGCGCTACACGAGATGTCGACACTTGGAGTCGGCGGCCGGGCACATCGTTTCGCCCCCATCGGTGACGACACCGAGCTGGTCGACGCTTGGCGTTCCCTCGGCGATGAACGCCACACCCTCCGAGCTATTGGCGGCCTGAGCAATGTAGTGATCTCCGACGATGGTCTCCGTTATCCGGTGATCGCGTTGCGGAACGACTCGATCACCAGCCAACGCTCCGATGATGGGGTGCGAGTGGTCGCCGACGGAGGGTGTGCCTGGGACTCACTGGTGGCCTACGCGGTGGCCCAAAACCTGGGTGGGGTCGAGCTGATGAGCGGTATTCCCGGCACGGCGGCAAGTGCCCCGGTGCAAAACATCGGAGCCTATGGGCAGTCTTTGTCCGACACACTCGAATCGCTCGAGGCGTTCAACACCCAAACCGGCGAAGTTCACGGCTTCAGCGCCGACGAATGCGGGTTCGCCTATCGAACCAGCCGCTTCAAACAAGAACCCGAGTGGATCATTGTGCGCATCACCCTTCGGTTGCGTCCCACGGGTGTATCCACCTTGCCCGAAGTGCGTTATCTGGAGCTAGCCGAGGAGTTGGCGAACGCCGGGCCCGATGCCGCCCAACAACTCGACCAACGCCGTCAGGCCGTTTTGCGGGTGCGGGGCCGCAAAGGCATGCTCGCCGGAGACGGCATGCCCCGGACCGCCGGTTCGTTTTTCCAGAGCCCGTTTATCGGCCGACCACAAGCCGAAGAGGTAGCTCGCCGAGTGATCGGCCCCGACGACGAGGCCTTCGCCCGATTTCTTTCGTCGTATGGCAACGACGCGGCGGCCGAACAGCTCAAGATTCCGGCCGCTCAGGTGCTGCTGGCCACCGGCTTCCGCAACGGAGATTCGTGGGGGCCCGTTGGCCTGTCACGCCGCCATATCGTGGGTGTCGAGAACCTCGGCGGCGCCACTGCCCATGATGTCAGCACCCTCACCGCACTGATCCAGCAACGGGTAGAACACGAACTGGGAATAGGGTTGGAGCCCGAACCGCTTTTTCTGGGACGGTTCGAGCCCCCCACCGGTGATGATATTGCAACGCTGGAACGCCAATACCGTCAAGCAGATAGTCACACTCCCGAGTGGGTGAGCACCCATCGCTCCACCCACATCGACACCGCCACCAACGATAATCCTTAGCGGCCGCGAGATCGGGGCGAACTAGGTGGCCGAAGCCGCCGCGATAACACCGATTGCTTCATCGAGCATGGTGTCGAATTCATCATCGGATTGGTTCACGTTGAGGCCCTCGGTCAAGGCCCGGGAGAAGCTGGCGATCATCCCGGTCTGGCGTGACAACCGCTCGCAGGCTTCGTCTCGGCTGTACCCGCCCGACAGCGCCACTACCCGCAGCACGTTGGGGTGTTCTACCAACTCTTGGTAGAGGTTGTCTTCCGATGGGATCGTGAGCTTGAGCATGATCTGATCGTCACCCAGTTGATCTAGCTGGTGCAGGATGCGAGCCTTCAACAACTCTTCGGCCTCGGCCTTGGTGGCACTATGGATATCGACCTCAGGTTCGATGATCGGCACCAACCCGGCGGCCAGAATCTGGCGACCAATCTCGAACTGCTGATCCACCACCGCGTTAACTCCCGCGGCGTTGGCTTGTTTGATCACCGAACGCATCTTGGTGCCAAACACCCCTTTCGCGGCCGCCCGTTGCAGCAGTTCGTCAAGGGCGGGAATGGGCTTCAGTACTTGGGCGTCGTCGGCTTCGTCGGCCAGGCCCTTGTCGACCTTCAGAAACGGGACCACCTCTTTGTTTTCCCACAGGTAGGTGGGTGAAGGTTTGCCTTCGATTTCGCGTTCCATCGTGTCCTCAAACAAGATGGCGCCGAGCACCCGGTCGCCGCCGAATGCCTTGCTGGACACGATCCTGGATCGCATCTGGTGGATGATGTCAAACATCTCGCTGTCGGAGCTGAAAGCGCTCTCGTCGACCCCGTAGAGCCCCAAAGCCTTGGGGGTGCTTCCGCCACTCTGGTCCAGGGCGGCAATAAAGCCGCTGCCGTTCTGAATCTTCTGATGCTGAGCCTGGTTCATAGTTATGAGACTACAACGCTCTTCGTGCTCTTCACGCCTTTGATGGGCTCCGACCAAGAGCCTGGTCCAGGTCGGCCCATAGATCATCGAGATGTTCAATCCCGACGCTCAAGCGCACCAACCCCGGCGGCAGATGCTCTTGACCCTGGAGTTTCGATCGTCTCTCGATCGTGGTTTCAACCCCTCCCAAACTCGTGGCCAGCGTGATTAATTGAAGCCGTTCGAGTCGCTGATCGGCTTCGCTGGCCGTGTCAGCCAGGTTGAAGCTGAGGATCGAACCGAAATTTCGCATGGTCGCACGGGCAATCTCGTGATCCGGGTGTGACAAAAGCCCAGGGTACCGAACCTCGCTCACTCGGGGATCAGCGGCAAGACGCTCGGCCAGCCCCTGAGCGTTGGCGGAACTGGACCCAACCCGCAGCGGCATCGTCCGCAAACCCCGCAACGCCAGAAAGGCCTCCAACGCCCCGATTACGCCACCGTGAATCACCCGATGAGAAGCGAGGGCGGCGTATTCGTCGGCGTTTCCAGCGTCAACCACCACGGCTCCGGCCAACAGGTCGGAGTGGCCCCCAATGTATTTGGTCACGCTGTGCACCACATGGGTGGCTCCAAAATGCAGGGGTTGCTGCGCGAGTGGGGTGGCGAACGTGTTGTCAACCGCCAGAGGGGTTCCGGCCGCGTTGGCGGCCCGCCCAATCGCTGGCAAGTCAGCCACGTTCAGAAGTGGATTGGACGGTGATTCGAGCCACAGCAGGTCGGCCGACGACGCCACCTCACACCATTGCTCGGTGTCGTTCAAAGGTAGCCGAGTGACCGTCCACCCTCGATGGCGAGTTCCTTCGTCGAGGGCAAAGGCCACCCCCTGGTAGAGGTCGGTGGGGGCCACAATATGGGCGCCGGGGCCGAACCGACCCAGAACGGCGGCAATCGCCGCCATACCGCTGCCAAAGGCCAACGCCCGACCATCTTCGAGGGCCCCGAGGGCGGCTTCGAACGCCACTACCGTTTCGGTGCTGTCGCCCCGCGCATACTCCGGAAAAGGGTTGGTGGCGGAGGGGTGGGGGGCGACACCACTGACGAAACTTGAGGCTGGCACGATAGGGGTATTCAGCGGGCTTCCCCGACGTTTGTTTCGACCGGCGCTTACCGCCACGGTGGCGGGGTGGAGGGACAGATGTTCACCATCAGAACGGGAGGAGTCACTTTTTGGCACACCCCAGCATAGGGCAACGGGTCGATGAGCGCAGGGCTAGGTGGTCTGGCGCACAACGACTACTGCTAAGGCACCTAGTACCACCAGCATGCACAACACCTGCCAGCCGTTTATGGTCTCGCCAAGGAACGCCCACGCGGCCGCCGTTGAGACCACGGGCACCAGCAATGTCAACGACGATCCCAACCACAGGGGCACACGTTCGAGCGCCCAGTTCATGGCCGCATGGCCGGCGATCCCCGCCCCGAGCGCCAGCCCAAAGAGCCAGAGCCAGTTTTCGAGGGTCGGCCAGGCCAGACTCTGGCCAAACATGACAGCCAGCGGAATATTCCACAACCCGACCCACAGGGCGACTCCTACCGTGAACTCGGTAGATGACACATTCGCCATGCTCCGCTTGGCGACCACGAAATACGTCGACCAAGCAACCAAAGCTCCCACCGCCAATAAATCGCCCGAGAGCGAAGCTTCTCCTTGCCCTCCACCGAGGATGACCACCCCCACCACCCCGGCGAACGCCATCAACCCGAGAAACATGTCGCGTCGCGGTACTCGCTCTCCCAACCAGATCCACGCCACCACTCCTACCACTACCGGTTGCAAGGCGCCGATGACGGTGGCGTTGGCCACCGCTGTGAGCTTCACTGCAGAGAAAAACAGGGCCACATCAGCGGCTAAGGCCACACCCCCCACAAAGGTGGCCCGCATTACCCGCAACGAAAGGCCCTTTCGTTGCACCCCCAATACCGAGCCCACCACCACGGCGTAAATCAAAAACCGGTAGGCGGCAATAGCCAAACCACCCATGTCGAGATGTTTGGCCACCACACCGGAGACTCCCCAGGCGCTGACCGCCACCAAACCCGCCAGTACACCTACCAGGCTGGTTTTTTCGGGAACCACCACCCCTGATGCGCTTGGCGTAGACATCAGGGCACATTACCGCCTAGGCCTCGTTAGATTCTTCTGGCCGCGTTGCTTTGTCGCCAACTCGTAGCATCAGCATCACGACCAAAACGATGCCGGTGGCGGCGGCAACCCCTATTGAGGTGGCATGCTGGCGCGTGACCCCTCCCCCGGTGTGTGGCAACCAGAATGACGCCACCGACCGGATAACGGCCACCGCTCCGACACCATAAAGCATCGTGATGATCGCCTGGGCTTGCGGGCTGTGGGCATGGACTTGCGGGCTCCGGGCATGGGCTTGCGGGCTGCGGGCCGAAGATTCGCTCAGGGCGGGGGCGGCGGCGTTGCGACGTTGGATGCTGAAAGCAACGGCCACGACGGCGAGAGCGACCAGCCAGCCGACCGGCAGCATGGTGGTGGCAAGTCCCCGCGGCCGCAGACCGATCGGGCTTACCGGCCCAAAACAACCATCGCGAAACACACACGTGGCCTCGTATCCGGCGTAGGCGATTAAGGCCAAAGGCCCCGTGGCCGCCAACGACACCACCACTGATCTCGACCGAGGCGACAGCGACGTTGCCCCTCGAGAGAGGGAAGCTTCTCGATGCAGGCTGAACGCCAAGGTTGCCGTCCCCGCCACCAAACCGGGCCAGAACTCCACCCCACTTCGGATGATCATGATGTTGGCCACTGCGGTGAGCGAGGACGGATCCTCGATGGCCAAGGTGAAGAGGCGCCCCACCAGGACCCCTACCAGGACGGGAACAATGATCAGATCAAGAAACGACACCAGTTGAGGGGCAGGTGCAGCGCCAACAGTTTCCTCATTCCTGGCCTGAACCGACGGGTCGGTTGAGGGGTACCGACGCAGAGGCCACCACCGCCCCATCAGGGTGGGGGTTAAGATCACCGCCACCATCGACAACATGAGGCCGAAATCAATCATGACTCCGACTCTCGCAAGGCGTCTTCGATCATGCCCACAATACGTTGCTCCGATACCCCGCCATCAACCCGGCTCACAATGACGCCGTTGGCGTCGAACACATAGGTGGTGGGAAACACCCGCACTTCCAGTGCTCGAAGCACATCACCCGATGGGTCGTAGAGGTTCGGGTAGGTGATAGCGAAATCTTGCAGGAAGCGGGCCGCCACTTTCGGGTCGTCTCGCACCGCCACTCCCAGCAGCACCGCCTCCCCCTCATAACTCTCGGCTACCCGCTGTAACAGGGGCATCTCGGCCCGGCAGGGCGGACACCACGAACCCCATATGTTCACAACCACCGGTTGCCCTTCAAGGCCTGCGATGATGTTTTGCAGATCTCGACCACTCACCACGGCCATGGTCTCGGCGGGCACCGACTGAACGGGCCCGGCAGCCGCGAAATCAGGCAAGGACGGTTCCCGCAGTGCCAAGGTGGCCAGTAACCCCACCCCAATGAGGACACCAATGGCCAGCACAACATTTCGCCACGTCGACTTCACAAACTTCACCGTACAATCGGGAACCAGAAAGCTTCGGTCAACGTCGGAGTTGTCATGAGGATTTCAGTTTCCCCCATTCCTTCACCCATCCCGCTTGCACGGTTCCTCGTGCTGCTCGGAGCCGTCGCCTTAGGCGCCAGCGCCTGCGGGGGCGAGGTGCCAATCGAGGCTGGTTCCGAGGCCCAATCCACAATCCCCGGCGGCTCATCTGACACGACCACTCCCGAGCCATCGGCAGACCCTACCGTGATCGAAGGGGCCGTTATTGGTACCGGCAATATTGGGGGTCCCGTCGTCAACCCTCAAGCCCATCGCGTTGGCTCCATAGCCATAGCCGAATCGTACCCCGAACAGCTCATGGTCTCATTCCTCGCTGGTGATCCCAACTGCACGGCGGCCGATGGCTACGCTCATGTGATTGATGGAGCGGTTCGTGTGACCGTGTTCGTAGGTATTACCGAAGATGCACTCACCCGGTCGTGTTTGGCGGGCACCGACTTCGAACACACCCTGTCGATCCCGCTCGTGGAGGGGCTCGACGGTCGGGAGCTCGTGTATGAGCAGTGAGCGCCGTGGCCAAGCGATTCGCGGTGCCGCAAACGGTTGGGCTAGGTTCTCGCCATGGAGACGTTTACCAATAGGATCGCCGTCATCACCGGCGCCGGAAGCGGCATGGGCCGAGAACTCGCAGTGCAACTGGCCCGTAACGGCGCCCATGTAGCCCTGTGCGACATTTCCGACGAGCAACTCGGTGAAACCGCCAG
>Ga0316189_10006031_pt1 | contig 11596 bp, 8 predicted proteins | sample LowCovwburrow_MG_FD_204930 | JGI IMG/M metagenome (GOLD analysis project Ga0316189, IMG submission 204930) | Coastal sediment microbial communities from Maine, United States - Lowes Cove worm burrow | ecosystem: Environmental > Aquatic > Marine > Coastal > Sediment | place: USA: Maine... | reverse complement strand
GTTGTTAGCTAGCAGGCCGGCATAGTTGTTTCTTGCAGTCTCTCTATTAAGCAGGACCGAGTAGTAAGCCGAGGCAACTTGCACGGCAAATGTCTTGCGAAAGCGGGTAAAGTCGCGCAGCCGGTAGAGGAGATCACGCTCTGCCTGCATCAGGTTCTCGGTTTCGATGTCGCTGCCGAAGTCTCGAAGCAGAGGCTGGGTAAATGAGCCAATCAGTGCGCCAGTTCCAAGCTCACTGATATCACCGGTCAGGAATCGGGTGAAATTATTGGTAAGGTTCAGAGCGATAGCCCCGCCGCCCTTCAGCAAATAGCGCGCGCCCAAGCTGGTGCTCGCATCCACCCTTTCGCTAGTGCTAAGCGTGCTCATGCCGGTCAGGGCCTGCATGTCGGTAACGAATTGATCTTCCGCGTCCCATTGATAATCGGCACCGCCACTTGCCGAAAAAATCGGAGTATAGCGATAGCGATCGAAGGTTAACGCCAATGCCTCGAGATACAGCGACTCTTTCTGCGTTTGATAAACCTGAGAATGTTGAAACGCTAGATCCAAGGCAACATTCAGGCTAAGGATGTGTGCGCCTACTTCGCTGTCTGCCTCATTGTCCAGAAATTCGTAGCTATCCTCATTGCTGGGGAGGCTACTCAGATCAATGTTCTTCTCTTCATCGATCTCTACTCGCTCAGTCATTCCCGGAACGAGATCGGTTTTGTTCGCTATCGCCTCATAGGTTTCCTGATCCGCGTCTTGCCGATAGGAATTCGCGGTACAGCCCAGCAACGCGCCTGTAGCGAGCAGCAAGATAGATAATTTAGTTATGAATTTCATATGCTTAGCCAGCATGGCGCGGTATTTCCGATGAACATCGAAGCAAGCAAAGAATTATACGCTGTATTCCGCTAGATCCGTCTATTTTAAGCGACCGGTTGAAGCCTGAGCGAGTGGGATAACAATTTGATTTACATTCGGTTTCCCGCAAACTAGCTGAGAGAAGGGAGATATCTTCGATCCCCGCTGCCTATCTGGACAATAACTGGATTTCACGAGCCCTTCTAATCTTGCAAAATTCACTAGTTATCCTGCCCAATCCTGTCCAGCAGAGCAGCTTCACAGGGGCTTAGAGGATCTACCTTAATAAAGCATCAAGACAGCCCTGCTTACTTACATTTTTTAGCAGAATGCCATACATTAGGGAGCTGTGGCCTGAGACAAGCGGCCCTCAATAATTTTATGCAACGGAGTCTAGATATGTCTGAATTACCAACAGCTAGGGATTGGAAGCGAAGCAGCCTACTCGCTATTGCCCTGCTGACGTTTGTTGCCTGTAGCGACAATGGAAGCTCAACAAATACCGTAGCCAACCCCGCTGCTGATGGCAATGTGCAGCAAGCCAACGGGGCCGAGCTCGGTTATCGAAGAATAAATTCCTCGAATGAGAGCGACCCCCTAGACGCACAGATATTCGAACTAGACAACGGCCTGCGCGTCTATTTGACTGAAAACCATGAAGAACCAAGGTTCTATGCAGAGATCGCCGTACGCGCGGGAAGCAAGCACGACCCCGCAGATGGTACTGGCCTAGCCCACTATCTCGAGCACCTACTGTTCAAGGGCAATCAGAATCTAGGCAGCCTCAACTACTCCATGGAGAAGCCACACCTTGACCGCATCGTCGAACTGTACGAAGAGCACCATGATGAGACGGACCCGAGTCGTCGCGCAGAAATCTATGCAGAGATTAATAGCGAAGCACAATTGGCAGCGCAGTATTCAGTGCCGGGAGAATTAGACAGGCTCTACAACAATATGGGTGGCAGTGCACTGAATGCACACACCTCGTTTGAGGAAACCGTCTACAAAATCGGCCTTCCCTCCAACCGTCTAAAGCAGTGGGCTGAAATTGAATCCGATAGATTCGTCAATCCGGTATTCCGTCTGTTTCATACTGAACTGGAAACGGTCTATGAAGAGAAGAACCGTTCACTGGATAGCGCAGGGCGCATCATAGGAACTGCTGTCAACGAAACCCTGTACAAGGTTCATCCCTACGGACAGCAACCCACCATCGGTACAGTGGAACACCTGAAGAATCCTTCGCTGGTTTACATCCAGAATTATTTCGATACCTACTATGTACCTAATAACATGGCCATCTTCATAAGTGGCGATATCGACCCTGTTGAGACTATCGAACTGATAAGCGAGAAATTCTCTCATTGGGAGCGCAAGCCGGTCCCCGAGATCGGCCCATGGGCTGAAGAACCCTTGCAAGGAGCAGAGCGCAGAACCGTGCAATACCCAGGCGAGGAACAGGTGCAAATAGCCTTCCGCACCGCGGGCAACGGCAGCGAAGATAAGGAAGCGCTTATCTTGGTGGACATGATTCTGGACAACCGCACCGCCGGGCTTATCAATCTGAACCTAAACCAACAGCAACTCGTCTCTGGCGCCGGTTCATCACCACTATTCCTAAATGACGCGGGCTCCCAAAACCTATATGGCATCCCTAAGCAAGATCAGACTCTTGCAGAAGTGGAACAATTGCTTCTCGATCAACTTGAAATCATTAAGTCGGGGGAATTCGAAGAGTGGATTATTCCGGCAATCATCAATGACTTTAAGAAGGGCGAGAAGGCCGGCCTGGAATTCAATCAGGCAAGAGTAAGCATGATGCGCGACTCATTCATTCAGGGTTCCGAATGGGAACACCACGTAGCTGAACTCGATCGAATGAGCCAGCTGACCAAGAACGACGTCGTAGATGTCGCGAACAAATACTTTGGCAACGACTACGTGGCCGTCTACCGAATCGACGCGCAGAACGAAATTCCTGCCGTTGAAAAACCGCAGATCGACCCAGTTAACATCGACTCTTCACTGCAGTCTGAGTTTGCCGCGCGCATCTTGGCGATGGAATATGAAGAGATCGAACCTACCTATGTAGAGGTAGACCGAGACTATCGTGTCATCGACTTTGCCGATGGTGTGCAGCTCTACTATGCTCCTAATCCTCTCAATGATCTGTTCTCCTTCTCAATAAACGTAGAAGTAGGTACGGAAGAAAACGAAAAATTGAATCTAGCAGCGGCCTTGATGGACGTTGCTGGGACGGATAGCAGAAGCAACGAAGAACTGCAGAAAGAATGGTACCAGATGGGTACCGATTTCAGATTTGGTGCGGGAGAAAATTCATCGGGCATCTCTATCTCGGGTCTGGACGAACAATTCGAAGCCTCACTGGCCCTTGCTATGGAACTAATCAAGAATCCTCGCACCGACGAACAGACGCTAGAGCAGATGAAAGGCATTTTGTTAAAGTCGAGAGAAGATCAGAAGAGTTCCCCCCCTGCAATTTCCAGAGCACTGACTCTTTATAATCGTTATGGCGAAGAGTCGCCTATGCTGGAAGCGCTCACCCGCGAAGAGATAATGGCTTCGACAGTCGACGAACTGCTCGCGCTTCCGGCGGAGTTATTGAACTTCAAGCATACCCTTACTTATACAGGCTCCATGCCTTTGGAAGATCTGGTAGAGGTGCTTCGGCGTCAGCATCCACTCGCTGAGGAACTCGCTGATACACCAGACTACCGTTTCCGCAGGGCACGGAATATAGACGAGACGGAAATCTATGTAGTAGACCAACAGACGGCGCAGGCGCAGGTACGTATAGAATTCCCCGACGGGGTCTACGACCGAGACGACAGTCTCGTGTCGTCTATCTATACCAACTATTTTGGTAGCGGCATGTCCAGCGTAGTCTTTCAGGAGCTGCGAGAGGCACGAGCCCTCGCCTATACCGCCGGTGCGCGCTACGCTCAGGGCGGTAGGCTAAACGATCAGAATATCATGCTGGGCTCTATCGGTACTCAGACTGACAAGACTGCCGATGCACTAAACGCCTTCATCGACCTGATCGATAATATGCCGGAGTCTGACGAACGATTTGCGACCTCGGTAGAATCTCTCATGAACCGCTATCGCACCTCGAAGATTAGTTTCCGTGAGGTTATCGGCGCGGTACGCGGCTGGGAACGCCTCGGAATAGAGGGCGATCCGCGTAGAGAGAGCTATCAGAAATTACAGACTGCCAGCATGGACGACCTGCTGCGCTTTCAGCAAGAGCACGTCCAGAATAGGCCTAAGCTGATCTCGATAGTCGGCGATCTATCGATTCTCAACGAAGAGGAACTTGAACAGTTTGGTACGGTCAAAGAAATCCAAGTAGATGACTTGTTCGTAGACTGATATGAGCTGATTAGCGACAGCCTCGAAGCTGTCGCTAATTTTCAATTCAATGTTCTTTGCCGAAATGTTACCAGCGAGCAACCTCCTGTATGCAAGCTTTATCCGTTACAGGACTAAAAAAGAGTTACGGTTCGTTTGCAGTCCTCGATGATCTCAACCTACAGATCGAGAAGGGATCGATACACGGCTTGGTAGGCCTAAACGGTTCGGGCAAGACTACCACCATTGAATGCATACTCGGCCTTCAGGCATTCAATTCAGGCAGCATCACTGCGCTAGGACAATCACCCAAGCACTTGCATCTAACAAGAGGCAAGCTCGTCGCCATTTTCGATAGCCCGAGCTTGCATCCCAATCTAACTGTGCGCCAGTGCTTACAACACGCCTTACTGCTCTGTGAAGAACCCACACGTAGCGCTTTCGATGTAGAAAAACTGTTAGGCATTAGTCGTTTCAGCGACTTTAAGATCAAGAACCTTTCACTTGGCAACAAGCGCCGTACGTCAATTGCCCAAGCCCTATTGGGAGACCCAGAATTTATAGTACTGGACGAACCATTCAATGGACTCGACGCAGAAGGCGTAGACGATGTGCTCGAATTGATCGGCACGCTGAATCGAGAGCACGGCACAACGTTTTTACTATCAAGCCATCAGCTTCCTTATCTGGAACAAATATGTAGTCATATTGCGATCCTGCACCAAGGGAAAATCACCCTCAGCGATAGCATCAGTAATTTGTTAGGAAGTACTCAGACCACACTACAGATCAAAACGCCGAATAGTGAAGCGGCAATTATGGTATTAGAGAATATTTCTGGTGTAGAGCTACTCAGCACCGATTCCCACGGCTACCTGAATATTAGTGTTGCTGATTCTGACTCTATAGCGATCAATCGGGCGCTTGTTGAGAAACAGATACCTGTGGCAGAGCTAATACTGAAACGCGCATCACTCGCCGGTCTATTCCGCGAGATTACCAGCGAGGATCCGAAATGAACGGTCTGCTGGTCGCCATCAAGTCGGAATTATTTATCGCGCTACGCACCTTCGCCAGCAAACTTATCGTAACAGCGCCCGCTCTGGTCGCAGCCGCACAACTACTACTGGTAAAACTCACCGAGGCCGGCCAGCAGGCACGAGACAGCTTATTGGGAGGGTCTGCTTTCGAGCAGTCGGTGGCAAACAATGCCTATGGTTTCTTCGTGGATGGATTGAGTACAGGCCTGACCATGCTTGGGCTTCTCTTAGTCGCCCAGGGTGCTTACAGTTTCAGCTATGAGCGCGACATTGGCAGCATTCGCCACATATTGATCAGACGCGTAAGCCGCAGCAGCGTGCTCACTGCAAAACTGATTCACCTACATTTATTGGCAGCGTTGTCCGCCCTACTTCTCTTAATCACCAGCTACCTACTCAGCGGAATGCTCTGGGAGTATGGCGCGATAGTGGAAGATGGTTTCGAACTTATCAGCGAGCAGGAAATTCGCGAGGAGATCTGGCTAGGTGTTCGCTTAGCGTTACTGCCAATACCCGCAGCCATTGCCTTCGGACTATTAATCTCGGTGTCCGCGCAGTCTGCAACACAGGCCGTTACTACCGCGTTGGGCATTACACTGGCAATAGATATTTTTAAGGGGCTATTGGGTGACATGGCTAACTATCTGTACGCGAGCTTCCAGCCGTCCTTGATCGATCAGTCTTACTTGCAATCCGTTAGCCGAATAGTTCGCGGCTACTCCGATGTATTAATAGACGATAGCGTGTTGCAATTGAATATGTGGGTGCCCTTTCCAGCGCTCCTATTATTTTTTGCTGCTGGCCTTATAATCGTTCAGCGAAGGAAGATATAAGTATGCACACAAGTAGAGCAAAACCTAGCCTCTCAATATTTGCCCTCCTGCAGCTGTCACTGCTAACTGCTTGTGTATCATACGAGCCTGCCATCCTAGTTCCTGCGTTAAACCTATCGGCGGAAGATATTGCGCTAGCAGATACAGCAGGCTCTGTCGCCGCCAGAATCGATTTCGGCGTCGAAGTCGGCCTCAACGAGAGCGATTCCCTCAGCAATATCGAGATATTGCCCGGCGTTCGTGTGCGCAGCATCTCGGCTAATGGCCCCGCTGATTCAGCCGGAATTCAGCTAGGCGACATTATCCTAAGCATCAATGGAACCTTAACCAACCATCCTGACGTTGTGGAGGCTCTGCAGCAACAGACGCCAACAATTGAGAACACACTCTTCAATGTACGCAGAAATACAGTGGTGTTCGAGGCTACCGTGATACCTCGCACCGTCAATAGCAATCCCGCCCCACGGGAATTATACCGAGTCGACCCCATCGCGAGTCGTGCCGCCTATCGCACGGAGATGGTCAGCATCAGTCAGCAGCCCCCTATCGCCGCCGCGCGGGTTGTTCAAGTGTACCAACAGAGCCCGCTCCAAGACGCGGCGATCGAAGCCGGCGATGTGATCTTGGCAGTAAATAACGTGCCCCTTAACTCGGCGCAGGATTTAGTCAGTCGATTTAACTCTGAATTCGAACTGGGGGAAGCGGTAAACGTAACCGTCTTTGACGGCGAGTCAGTTCTGGAAAAACGCTTCGACCTTTGGAATCCAGGCAGGCGCGTGAGTGCAATATCTTTTGGGCCTCTGATTCGCTATCAATCGTCGCTCGCTCCAGACACGAAGAACCTCTCCATATTGGATCTTTGGCTATTTTCTCTCTATAGCTATAACCGCGTTGATGAGGAAAGATCACACAGTATTCTCGGTCTAATAAACTACAGCAGCGACCTTGGCGAACTGATTGAAGAAGAGAACTAAGGAACGGTAAATCAAAGTGACGATCGGAACATCACCAATCACGGGCAGGATTAGATTAATCTTTCAAGGGATTGTTACCTATGCGCTACTATCCGGCTCCGCATTTGCACAATCCAATTATATTGCCTTCGAACTGGAGCGTGAGAACAACTGGGAGCGACAGCTCGCATTTGAGGACCTCAATGGCGATGGACTCAAGGACATCATCCACGCCAATTACCAAACTGGAATTGGCCGCGAATTACATGTCTTCCATCAGCAAGCCGACGGCAGCTTCGCAACGACTGCACAACGTATCGAGATTAAAACCGAGATCATTGCGATAGCTTTTGCCGACCTCAGGCCAGAGCCCGGCAGCGAACTCCTACTGATTTCAAACTCCGGCGTATTCAGCCTCTCCTCTGCACTCGAAGGCTATGGTGGCAACATCAAGCAATTGCTGGAATGGGAGTTAATTGCTGCCGTACCCGATCTAGAACGCGTGCAGTTTATTTCCAAGCTACAAGATATCGACAAGGATGGAGAGATAGATCTATTACTACCCGGTGACGGTGTCTACGGCCTGTTCAAAGGCAGAGGCAATGAAGTCTTCGAACTAGTCTCCACGTTCAGCACAGACAACGAATCATTGTCAGCAGCGCAGAGAGGCCGCGACAACCCAAGCATGGATGCCCGAATCGGCATCAATGCCGAACAGGGTGTCGTTATCGAACTAAATGTCGATTCAAATTCCTATTTCGATAATTTCATCGAGCAATGGGATACGAGTGAGGAACATGCACGCTCTTTACTACGCGCGGAGAGCTGGATGCCAAGCGCAATTATCGCTCAACTAAATTCGGACATGCTTGTGGACATCGCCTACATCAATCAGGGTACTGACGGCCTCGGGCAACTAAATTTTCATTTCCAGAATGCGCAGAATGGTTTCAACAGCGAACCAGACTGGACCGGCAGCATAGATACCCGGGGCGATATGCAACTCGTCGATGTGGACAATGACAAGATGCTGGATCTCTTGCGCATAAGTGGAGAAGGAAACGACCGTAATGCCTATTTCTATCGCAATCAGAACGGCTCTTTCGACCTGGAACAACCGAATCAGGTCATGCGCTTCTCGGGCTACGATGTCAGGCTCAATATAATTCAATTACAGCAAGACAACGCCCCACTACTGAATGTTAGCTACTACACAATTCCTGTGGTCGACGCGATTCGCAATGCAAGCATCAATCGCTCACAGCTGCTATTTGGTAGCGAGGATGCAGAAGAGAACCAATTCTTCAACCGGCGCCCCAATTCCAAACTCGATGAGAGTTTCTCGGCGGCGAATGTACGAGGCCTATCTGAACAGATGTCCCTGCAATATGACATCGACGGCGATGGACGCAAGGACGCAATCTTCGTCACCGAGAATGGCACACTCGCTGCCAAAAAGATTAATGAAGACCTGACTATCGAGAGCGAACCGTTCTGGGAATACGTCTCCGTGAACACTGTATTCGAGTTTCAGGTGTTACAACTAAATCAGGACAGCCGGCCAGACCTCTTGCTGCGCCACGGCAGCGCAACATCATTTCTGGTAGCCGCGCCATGATTCAGCGAGCCTCACTAACACAACTATTGTCCGGCATCAGCATGATACTTAGCTGCGCAGCAGCTGCAGCCGCCGAACTGAGTTTCAATCAACAAGAATTTCAACTACCCCTGAAAACAGAGAACCTCGTCGTCGCCGATCTCAATGGAGATGGATTGCTCGAACTCATAGCAGTGCTAGAAAAAGGTTTGCAGATCTATTTTCAAACTGAGAACGGCTTCGATTTCGATAGCGGCAACAGCATCGAATTCCCGGGCCAGTCCACTGGCTGGGATCTAAGCACACAGTACGGCACCGCTGGCAGCACGTCTATCATCGCACTGATAGACGGCAAGGAAATCTTAGTTTGGTCAGTCGAAGAACAAGCACTACTGGCGCCGCAGACCATCAAGTCAAACCTCAATGGCTTTCTAAGCAAGGGTGTGAACCGCCTACATTTTTCAAGAGATATAAACGGCGACACCATTGACGACTTCCTGATTCCCGGTGCAGGGGTTATCAATCTTCACATCAGCAATGGGCGCGATGCCTCTGGAAACTACGACTATCAAGCGCCTCTTAGCGTTCGTTCAGAATTGCGCATGCGCACGAATTTGAACGAGGGCAGCCTAGAGCGGCGTACCGGCCAGTCTATCCGCATTCCTATGATGGAACTGCGAGACGTCAACAGCGATGGCTTCGATGATCTAGTTTCTCGCACAGAAGAAGAATTGAAAGTTTTTATCGCTAACGCGAACGCCGCTGCCTACTTCCCAAATGAGGCAAGCTATTCTCTCGACATTCTGGAGATAGAAGAACGGCTGGGGGAGTTCGATATCGACAATTTGGATTTCTCCAACCTCACCGGACTACTGGCCCTTACCCACGAAGAGATTCTTGAGGATGTCGACGGCGACGGCATAGACGATCTACTACTCCGCGAGGGTGGCAAAGTTTCACTTTTTGGCGGCAGCGTCCAGGGCATGAATTTTGCGCAACCTCGCCAGGTACTTCGATCGGGAGGCAATGTACTAGGTACCTTCTTACAGGATGAGAATGAGGACGGATTAAAGGATCTCTGGCTCTGGCGAGTTGAGAGCATCTCCGTGGGAGACATCTTCGTCTGGCTCGCCCTCTCCGGCAGCATCGCTATAGAAGCATTTATCTATCCTAACGAAGGGGAAAGATTCACACGTCGGCCCTCGCGCAAGGTAACTATAGACCTGAAATTCCCTTCTGTGATCAGCCTAACATCAACCTTCAGAGACATAGAACGTGAACTCGATGACGCGCGCGCCGATGAAGAAACCATTAGCCGCCTCGCTAACCTCGATGGTAATACCGATCAGCAAGACCTAATCCTAATGGTTAGAAATCAGGTTCAATTCTTTCTGAACAGCATTCAAGCAGAGGATGTATCGGACAACGGTTCCGATCTGTTTCTAGGCGCGCTGGACTATTCTCGAGAGCGCGACAATTATGAATTCAATATTCGTGATGTTATCGAAAACATTGCCATAGGAGGCAATCGCCACTTGGAGGCAGTCGCCGACAGAACAGCTGACTCTGCAATCGAATTGAGCCAGAGCGCTGTAAGCGGGGACATTATTCCAGTTTCTCTCAACAAAGATGAACGGGATGATGTCATCATATTTACCGAGACAGACAGTAGTCACATTAGGGGATTGCTGTTACTCTCAGATTAGGTCGATTCGCAGCACCCTCTCCAAAACCGAGATATTTTGGGTAGAGAATATGAAACACGCAGTCTGGATAACACTAATAGTTGCAATGGTACTGGTCAATGTGGCTGCCGAGCTAACGTTCTATTTCAGTGGCGTTTATATAGCCATGTTCTACCGCATCGTTCTAGTAACCAGTATCACCCTCATAGCCGCCGTGTTTGTAGGCTCAATACTTTTAGTCGGTGTGCTGGAAGGGGAAAAGCCCTTGTCCGGCAATGTACGTGACACGCTTGGTGCTGATAAAAAATCGGACTAGTCATGAAGCCGCTATTTGGTCTCGCCCTCGTCGCAGTCAGCCTTCTAGGAGCATTCGCTTTTAGCGAGCTGCAGCAGAACAAGCTGCTAGGCCAACAAATCGCCAACTATGAACGTCAGAATGCCCAATTACTGACCCAGATCGAAAACAACAGCCTGAAGAATATAGAAACCGCCAAAGCGCTGCGTTCTCTGCAGAACGAATTGAGCGGCCGCGACGGTCAGCTAGCCGCCCTCTCGCGCCAGCTTGAAACAGCACAGATGCAGATCGACCCCAATTATCAAGAAATCGAAGCCCAAATTCGCCGGCAATTGACCAGTGAGATCCAGGCGAACAACACATCCGCCAATACGGACCCCCGAATCTCCCTGATCAAACAATTATCTAGTTTCGACCCCATGGAGGCGAATGAGATCATTTCCCTGAATGCGCAATATGGAGAGTTTCTTAAGAGCCTAAATATTGGCGATGAGCGAATGGACGTTGTCATCAATGCGCTTAGCAACATGATCGCCGATCAAAATCAGGCGCGCTCCGCAATAGCTGAAGAAATGCGCGCGGATCCCTCGGCTGTCAACAGCAGTGACTTTCGTGAACGAATGCAGGCAATTTCACTACCCGAGGCGCAGATCGAAGCCCTGTCTTACGAACTAACAGAATCGGAACTGAACGCCTTTAGCGAGTTCCAAGAGAAGCAAAGGACTTCCTACAACCCCTTCTTTATTTCATCTCCAGGCGCCACATTTAGTACATCTACTGGAACCGCGTCAGGTATTAACTACTTCAGCACTGATGTAATTATTGAAAATAACTCTGGCCAGCCTCGTCCCGCACGAATCCTCCGAGCCCAACCTAGCAACTAAGTCATTTCTCACGGCCACATCCACAAGAAAATCCGCACATTGCCCGTAGCTGAATGACAAGTGGCAAGCACTAGGCAGTGTCGCA
>Ga0316189_10006030_pt1 | contig 11596 bp, 9 predicted proteins | sample LowCovwburrow_MG_FD_204930 | JGI IMG/M metagenome (GOLD analysis project Ga0316189, IMG submission 204930) | Coastal sediment microbial communities from Maine, United States - Lowes Cove worm burrow | ecosystem: Environmental > Aquatic > Marine > Coastal > Sediment | place: USA: Maine... | reverse complement strand
TCACTTTCGCGCCTCGAAGCAGTAGAGCCGCGCCGCACCGCCGCAGACGAGCGGGAAGTCGGAGGCGTAGTCCGTCCACCCGGCGTCGCTGAGGTCGGTGTAGCCGTAGGTCACGGGGTCCAGGTCCCAGCTCGTCCATGCCTTGCAGTGCCCCTCGTCGGTGGTGGTGCCGTCGGGCTTGGTGCCGGTCCAGACCTGTGCTTCTTGGATCACGGCGCCGCTCAGGGTCCGGTCGATCGGCGCGAGGAGCTCGCCGTCGGTGAGGTCTTCCCAGCTCGTCGCGATCGCCTGGCCGGTGGGGAGCACGTAGCGGCCGGGTGAGTGATCGAAGCGGTTTGACGGCGAGTCCGTGCCGTCGCTGATCCAAGCGCGGAAGCGGAGCGGGTAGGGGTGACCGAACTTCTCCGCGTTCTTGCCACAGAGCGCGTAGGCGCCGTCGATCCAGCCGATCTCGTCGACGCCGTAGGGCTCGTCGGTGACGAAGACCAGCCGATCCTCGACGCACTCGGCGTTGCAGCCGTCGTCGTCGATCAGGTTGCCGTCGTCACACTCCTCGACGCCATCATACCGAACACCGTCGCCGCAGGAGGCCTTGACGCAGATGTTCAGGCAGCCGTCGTTGCTGTCCTTGTTCCCGTCCTCACACTCCTCGACGCCCTCCCAGACGAAGCCGTCGCCGCAGCGGGCGTACTCGCAGGCGGAGGTGCACGCGTCCTCGTCGATCGCGTTGCCGTCGTCGCACTCTTCGCCCGGCTGCTTGATCCCGTCGCCGCAGGTTGGGAGGGTGCAGAGCGAGGTGCAGGCGTCGGAGTCGTCGGTGTTGCCGTCGTCGCACTCCTCGAAGTCGGGGTGGATCACGCCGTCGCCGCAGCGGGCGAGCGGGACGCACTGGAGCGAGCAGCCGCCGAGGCCGTCCGCCTGCGCCTGCGGCTTGTTGTCGTCGCCGTCGTCGCAGGCCTCGCTCGGCTGGAGGATGCCGTCACCGCAGGTCGGCGGGGCGCAGAGGGGAGTGCAGGGGCCTTCGTCGCGGTTGTCGTCGCCGTCGTCGCAGAGCTCGACCCCGGTCTGAACAAGGCCATCCCCGCACACGGCGAACTCGCACTCGAGGGTGCAAGCTGCGTCATCCGCGTTCTCCGCTCCCTCATCGCAGGCCTCGCCGATGCCCGCCTCGATCACGCCGTTGCCGCAGACGTTGGTCTCGTTGCCGTTGCAGGCGAGGCCGGCCGCGAGGGCGAGGCTGGCCGCGAGGGCGAGACCAGCGATGGAGTCGAGAACGCGCATCTTCGAGCGAGGCTAGGAGGACGGGTCGGCCAGGTCAACGCGGCGTTGCAGCCGCATCGGGTCGCGTGAGTCGCGCTGCTGTCTCTGAGCGTCCTCTTGAGGACCTGTCGGTGGCTATCGGCGCGAGTGCCAGGGATTGCTGATGTTCGAGGGATGTCTTTCTCTCCGCGACCGTAGACCCGCAGGGTCGTGGGCCGGAGGCTCAGCACGGGCCTCGTCCAGTGCGCCCTTGTCTTTTGCCCATCACCAACGGGCGTTGGCCCGAAGCCGAAGCAGCCCGGGCTGGGATGGTGAGGTGTCGATGACGACCTCGCCGACGCCTAACCCTCCATCTCGGAGTCCTTGAGTATGCCTCCTTAGGAGCCTGTCGAGCTGGAGGGAGGGGAGGTGGTCGAGATCGGGGTGAAGCCTCGCTGTCCACTCCTCCGCGACCTCGTCGAGGTCGAGGGCCCCTGAAAAACACGGGGTAAGCGCGCTGCTCATCGTCGTCGTCATCTCCTCGCAGGCGAAGTGCAGCACGTCGACGGCAGCTCCGAGCTTGATCGCTTCGCTCCCCGGATCGAAGCGGAGAAACGTTCGCCCTTGGGCACCTGCGAGGATGCTGTGTACCTGTCCAGAGCGAAGGTTCTTCACGCTGAAGTCGAGGCCTCCAAGGCCGATCGCATACCCAGGGTCTTCGCCTTGGTCTTGTTGTGGGACGAGGAGTGGCGGGAGCCGGGGCTCAACGCCGCTGACCCGCAACTCCGTGTACTCAGAGAGTTTCTCATTCGCCTCCTCGAGGAGAGCATCGACGCCGAGCAGTTCAAGGAGAAACCCATTGCGAGTCCAGGTGTCGAGGACGGAGTTGAGAGGATCGATTGAGAGATCCACAAGGATGTCAAACTCCGGAGCCGGATCTGGTGGAGGCAGTGCAACGCTGAGGTCCATGACGCCGTCCATGCGCCATTGGGGGGGCGGAGAGGCGAGATCTGGAGTGATCGATAGGCGAGCGACGACCCCGGAGCTGTCGATATCAAGGGGAGCGCAGAACTCGATCGACACGAGCGAGCGGGGCTCGTTTGGGGCGAGCATTGCATTGTCCGGGAAGAGCGCCGTGGGCGAGATGCTCTTCAGGGCGCCGCGCATGCCGCGATCGACGCTTCTCCGGGCCTCTCTGGAGACCCGGTTGTTCGCGGCGGATGCACCGAAGAGCGCCCCAAGGAGCCCGATCGGACCCAGGGCAGCGCCGCCAATGACGGCCCCGACTACGGCTCCTGTGGAATTGGCGTCACGACGAGTCGCTCCCGTGAAGCTCACGCGTTCCACACGGTCAAGTGAAACAGCGAGCTTGTTTCGCCCCTCGGATCGGAGGCGTAGTTTCCCTTGGAATGCCAGTTGATTGCGCTCATCAGCGACCGCGACTTCAAAGAGGATACCCGCCGAGACTAGTCGGGTCTTGGAGTCAATCACTTCTGTCGAAGCGCTGAAGTATCGCGTGTCTCGGGCTGCAGCGACTGTCTTCCGGCCGATGATGGCGGCGAGCAGCGACTCAAGGGGCTCGGCGCGGATCTGAAGCTGTGCGCCGCAGGGGTTCACTGTCCGTGCGGGGGGGAAGTCTCCGGCGACCAGACCCACTGAGGTCGTCTCTGGGGTGCGTCCAAGACGTGTGAGGGCGATCTCGAGCACGTGGTAACCCGGCCTCAAGGGTGCGAAGTCAAGGGTGCGGAGGCCTGTGTGTCGAGCGAGCGCAGCCTTCGTGTTGAGCGGGTGCTCGTCGAGCGTGAACTCAGCGCGGGGAGCATCGGCCGCAGGTGTGAACCTGAGAACGAGCGACCCGGGCTCGCCTGCGGCGAAGACCCAGGGCCCCGGGGGAGCGAGGACTCGATGAGAAGTCGTCGGTGCGGCGGCTCGGAGGGAGAGGAGTGCACCCCCCAGCATGAGTCCCAGGCCCGCGATGCCTGAGAGAACGAAGCCCATGCTCTTCATATTTGGGGTCATCGGAGGACAAAGGGCAGTGATATGAGTTCGAGGAGGACGATCCACAGGGTGCAGGTCATCACGTTGCGTACCATCGAGACCGTGATCGCCTCGGCCTTGGTCTTTGTCTTGGCACCTTTGGCGATGGAGTCGGCGGCGATGCCGAGGGCGTAGATCACGATCAGAAGCTTGCCGCGGACCAGGAGGGAGCTCTCCTCAACTCGCGGGTCGATGAGCTGGGCCGTCACGATGTCGAGGGCTGTCGACCAGTCGCTCCCGAGCCCGTCGATGCCGTACACGTAGAGGGCACTGCCAAGGATCATGCCGACCGTGAAGAGGCCTGCGAGCAGGGTGTAGGAGGTGACCAGGCCGATCCAGGCCGGGACCCAGAGATAGCGTTGCTCCGGGATACCGAGCGAGCGCAAGGCCGTCGACTGCCGGGTCAGCGAGATGCCGCCAAGCCAGGCGACGAGAGCATTGCCGGAGGTGGCCGTGAAGAGGACTCCGCTGAGCGGCGGGACCAGGGCGATGATGTGGCGAGCGCCGATGATCTCGAGGACCTTTGCGTCCCGCAGCGGAAGCTCTCCAGAAGCGAACGAACGGTGAAATATGTAGAGTACGCTGTAGCCGATGAGGGCAGAGGCGATCGCGAAGAAGGGGATCGGCCGCAGGAGCGTCTGTTTGAGGACGACACCGATGACCTCCGTGAAGTCGCGAAATCTTGCGGTCAGGGCGGAGGGCAGTGAGACGAGCACTTGCGGCGCGACTGCTAGAGGTGCCGCGAAGTCATCGACTCGTTCGCGGAGGGCTGAGATCGTAGACGAGGTGTGAGCGACCGCGGAGGGCAGGGCTTCCCTCTTCAGGCGGCTGATGGTCTGAATCGTAAGCGCAGCCTCAAGCCGCGCTCGGTCCTCCTCGCTGCGCTCTGTCCGTCGTGTTGAGCACCCCAGGTCGAGGCGGGCGAGGCTGTGGCTTGCCCGATCCATGTAGAGGAAGGTGTCGGCAAACGCCGCTGCAAAGGCTAGATCGTGAGTGATCACGATCGCCCCCGCGCCTCTTGAGTGAATCACGCTCCGCAAGAGAGAGGCGAGCACGCGAACGCGGTAGGGATCGAGGCCGACCGATGGTTCATCGAGGAAGAGGAGCTGCCGCCCGCTCGCCAGGGTTCGGGCTACGGCGAGGCGTTGGGCCTCGCCACCGCTGAGGTGCTGCCCTTCGACGTTGGAGCTCGCCCACTCGGGAGGTAGATGAAGGCGTTCGAGCCAGGAGAGCACGCTTCCCTCCTTGGACTCGCCACCCGCGGCGTTGCGACGCGCCAGCTCGATGTTTCCAGCAGCGCTTAGGTGTTCAAAGAGGGCCCCCCGCTGGGGCACAAAGCCAGGGGGTGTACGGGCCTCGAGCGCGTCAAACCGAACATCGAAGCCACTCGTCCGTAGAGCAGAGGCATCCTGGATCGCCGCGAGGAGCGTCGACTTCCCCGCACCGCTCGCGCCGAGGAGGGCGACGATCTCGCCTCTTCGTAGGTCTAGATCAATGCTTGAGAGGAGTTTTTGACCATCGGGGCGGAGAATCGTGAGGTCCGTGATGTGGAGCAGGGACTCACGCGGTGGAGGTGGCGGAGGTGGTCGCATCGTGGTGTCCGGCTAGCAGGGATCGTCGTCTCCGAGTGTCTCAAGCTCCCGAGGAAAGGCCCTCCTCAGCGCACCGTCGATCTCCGCCTTGGTACTGCCCTCCATACACTCCTTGATCATCTCCGGCTTCATCTCCTCGAGTATCGAACGCATCATACCCGCAGCTGCGCGCTCTTGACCCTGCACCATGAGCGTCATGACCTTGTCGGCGAAGGCTCGACACGAGAGTTCAGAGGGGACACCTCCCCGATAGTCCGGGTCCCTCCGGGTGCCTGTACCGCAGCCGCTGCTGCATTGTTCCAGGTCTTCGAGCGAGTGAGCATCAAGGGTGCACCTGATCTCGTCCTTGCTTCCCCTGCTCAAGCACTTGCCCATCTCCGGGACCATCGCCTGGATCATCGAGCGAGTCATCTCAGTAGCTTCGCCCCCCTGGCTCTGGATGGTGAGCTCGACGACCTTCCTCGCGAAGGCTCGGCACTCATGGGCGCTCACCGGATCGGAGTCGACCTTGGGGGCCACCGGTTCTTCGGGAGGCGTCGGCGCGTCTGGGCGTGGCTCGGGCTCGGGCTCGGGCTCGGGCTCGGGCTCGGGCTCGGATCCTGGAGGCGCCTCACGATCCGGGTCTACGCAGACATTTTGCATACACTGCAGTGCTGCCTCGCAGTCGGCGGATGCGTTGCAGGACGCACCTTCGATCCCGACCTTTCCGCCGCATCCCGCCGCGACGAGGACGGAGAATATGAGGAGGACGGATTCCCGGAGCATGACTCCCTCATAACACGGGTTCTGCCGGTGAGGAACACGTCGAGATTGGGGCGACGAACCTTGATGTCCTGCGGCGAGACGGAGGGAGACACCGGGTACTCGGAGGCTCATATAGGCCGGTGAGCTGAATGCGCCGCCGCGGGAGCCGCTCGGCTGCTCAGCTGAGGCTATATGCGAGACCGCGATGCAGTCGATCGAAGAGAGCGCGGCCCTCATCCGGCGTAGGCAGACCTGCGGCTCGGTGGACGCTCGGATCGAAGGCCCTCGTCAGGTCGACGCGGAGGCGCTCGGCCGCAGCTCGACGACGGCGAGCGAGGCGGCGGCGCTCTCTCGGCTGGAGCCGTCGCTCGGCCCAACGGTGGATCGCCCACGAGAGCGCGGCGTGCCGGGTCTCATCGACGGCGATATGTGCGAAGGCGCGGCGTAGCTCGGGGTCCGCCGCTCGGCGAGCCTGGAGGTGGGCGAGCATGGCCCCGTAGGTCTCTCGGATGCAGCCTTCGATCGCGTTGTCCTCGACGACGTCGGTGAAGCGGCGTGGCGGCGTGGGTCGGAGCTGAGGGCGGGTGGGATGACCGCCGCGGCAGCGAGCGAGGTGGGCGATGAGACGGGCGTGGCGGGTCTCGTCGGCGCGGCTGCGCAGGGCACCACGGGCCAGGGCTGGGGGGGCGGCGAAGCGACGTAGCTCGCCCGCGAGTTGGGCGAAGGCGGGGACTGACGCGGCCTCGAGATGTGCCATGGAGGCGAGATAGGAGCCCAGCGGGGTGCTTGCGGGCGTCTGGGCTCGGGAGCACAGGCCCGGTGGGAGTCGTCCGCCTTGACATATAGTGTTCCGTGGAACGCGAGAGACGACGTGCTCATCGATGACCTCGTCCGAGCCATCGCCGCGGATCAGCACGACTCGCTGGGTGGTGTCGCTGCAGCCCAGGACGCCGCCGTTCTGTGTGTACACGAGATAGCCCTCTGGGTCTTCGCCCACCTCGTCGCCGGCGATACAATGGAGGTCCCTGCTCGTCAGCTGGCGGAGGAGGGCCGCTTCGGCGGGGCTGTTGATCTCGCCGAGGAACTCTCGGAGCGTTGCTTCATCGGTGATCGCTCCGACCTCGTCGCCGCGGGTGTAGGCGAGCTGTATGGGGGCGATGTTGTAGATGTCGTCGGTGGATAGGAACTCAGACTCCCAAGGGAGACCGTCTAGTGCAGCCTCACAGACCGTTGGGGCGCTCGCGCCGCCGCATGGTTCGCCGTGCTCACCGCTGGAATACCAGCCCTCGTCCCGACCATCGTACTCGCCTGTCCTGCGGCGGAGGACGAGGTAGTCGACTGCGGTCACGGGACTGATCGTCCCGAGCGCCGTGAAGCGTCCGTGCTCGTTGCATGCGTCGAAGTCGAATTGTTCGAGGTCTATCGCGCAGCTCGTCGCGCAGAGCGGGGCGAGTGCGGCCACGAAGATCCGCAAGAGACGGTGACGCTCGGCGAGCATCCTTGGATTATCGCTCGAATGCTCCAGGAGCGCCACGGTGACTGCAGCACGGCCAGCGGCCAGCGAGCTTGCGCTTCGAGGATGCAGAGCGCTGCGTCGAGCCCTGACGCTGCTGTCCTGCGGAGAGGACAGGGAACGGTCGCTAGCTCAAGAGTCGTGGACGAGCCGCTCTCGAACTCCGACGCGTATGTGGTCGTTCGCGTCCCCGGAGTGGGCGTTCCTCTGCCGCAACCTTCGAAGGCTCAGCCGAGGCCATCTGCGAGACCGCGATGCAGTCGATCGAAGAGAGCGCGGCCCTCATCCGGCGTGGGCAGACCCGCGGCTCGGTGGACGCTCGGATCGAAGGCCCGCGTCAGGTCGACGCGGAGGTGCTCGGCCGCAGTTCGACGACGGCGAGCGAGGCGGCGGCGCTCTCTCGGCTGGAGCCGTCGCTCGGCCCAACGGTGGATGGCCCACGAGAGCGCTGCGTGACGGGTCTCATCGGCGGCGATATGTGCGAAGGCGCGGCGTAGCTCGGGGTCCGCCGCTCGGCGAGCCTGGAGGTGGGCGAGCATGGCCCCGTAGGTCTCTCGGATGCAGCCTTCGATCGCGTTGTCCTCGACGACGTCGGTGAAGCGGCGTGGCGGCGTGGGTCGGAGCTGAGGGCGGGTGGGATGACCGCCGCGGCAGCGAGCGAGGTGGGCGATGAGACGGGCGTGGCGGGTCTCGTCGGCGCGGCTGCGCAGGGCACCACGGATCAGCGCTGCCGGGGCGGCGAAGCGATGTAGTTCGCCTGCGAGTTGGGCGAAGGCGGGGACTGACGCGGCCTCCAGATGTGCCATGGAGGCGAGATAGGAGCCCAGTGGGGTGCCTACGGGGGTTGTCGATCGTGCGCACAAACCGGGCGGCAGGCGTCCACCAATACACTCATCATCAGCGGGACCACGATCGACGACGTGTTTGTCGATGACCTCGTCGGAGCCATCAGGGCGGATCAGCACGACTCGTTCGACGGTCTCGCCGCAGGAGCCTCCCCAGCCACCTCGCCGTGTATAGACTAGGTAACCCTCGGGGTCCTCACCGACCTCGTCGCCCTCGATACAATTAAGGTCTCTACTCGCGAGCTGGCGGAGCAGAGCTGCTTCGCCGGGGCTGTCGATCTCGCCGAGGAACTCTCGCAGCGTTGCTTCATCGGTGATCGCTCCGACTTCATCGCCGCGGGTGAAGGCGAGCTGCACGGAGTAGATGTCGATGGTGTGGTTTGGGGGAGAGCTGAATTCAGACTCCGAGGGGAGACCGTCTAGTGTTGCCTCACACATCTCCGGATTGCCCGCACCGCTGCATCGTGCGCCGTGCTCATCGAGGACAGACCAGCCCAGATCCAGGCCATCCCAATCGCGGTCCCAGTGGCGGAGCACCAGGTAGTCGACTGGGTCAGCGGGATTGATCGACCCAAGCGCTGTGAAGCCTCCGTGCTCGTTGCATGCGTCGAAGTCGAACTGGTCGCGGTCGATCGCGCAGTTCGTCGCGCAGAGCGGGGCGAGTGCGGCGGCGAAGATCCGCAAGAGACGCTGATGCTCGGCGAACACTCTTGGATTGTCGCTCGGATGCTCCGACTTCGCCACGGTGACTTCAGCGCGGCCAGCGAGCTTGCGCCGAGATGCGCAGGCCTTGTCGAGTTCCGACGTTGCTGTCCAGCAGAGAGGACAGGGAACGGTCGCCCGCTCAAGAGCCGTGGACGAGCTGCTCTCGAGACCCGACGCGTATGTGGTTGAGGCGGCCCACGGCGAGCAAGGTCGGAGTCCGTGAGCGCCGACGGCAGCACATGTTGGCTTCGGTTGCTCTCGCCGTCAGCGCCTGGCCTCCGCAGCTCGCCTGCGGCGGCGGCGTGGGGGATGACGTCGGCCGCCCGCGTCCACGGCTTGCGACGGACCTGCATGGACGAACTCAGCTATCGCAAGGGCCACAAGTACGTCACCATCGTGACTGACCTCGACGCCCACCGGATCGTCTGGGTGGTCGAGGGGCGCAAGGCGAAGGACCTCGACGGCTTCTTCGACGCCCTCGGGCCGAAGGGCGTCGCGGCCCTCGAGGTCGCGGCGATCGACATGTCCAAGGCCTTCCAGGCGGCGCTGCGCCAGCGAGCCCCGCACGTCGACGTCGTCTTCGATCGCTTCCACGTCCAGAAGCTCGTCCACGACGCGATCGACGAACTCCGCCGAGGCCTCGTCGCCAAGGCCACCGACCCCGCGCAGAAGGAGGCGCTCAAGAAGACGCGACGGGCGATCCAGCGCTCGCCGCGGCGGCTGAGTCGAAAGGACCTGGACAAGCTCAAGACGCTCGTGGGACTCAACGCGCCGCTCTACCGCGCCCGATCAAGAGCCGCGGGCGATCTGCTCTGGCGGTCTTGGCTGCTCCTAGGCAGCGCCTCCGCGAGCGAGCTGCTGGACCTCGTCGCCCGCATAGCGCTCCAGGAATCGTCCTAGCGCTGTCTCCCATACCGAGCGGAACATGTTCTCGGTGTCGTGGATTGTTGTCGCAGCGTAGTCACCGACAACATGGTCACTGAAGGAGTAAAAGTATTCGGCTTCGCCGGAGTGACGGAACGCCATCGCCCAGTCCATCATTCCATGGAGCTGATAGACAGTGGCGGTTCCTCCTGAGGATCCCGCCGCAGCTGCTTTCTCCATGAAGGTGTCGAGCTTTGAGATCTTTACATCGACGATGATATGAGGGCCCTGAGCCGGTGGCACAGACTCGACGACATCTACACTCGCATAGAATGCTCTCAGCATCACCGGGATGTCACGGGTGACGAATGTCTGAACCTCGTACAGCTCGATCGGCTTTGCGTCACCCTTGCTCGTCACTAGCTGGTCGGGCACGGTGACAGGATCGAGGATCACGTAAACGGGGGTCTCGATCTTTGACGCCACCATGGGTGGATTGATCGTTGGTACGACGGACTCGAAGTGGACGGGATCCATCGAGCATCCCGCCACTGTGAGGGCGATGATGAGCGGGGGCTTCAGGACTTCGTGTGGGCCGGGTAGAGGTCCAGACCCCAGGAGAGAGCCTCTGACGAGGGTGTAGCGCCCCGTACTGCATGGTCGAGGGCAGGGAGGACAGGATGGCCGCATGCGCGACCGAGACCTGTACGCGAAGCTCCTGGGCATAGAATCACCCTGGTTTGTCCGAGACGTGGATGCTCAGCTTGAGGCGCGCGAGGTCGAGGTCCGAATCGAGCTGGCTCCGAACGGTCGACTTACCTGCCCTAAGTGCGGAGCGGTCTGCCCGGGATACGACACGAAGAAGCGCTCCTGGCGGCACCTGGACACGATGCAGTACCGAACGGTGCTGACGGCCGACGTGCCGCGCGTGGAGTGCAAGGAGCATGGGGTGCGGCAGGTGGTAGTGCCGTGGGCAGAGCCCGGATCGCGGTTCACGGCGCTTTTCGAGTCACTGGTGATCGATTGGCTCTCGGAGGCGAGCATGTCGGCGGTCGCGAAGATGCTGCGGATGAGCTGGGACGAGGTCGACGGCGTGATGAGCCGAGCAGTGGCCCGCGGGCTCGCGCGTCGAGAGTCGCAGCCGCTGCGGACGATCGGCGTCGACGAGACTTCGTTCCAGAAGCGACACGAGTACGTCACGGTCGTGTACGATACGGAGCGAGCGCGGGTCTTGGAGGTCCTCGACGGGCGCAAGCAGGAGGACCTTGAGGGCTTCTTCTGGGACACGCCGCTTGAGCACATCCTGACGCTGAAGTCTGTCTCCATGGACATGTGGCCGGCGTACATCAACGCGGTGTCGAACCACATCGAGGAGCCCGAGAAGAAGATCTGCTTCGACCGCTTTCACATCGCGCAACACCTCGGCAATGGGGTGAACAAGGTACGCGCTGAGGAGACCGCGGAGCTCCGCTCTGCGGGTGACACGACCTTGGTCGGAACCCGCTTCCTCTGGCTTCAGAACCCCGAGAACATGAAGCCGAAGAACAAGGCCCGCTTCGAGCTGTTACGCGATGCGACGCTGAAGGTCGCCCGCGCTTGGACCATGAAGGAGGTCGCTCGCGGGCTCTGGAGCTATCGGACGCGAGGATGGGCAGAGCGGGCATGGAGGCGTCTCATCGGCTGGATGTCGCGCTCTCGCCTGGGCCCAATGATCCAGGTCGCGAAGATGCTGCGCAAACATCTGTGGGGGATCATCAACGCGATCTTCCTCAAAGCGACCAACGCGGATCTGGAGTCGACCAACGCCAAGATCCAGGCGCTCAAGAAGCGCGCGTGCGGGTACCGAAACCGAGAGCGCTTCCGTCACGCGATCCTCTTCCACTGCGGTGCTCTGCAGCTACACCCGGCCCACACGAAATCCTGAAGCCCCGATGAGCGCTTGGGTAACACGGATGGCTGTGGAAAGCACGGGGCATCTTGAGTCCGTCGCTGTCGCACGTCAATGACCCGTCGTTCCCAAACAGCGCCGCGAGCGGCTCGGGCGGGTGGCTTTATGG
>Ga0316189_10006029_pt1 | contig 11597 bp, 11 predicted proteins | sample LowCovwburrow_MG_FD_204930 | JGI IMG/M metagenome (GOLD analysis project Ga0316189, IMG submission 204930) | Coastal sediment microbial communities from Maine, United States - Lowes Cove worm burrow | ecosystem: Environmental > Aquatic > Marine > Coastal > Sediment | place: USA: Maine... | reverse complement strand
CAATTGCGGTGCGATACCCGAGTCGCTCGCCGTCAGCGAGCTGTTCGGCCACGTCCGCGGTGCGTTCACGGGAGCGGTCTCGACCCACCAGGGCGTCTTTGCGCGGGCCGCTGGGGGCACCCTGCTGCTGGACGAGGTCGGTGAGCTGTCGCCCGCGACGCAGGTCAAGTTGCTGCGCGTGCTCCAAGAGCGCACCTTCACGCCAGTTGGTTCGGATCAAGAACAATCCAGCGATGCCCGGGTCATTGCCGCCACCCATCGCGACCTGAGGGCCGACATGGCGAGGGGCGCGTTCCGAGAGGACCTGCTGTACCGCCTGGCGGTGTTCGAGATCGCGGTCCCGAGCTTGTCCGCCCGGAGCGAGGACTTGCCACGCCTGGTCCGCGGGATCCTGCAAAGAATCGCCAAGCGGATGGGACGGCCCCCGCCTGCGGTCCCCAGGGCGGTCATGCACAAGCTCGCCGCGCACGCGTGGCCAGGCAATGTGCGCGAGCTTGAGAACGTGCTGGAGGGCGCGTTGGTCATGAGCCGGGGGGCGCGACTCGAGCTGCCGCTACCGTTCGCCTCGGTCGCCAAGGGAGCTCCGAGCGGAGGTGTGGCCCCTGTGCAGGCGCTCGATGCCTCGATCCGTGCTGCGATTGAGGCGGCTTTACGACACAGCCACGGGAAGATCTACGGGAGCGGCGGGGCGGCCGAGCTGCTCGAGCTCAATCCCGCGACGCTGCAGAGCAAGATGCGCAGGCTTGGGATCGATCGCCAACGATTCACCCCCTGAGCGGGAGACCGATGGCGCGCGCCCGCGAGTGGCGGATTCAGGCGGACGGCTCGCCGGTCGCCAGGTCCGCGAAGTTCTCGCGCACGTGGGTGACAAACGCTCGGACGGCGGGCGAGAGGTATCGGCCGGCAGGATGTGTAATCCAAACGGGCACGGGCGGCGGCGCGACGCCAGGCAGCAGGACGACGAGCCTGCCGCCGGCGATATCGGGGCCGCAGACGAGCTCTGGCAGGAGCGCCACGCCAAGGCCGGCCAATGTCGCGTGCAGGACCCCGGCCAGGTGATTGATCGCCACCCGGCCCCGCACCTGCACCGCGACGTCGCCGCCCTCGTCGGGGAGGGTCCACGTCGCTCCTGAGGATGCGGCCCCAAACAGCACGCAGTCGTGATCCGACAGATCCGTCGGCCGCTGCGGAGGCGCTCGCGTGGCCAGATACTCGGGGCTCGCGACCAGCCGAAACGGCGAGTCCATCAGCTTGTGTGCCACGACCGAAAGATTGGCGATGGGCCCAGCGTAGATGCTGGCGTCATAGCCCTCCTCGATGATGTTGACGCTGCGATTGGTGAGCTCAAGGTCGACCCGGACGTCGGGATAACGCTCCAGGAATGGCGTCACCAGCCGCATCGATACGCTGTGCTCCAGGGGCGCGGTCGCGTGCACACGCCCCTTGGGGCTCGCCTGTGCATCCGCGAGCTGGTTTTCGGCCTCCTCCAGCCCCGCGAATGTCGAGGTGCCCTGCTCGAAGTACAGGCGCCCCGCATCGGTCATGCTCAGCTTTCGCGTCGTCCGCTGAAGCAGCTGCACGCCGAGTTGCTCCTCGAGCCGAGACACTCGGCGGCTCACGGTTGATGTTGGCACCCCGAGATCTTGCCCGGCAGCCGTGAAGCTCCCGGATTTGACGACCTGCAAGAAGATCAAGACGTCGTTGAGGTCTCGATGAATCGATAGCGCCATTCCGCCCTACAATACTCGCACGCCCCCAGTGGGTCAGCGGCTCGCTTCGAGTTTGCCCATCCGACCGCTCTTGTAGTCGGCGAATGCCAGCGCCACGTCAGCCTCGCTGTTCATCACGAACCCGCCGCCCATCGCGATGGGCTCGCCGAGCGGCTCGCCACACATCAGCAGCACCTGGCCGCCCGACGGGCTCCAAACGTGAATCGAGCTCCCGTCGTCCGCGAAGACCGGCGTGGCGCCAGCCCCCAGATCGGTCTGCCCCTCAACGTCGACACGGCCTGCGACGACCGTAAAGGCTGCGGTCCATCCCTCGGGGATAGGGATTGTGGCCACGCCTCCCGCCGCCAGCGTCAGGTGTGCGACGAGGACGGGGGTGGGCAACGGGGCCGGCCCGGTTTGACCGCCGAGGTGACCTGCGTACAGCCGAACGCTCGAACCTTCGCCAAGCGTATCCACCACTGGGACGTCCTTGGCGTCGACGGCATGGTGCTCGGGGGGCGCCATCTTCAGCGCCGCGGGCATGTTGACCCACAGCTGGGCCATGTGGAACACGCCGTCTTCGTCTCCGTTGAGCACCTCTTCGTGCAGTGCACCGGAGCCGGCGACAAGCCACTGGATCCCGCCCGAAGTCACCGTGCGGCGGTGACCGAGCGAGTCCCGGTGTTCGATTCGGCCCCGGAACAGCAGGCTGACCGGCTGCACCCCGCGGTGCGGATGCGGACCCACGTAGATGTCGTTGTCGCCCAGCGCCTTGGGTGCACCCGTGTCGAGGAACACAAACGGGTCGATGTGGGGCAGCTGCGGGGTCGGGAAGGGATGCAGGATGCCGCTGCCCTGCTGCGGGTCAACGCTCACGACACGGCTCAAGGTTCGGTGGGTCATCGGTGTGGGCTCCAGTCTTTTCCGAGGCTCAGGGGGGTGGCTTCACATCGGGCCGGGCAGACTCTTGGGGAGGTGCTCGTTCATGACGCCGATGAACTGGCCGATGTCGTACGCGCTCTTGAGTCGCCCAAGCTCGGCCATCACCGCCTCCCAGGTCACAGGGATGACGCCGGCCTGGATGAGGCGCTCCATGCCGCGCTGGTGTGCGTCCACCGTCGTGCCGCCGGACGCATCCGAGACGGCGTAGACCTCGTAGCCCTCTGCAATCAGGTCCAGGGCGGGGTAGGCGAGGCAGACCTCGGTCCACAGCGCGGCCATGATGATCTTGCGGCGGCCGGTCGCCTCGAGGCCAGCGCGGAACTCGGGGGACTCCCAAGCGTTGACGACGTCGCGGTCGATCGCTTGGACGCCGGGCAGCGCGTCGCGGACTTCTTGGATCGTGTCGGTCTGGTACCCGGCTTTGACACCTACCGTGGAGAGCACGACCGGCATGTCGAACATGGGCCCTGTCTTGGCCAGGGCGACCACGTTGTTGATGAGGTTGTCGCGACTGATGGAGTGGGTCCCTTCGACCAGGCCGGGCTGATAGTCGATGAGGACCAGTGCGGCGTTCTCGGGCGTCAGGAGGTGGTCGGTCTTGGGGTCACGCTTGAGTGGGATGGTCATCGGTCGGTCCTTGTTTGTGGCTCTGGTTTAGGCGCGATGTCGGCGCTTGATTAGAGCCCGGGGCCGGGAAGGACTGTTGCTGCCAGTGCACCAACTGGGCGTGGGCGAGGCGGGAGGGGCGAACAGGCGATCTGCGGCCATCGTTGTCCGCAGCGCAACGGTCCTTGCCAAACCGACGGTCTAATCGCGCGCGCCGCATCGACGTACTCGTTGAGCATGCCCACCCGACCCGTGCCCACTCGGCGGCCGCGCGCAGGCGGAGCCGTCGAGACCGCGAGGGCTGGGCGCCCAGGGCGGCGGTGGATCAACGCCGCCGTATCCGCGGCCGTAGTGGCTATTGCGGCCCTGGCTCCGACCCCCGCCCAGGCCGTGCCGCAGCCCGACTCTGTGGAGCAGGTGGCCCGACCGCAATTGTTACCGATGCGGCAAGAGGAGGACTGGGTGGCGCTCGAAGAGGCCTCGCAGCGGACAGCGCCGCTGGACCCCGCCAAGTACGTAGGCCTGGGCGCGGCGGACCACTACCTCACGATGGGGGGCGAGGTTCGGACCGCCTACGAGCTGTTCATCAACGAGGACTACGGGCGGACGCCGCAGGACGATTCGGGGTCGTGGCTGCTGCGCATGATGCTGCACTCCAACGTTCGTCTCGGGTCGCACGCTCGAGGCTTCGCACAGCTCAAGAGCACGCACGAGGCTGGCCGCGATGGTGGCCCAACGCCGGTTGATGTCGACCGGCTCGATCTGCACCAAGGCTTCGCGGAGGTTTCGATTGGCGATCCTCGCCGCAAGCGCAGCACGAGCTTCAGCGTGCGAACGGGGCGGCAGGAGCTGCTGTACGGTGCCGGCCGACTGATCGATGTCCGCGACGGGCCCACGGTGCGCCGCAGCTTCGATGCGGTCCTGGCCCGACTGGCGTCGCGCTTCATCATCGCGGACGGCCTGTTCGCGCTCGAGGTGCCCGTCAACCCAGGTGTGTTCGACGATGTCGGGCCAGCCGCCCGCGCCTTTGGGGTGGCTACCTGCAAACCGCACGCGGTGCGCTCGGCCGCTTAGGGTTCGACGCGTATTACCTCGGCGTCGACCAAGCCGGATTGGTCTACGCCGCGGGGCCGGGCCGGGAACAGCGACACTCCGTGGGCGGGCGCTGGTGGTCCGCGTCCGACGGTCTGCGTCATGACATCGAGTTCACCTACCAAGTCGGTCGGTTCAACGGCGACGAGAGCACGTCGGACGCGAAGATTCGGGCGTGGGGGGCGGCATCGAGCCTCGCCTACACCTTCACGCGGAGCAAGCTGCGTCCCGAGTTGTCGGCGTCGACCGGGATGACCACGGGCGACACGTCCGCGCAGGACGGCACGTTGGGGACGTTTCGATCGCCGTTCCCCAACCTTCGGTTCGCGGGCGCCACGACGCGACTCGGGCCCAGCAACCTGTACGGAGCCAACGGCGGCTTCGGGCTGAGCCCGGCCCGCACGGTGCGGCTGCAGCTGACGGCCCGCTCGTTTTGGCGGACGTCACGCCTGGATGCCGCGTATTCCCCCGTGGGGTTTCCACAGCGTGTCTCGGACAGTCGCGCAGGGTTCGTCGGCGCCAATGCGGCGCTGTTCGGCGCGTGGATCCCCAACGCGTACACCCATGTTTACAGCATGGTCGAGGTCTTCATCCCGGGCGCCTATATCCGCTCCGCCCCACCGGCCGAGCCCTCCGTGTTCATGACGCTGGGATACCAGTTTCGGTTTTGAGCCCGCGATTGTCCCAGCGGGGGCAAAGGCCCTTGCCACAAGGGGCCCCTAACGCCGCACCGCTGCGGTGACTAGATTGAACACGTCGAACGGAACACGCGCCTGATGTCGAACGCACCCACCAAGATCCTCGCAGTCGTGTGCGCCGCCGCATTCTTCGGGGTGCTCAATGCCTCCGCGGTCACGGTTGTCCTTCCCGCAATGGGCGAGGCCTTCCATGCGGAGGCCGGGGGCCTGGGATGGGTGGTCAGCATCTTCCTGCTCACCTACGGCGTCGCGATTCCGTTTTACGGCCGGCTCTCGGACCGCTTCGGTGTCCGCCCGCTCTACCTGCTTGGCCTGGGCCTGTTCGGGGTGGGCTCGTTGCTGTGTGCGGCCGCCCCAAGCCTCGCGTTGATGCTCGTCGCGCGCGTGGTCCAGGCCCTGGGCGGCGCGGCGTTCGCTGGGTTGGGCATGACGCTGGCAAGCCGGCCGTTCCCTCCCCACCGCCGCGGTGTGGCGCTGGGAGCCATCGCCGCGACCATGGGGGTCGGCGCTGCGGTCGGCCCTCTGGCAGGCGGCCTCATCACCGATTTTCTCAGCTGGCGGCTGCTGTTCGGCATCAGCGGCATGGCGGTGCTCATCATTCCCATCGCCCGTGCGGTGTTCCCCCAGGAGGCGGTGACCCGCGAGGCGCCGCTCGACCTGCTCGGCGGCAGCATCCTGGCGGTCGGTGTGTCGAGCGCCCTGCTCGCCCTCGGCGAGGGCAGTCGGGCGGGCTGGGCGGAGCCTCACGTACTCGTGGCGCTCGTGGTCGCAGGCGGTGCCTTCTTGGCGTTGGTGCGGCATCAATCGCGGGTCGAGGCGCCGTTCCTGCCCCGCGAGTTGCTCGCCAATGGCACGTACCGACGCATCGTCGCCATGGGATTCATGACGACGGGCTCGTACCTTGCCGCCGCCATCGGGTTTCCACTGCTGCTGATCCGCGTCAACGGTCTGTCGGCATCGGACGTGGGGCTCGTGCTTGTGCCCGGCGCGGTCATGACCGCGGTGGTCGGGGTGGTCGCGGGCAAGCTCGTCGATCGCTACGGTGCCCGTTTGCCCACGCTGGTGGGGGCAGGGCTGATGACCGCGGTCATGGTCGGCTTGTCATTTTCTGCCGGTCGTTCGGTGTTCGCCGTGGGCGCGCTGGCCGGCGTGCTGGGCGGGGCGTACTCGCTGCTCAATACGCCGCTGGCGGCCACGATCACCAATCTTGTGCAGCCCAAGGTTCTCGCTTCGGCGTTGAGCATCAACATCATGGTGTTCTTCGTGGGGGGAAGCTTTGGCACGACTTTGTTTGTCAGCATCGCCGACAGTCCGGCCGCAGGTGCCTCCTGGAACGCGCTGTACGACGGCCCCGCCACGGGGTTCTCGAGTGCGTTCTTGTTGTTCGCGGCGCCCATGCTTGCAACCGCCGCCCTCGCACTGACGCTGGGTCGCACCAAGAACAACCCACAAGACTAGGAGTCTGTGATGCCCGCAACCGCTGCCCAAACCGAACTCGATCCGTCCCCTGATGTCTCCGTTTTTGCCCCCGATCGCATCGATGGCGTCGTCCCCGGGGTTCGCGGCCAGCGAGCATTCCCGACGCGCCGCGGGCTACGCAACGCCGACCCTTTCCTCATGCTCGACCAGATCGGGCCGCAGCGTATCGATCCAAGTCGGGTCATCGACGGCAAGCCGCACCCTCACCGTGGTTTCGAGACCGTATCGATCATCCTCGAAGGCGAGCTCGATCACGTCGACTCGCAGGGTAATCGCCGCCCGTTGCGCGCGGGCGACGTGCTGTTCATGCACGCGGGGAGCGGGATCGTTCACGGGGGCGACATGCGACCCGACCGAACGACGGGTGAGTTCCACGAGTTTCAGCTGTGGGTCAACGTGTCGTCCGACCAGAAAATGGCGCCGCCCTCTGTCCAGCATCTGGAGGCTGGCAGCGTCCCCGTGTTGGCCGACGCGGGGGTCTCCGTTCGCGTGCTGTCGGGCGAGCATCGAGGCACGGCCGCCGCGGTAACCACCACCACGCCCACGACGATTCTTCATACGACCATGCAAAGCGCCTCGCGCTGGGCGACCGGCGACTTTCCCGCCGAGCGCGTGTTTGTGTATGTGATTCGCGGGAGTGTGAAGGCCGGCGATGCGGTAGCGAAGGCAACGGAAACCCTGGAACTCAACAGCGGCGCACGCGGCGTCGAGTTGCGCACGGGCGACGGAGGCGCCGAGCTGCTCCTGCTGGCAGGGCGGCCGCTCGGAGAGCCGATCGCATTCGGCGGCCCGTTTGTCATGAACACCCAAGCGGAGATCGAGCAGGCCTTCGCCGACTACGAAGCGGGCACGTTCGGGACCATGCCTTAGGCACCGCGCCCGCGGCGTTTGCCGCCGACGACAGACTTCAACACCCAGACTCAAGACAACGTTATGAATCTCGCAAAAACGCCAATGTACGTGTTCCTAAGCTCCCTGCTCGTGGCTTCGGCCTGCAAGAGCGAACTGGACGACAAACCATCCGCACAGGTGCTCGACGCTGCGGGCGACGGCGCCAGCGCGGCCGCGGTCGCCAAGGCCGACCCGGGGGCGCAGGCGCTGCGGCTCGTCGCCGAGAGCTCCTCCATCGAGTTTGTGGGGGCCAAGGTCTCTGGCGATCATCGAGGAAGCTTCGGCACACCGAACGGAAGCCTGACCCTGGGCGGCCCCGATGAGATCAAGACCCTCAGCGTCCAGGTCGCAACCACCGAGCTGCAGATCGAGCCCGACGGACTCAACAAGCATCTGCGCGGCGAAGACTTCTTCGACGTCGACAAGTATCCTAAGGCCAGCTTTGCCCTGGCCTCGGCCTCCAAGAAGGAGGGGAGCACCTACGAGATCGTCGGCGATCTCGAGCTGCGCGGCGTCACCAAGCGAATCTCCTTCCCCGGGACCATCAAGTTCACCGCGGGCAAGGTCGATGCGACCGCAAGTTTCAAGATCAAGCGCAAGGACTTTGGCATCGTGTACGACGGCATGGCCGACGACGTGATCAAAGACGACGTGCTCTTGGATCTGAAGCTCGCCTTCTCCGCGTAGCACAGCGCGCCGTGCGGGTCGGTCGGGTATGCTCGCGCGGGTGAGCGCACTACTCGAACCGCCCGACGCACTGAACCCGCGCAGCGCCGAGGCCGAGTGGATCACCGAAGGCCCCAACTCGGGCGGCATCGTCGGTTGGTGGCTCTACCAGGGGCACATGTATCGATTTCACCACGAAGGCAGCGGCGGCAGTATCGAGCACGGAATCCCGGTCGCCACGTGGATCTCGACGCACGGCGAGCTGCATCCAGCCATCGTTGCGGTGCTCAAGGCTGGCGAGCGAGCGCCGGATTGAACCGCTGAGATCCGCACAGGCCAACGGGCGCGGCCGGGTGTGTTGTAGGCTCCGGGCCGAGAGCTCGACATGCCGACACGATCACGAGGGGAGGCGCTCGCGGGGGCGCTGGAGAGGGCTGTAGACCGCGTCGATCCCACGCACACCGCCCTGCGGGGGGCACCCATGCGCGGGGCGATCGATCTCGGCGGCAGGGCAGGGGGAGCCGCGCGGTGATCGCTTTGTTCATCGTGGTCGCCGCCACCGTCGGCATTTCGGCCACGTGCTCACTGCTGGAGTCCATATTGATGTCGAGTCGAGTCCCCGCGCTCGAGGCGGCAAAATCAGGCCCCCACGCCGCCAAGGCCGAGCGGCTCCTGGCGATGAAGCGAGACATCGGCGCGCCAACGTCCGCGATTCTCATCACCAACACCGTAGCGAACACGGCTGGGGCGACACTGGCCGGCAGCATCGCCGTCGATGCATTTGGCACGGGCGCGCTCGGCCTGTTTTCGGTCGCGTTTACTCTGGCGATTCTCTTTCTTGCTGAGATTGTGCCCAAGACGCTCGGCGCCGTGCGGTGGCGCGGCCTGTGGCGATTCATCGTGTCGCCCCTGGTGGCGCTGCAAAAGCTACTGGCGCCCGCCGTGTGGATCACCGAGAAGACCTCATCGGCATTGATCGGCAAGAGTGAGGGCAAGGCAACGACCGAGGACGAGATCGTCGCGATGATCCGTTTGGGCGCCCGCGTCGGAGAGCTGAGCCCCAACGAGCTGCAGCTGCTGACGTCGGTCCTGCGCTTCGATGAGATGCGTGTCAGTGAGGTGATGGTCCCCCGCCGAGCCGTCAAGCGGATCGCCATGGACGCAACCGTGGCCGAAGCGCTGGCCGTCGTGGGCGCCGAGCTTCACACCCGCTACCCGCTGTGCGGCGAAGACTTGGACGAGGCAGACGCCCTCGTTCACCTCAAAGACCTCGCCAACCCCGAAGTCGCGCTCGACAGGCCAGCGCGGGAGCTGTCGCGCCCCCTCGTCCACGTGCCCAAGACCATGGCGATCTCCTCCCTCCTGCGTCAGATGCAGCGCAGCAAGCAGCACATGGCACTCGTCGTCGACGAGTTCGGTAGCGCCGCTGGAATCGTGACGCTCGAGGACCTCCTCGAGCAGATCGTCGGCGACGTCGAGGACGAGTTCGACCAAAGCGACGCCGTCGCACAAGGCCCCGTCGACGCCGGCCCCCGCACCTACCGAGGCTCGACCTCACTCCGCTCACTGTCGGAGGTCTACGACACGCCGCTTGTCGGCCAGCGCGTCGAGACCCTCAACGGCTGGGTCCTCGAACAGCTCGGTCGCCTGCCAGTCGTGGGCGATGTGCTGCGGGAGCGGGAGCTCGAGGTCGAGGTGATGGAGGTTCGGCGGGACCAAGCGACGAAGATTCGTGTGTCGCTGGTTGAGGGGGCTGCGGGAGTGGTCGAGCGGGGGGCGGACGGCTGAGTCGTTTGCCGTGACGTTCCGGACGACGTCGTAGTGGGCGCTCACCCCACGAAGTTCCCGCCGTTCTCGGTCCAGTTGGTTGAGCGACAACGGCTGTCTCAACACCTCCTGTTGCAGACCCGGACCCGGAGCAGGCGCAGAGCGAGTGCGAGGGGGGGGGCTGGGGTCTGAGTCTTCATGAGGCCTTCTCGACTCCGCAAGAGCTGGCGACCACGAGGGGGCACGCTCTATGCCGGCTCTGGGTCGCGGTCCCGTTCTGGGGGACTGTCCAGTTCTCACTGAATGGTGACCGAGCACCCGGTAGGCGCAGAGCCTGCATCCGCCTCGCAAACGACGTGCTAGACCCATCCCATGAGCCCGCGAGTCGAGGCTGGCCCCTACATCACAGCAGCCTTTGTCGTCCTCGCCTCCGGGTGCGGCCAGCCGGTGCCGGTCCAGATCCGGGACAGCCCGGGCGATGCTGCACTCGTGGACGACGCCTTCTCGCTACTCGGCCTCGAGTACGAGTTTTCCGATCGCGTCCGCGGGACGATCTACATCGCCCTGTACGACGAACTCGATCCAGAGTCTCGGGGCCAAACGCTACGGCGCGCGCGTTGCTACAAGGCGATCGTTGCCGAACGACACCCGTGGGTGATCGCACACGAGATCAGCCACGCGCTCGGTCTCGACCACTGCAGGGCCACGTGCGAACCCGGGAACCTCATGTACTGGGAGTACAGCGACTACCCGAAAAAGGAGGAGTGGGAGGACGCCCTTGAGCTGGGGGCCGAGTTGAACGCCGGCCAACTCGACGAGCTGGAGCGAGGCCGCCGGCAGCTCGTCAGCTGCCGCTAGGTGCACATGAGACCGACTCACATCACGGTCGCGGCCGTGCTTGCGGCCACTTTCTCCACGAGTTGCACCGACTCGATCCCGTAGCCGGGCTCCGGCCGGCGGGCCGGTTCTAGGTCGTGGTCCCGTTCTAGGCGCGGAGGCTCCAGGAAACACGCTCCTCAGAGCGCGTTGCTACAAGGCTGTTGCTGCCGAACGGCAGCCATGGGTGCTCGCGCACGAACTGGGACACGCGCTGGGCCTTGACCACTGCGACGACGACGACTGCGGCCCTGGGAACCTCATGTATGCGGGATCACTTTCGGGGGCAGAACTCAATGACGACCAGATTGACGATCTTGAAAAACGGCCGCAGGCGCATAGTCGGCTGTCGGTAGGTCGCTAGTTGCTCTGACTGGCTTCCCATCGGAGGCCGCCCAGATGCGAAAAAGGCCCCACAACCACCGCCGCGATCCTCACACTCTCCCCGCCAGCTGTAGCCACGATAGCAGCCCAGACGCGCCTACGACCTCAGGCGCTGGGGCAGCCGGGGCCGCCTCAACCAGCTCCTTGAACTCGTCCTCCAGTCCGACAACGCCTGTTGCCGCATGACCACGACGCTCCACGTGGACTCAATCCGGCAGCGCACTCCGCCGGTTTACGTCGTGGTCCCGTTCTGGGACTGCGGCCCTCGGGCCATCGGACCAACTAGCGACAGCGGGTAAGGCGGCGGCGACCTTTGTCCAAGTCGTCCAACTGGTCATCGGTGAGTTCAACGCCTTCCGGTACGGCCCCGCTCATCAGGTGACCATGATCCGCAAGACCGGACACGTTCTTAGTTAGGCTGCCCCCGCGAGGGCGGCAGTGTGTTGTTCTTCGAATTGGTTCGGGCTCAGGTAGCCGAGGGTCGAGT
>Ga0316189_10006028_pt1 | contig 11598 bp, 23 predicted proteins | sample LowCovwburrow_MG_FD_204930 | JGI IMG/M metagenome (GOLD analysis project Ga0316189, IMG submission 204930) | Coastal sediment microbial communities from Maine, United States - Lowes Cove worm burrow | ecosystem: Environmental > Aquatic > Marine > Coastal > Sediment | place: USA: Maine... | reverse complement strand
GATACAGGCCATTGAAGGCGGTGTTAACGATGGGGTATGGGGAGAGGTAGAGGTAGGAGAATGGATCTCATGGAACGGCAAAGAATTATTCCCCATAGAAAAGCCATACGATAATGTGTTTGGATTCGTAAGGGTTTACAAGTAGGTATTATGAATAAGCAGAAAATTAAGAGTGTAATATGCTACCTCTCTATAGCAATAAATGGAGTGTTAATAAGCGTCATAGGTTTAGAGATTGATAGTAAAAGTAAAGTGCTTGATGTAGTACAGGAAGCTCGTAGTGAGGTAGTAGAAAACATAATCTTGCTAAGGCGATGCGTCGGTATAGCAAGAGTGGCTCAGGCAACGATTAGCTACCAAGACGGGATAATTAGAGCAATGAAAGCTTGCAGTGCGGAGAAGCAGGATGATGAACAATAACTAAGCTTAGAGAGATGCTGTCATGGGATAAAGATTTTTTTAGTCTAATTAAAATCAATAACACTCTAGTCAGCATTTAAAGATTTGCCTCTTTAGAATAGGATTTTATGGCAGCATCTCTCGCCTTATATAACTATGGATAAGATAGAAGAAAACCAAATGGATATGCTGGATTTGATAGAGGCGCTAGACCGTAGTTTTGCAGCATTATACGGAAAAGAAGAATGTCATTACTGTGGAGAATTTAAAGAATTTACAGAAGAATATTACGGCACATGTATCAAGTGCAAAGAAGAGTTTATAGATGAATAGAAAAAATCAATTCGCAACAAACGAAGAAAAATTCGAATGGCAGAAAAAAGTAATACTTAACTATATTGAACGAATAGAAAAGATCACAAATTTGAGGTTCGAGGAAACACATCCAGACTTAGATGATGAGATTATAAAATACACCAAGAGTGCAAGACAGTATGCCAAGAAGCGCAACAGTGTAATAAATAGATTGAGAGTTGAATTTAGAATGGTGATTAACGAAGAAGGATTATTTGAGTTGGTTACATGTCCACGATGCAAGGGAATAGGGAAGGAGAGTGCATTTAAATGTGCTATATGCGAAGGGCTCGGAAAGCATACAAAGAAAGAGTTAATGAAAAACTGCGAAACATATAAAAGGGTGTGTAATGCTAATGGAATAGTGTTTGAGATACCGGAAGAATTTAGATGGAGAAACTAAAGCACAGGGAAAAATATCATGGAAGAAGTGAACAAAGAAGAAAGAGACAAAAGGAACAGGGCTTGCCTTAAAATTCTGAATGACTTATGGGGAATATATGAAGAGCTGGGAATAGATACAAAAAACACATCACTAGAAGAAGCCTTGGCAATGGCAAAGACTAGGTTAGCTTTCTTAAAAGAAGAGAGAATGCCACATCATGAAAATATTGTTAAAGAGATTGCGGAAAAGATGGAGATATACTGCATGGCCATTAAGTCGCACTCTATAAGTAAGACAGAAGGACAAATATTAAGTAATCAAATAAATAAATTAAGAGTAGTAATTAAGGACGTAACTAAGGATGAGTAATGGCAGGAGTTAAAAGGAAGTTTCAGTTGAATGCAGGTGACAAGGTGGGGAATTTTACGCTGGAGAGAAGAGTTGAGGACCAGATAGGACTATGTGATGTTAGACCTAAATGGAGAGTTAAATGCAAATGCGGAAATATAAAACTAATGGTTAATAGAGACATAAAGCGCAGGGAGTTTTGTGGCTGGGAGTGTGGATTGAGAAGTTCTAAATAGACATGTGGGGAGTGCCTGGGTACCTGGGAAAGGGGCCGTACTGAGAGGTGCGGAAGGGTGGTTCGAAACCACCGCTTCCCGTATCAAAATATAATAACGGTGAATAATGAAAAGTTTTGGCAATGAATTAATTTAAGGGATAGTTAAATGACTAAGGGAAAATAAATGGATTTTAAATTGTGGCATGGTTGCTGTTTAGAAGAGATGAAAAAAATAGAAGATAACTCAATTGATATGGTTTTATGCGACCTACCTTACGGTATTACTGCTTCGTGGTGGGATACTGTAATACCATTTGAAATGATGTGGGGCAGGTTAATGAGAGTGCTTAAGTTAAATGCGCCTATTCTTCTCTTTGCTGCAGAGCCTTTTGCTTCGCAATTAAGAATGAGCAACAAGGCATGGTATAGATATGACTGGATATGGAGAAAAACCGAACCAAGTGGTCACTTGAACGCGAAGAAGATGCCGTTAAAAACCTGTGAGTTTGTTTGTGTTTTTTATTTAAAACCACCCAAGTATTATCCTATAAAAACTAAAGGTCACAAAAGAAAGACAGCTCTAAAAGTACCAAGAGGCGATAAAGATCAAGTCTATGGTAGACAGGACAGGGTTACGAATTATGATAGCACCGAGAGATATCCAACAGAGGTGCTTGATTTTTCAAGAAAAAAACAGACCAACAAGCTGCATCCAAATCAAAAACCCGTTGCCCTGTTAGAATATCTAATTAAAACCTATACCCTAGAAAATGAAACCGTTTTAGATTTTACAATGGGCTCAGGCTCGACTGGTGTAGCGGCAAAAAACCTAAACCGTAAATTCATAGGAATAGAGAGAGACGATAAGTATTTCGAGATAGCTAAAGAAAGAATAAGCAACGCGTAAAATATAGCTATAAGTTAAATGAATAAGGATTAGGGTTTATGGAAAACAAGATCAGTTTTGCAGGTATATTGGACCGAGAGGACTTATGGTTCACTGAGGTTAACGGTGAGCAATATATACATACCGACGAAGTTACTAAGTGTGAGTTACACGCAAACGAGGTTATTAAGGGACTCTGGTCCGAACTAGCTCAATACAAGCAAAGGGAAATCAAACTGGAAGCTATCGTCGGTGGAATGTATGAATGCTTTCAAAAGCTAGATGAACAATTTCCAATACACACAGAAATAGGCCATATTGCGTCAGGTATCATGGATGGACTTTTTAACCAAGCAGAAATAAGAACAGATATAACTGATTTAATTGAGATAAAAGTTGAGTTTGAATAGCGCGTAAAATATTAGTAAGAGTTAAGTGAATAAGGGAAAATAAATGGATTTTAAATTGTGGCATGGTTGCTGCTTAGAAGAGATGAAAAAAATAGAAGATAACTCGATTGACATGGTTTTAACAGATCCGCCTTATGGCACAATTAAATGTAAGTGGGATACAGTTATACCAATTGAGCCAATGTGGGAGCAGTTAAAAAGAATTACTAAAGATAATGGGGCGATTTGCCTGTTTGGAAGCCAGCCGTTTACAAGCGTTTTAGTCTCCTCAAATCTGAAAGGGTTTAAATATTGCTGGCAATGGAACAAAAAAATTCCAAGCGGTATGGGTTACGCTAAATACCGACCTATGCAGCAAACAGAAGATATTTGCATATTTACGAAAAAAGGCGAAAGAACCAACTACTACCCAATAAAAACCAAAAGGGATAAACCAATATCTCATGGAAGCAAGCATAAAGAATTTAGTGGGAAGGTGCTGTCTGAGAGCACATCTAATCAGAGCAGCAAGAGAATAAAATCATGTGTTCATTATTACAAAAACCCTGTAACGCTTATTGAATTTAATAAGGTACGCAGGGGTAGTTTACACCCAACTCAAAAGCCAGTGGCGCTATTAGAATACCTTGTTAAAACCTATACACTGAAAAATGAAACAGTTCTAGATTTTGCAATGGGTAGCGGTTCTGCGGGTGTAGCGTGCAAAAACTTAAACCGTAAATTTATAGGCATAGAGAAAGATAATAAGTATTTCGAGATAGCTAAAGAAAGAATAAGCAACGCGTAAAATATTAGAGGAAGTTAAATTAATATTATACAGGGGTGTGGCCAAGTGGTTAAGGCAACGGTTTTTGGTGCCGTCGATCGATGAGTTCGAATCTCTCCACCCCTGCCAATATATAAGAACAGGTTAAGTGAACTAAATTAAACAGAAAAAAGGGGAGGGGGGATGAGTTTTGAACTATATTTATCTGGTATGTGTTTTATGGCTTTTATCGTAGGTTATTGCTTCCGTCACCTTACTCAAATAGACCGAAGAAAAGAAATGAAAAAAAAGATTGAAAAATCAGAAAATATTATAACTGCGATTGAGTTCCACGGGTGCTTAACAGGGGATTGTCCGCATGGGACAAAAAATGAATGCTACATGGATTTGATTAATATCCCGAGCTTAATTGGAGATCTAAGAAAATAATATAAGAGGAAGGTAAACAAATGAAATTTTTAATCATTATTCTAGTTGGTATGACAGGAACGGCGCTTGGCGCACTTGGAAAAGGATGGGTGTCAACACCTTCCGGGGCAAGGGTTAGTCTATCCCTCTTTGTTAAGTATGATTGTTCTCAATTTAAAGCTTGCCCTCAAGGACGCTCAGTAAGATATTGCACTGAAAAGATAGTTCCGACCATTAGTATGTCTGGGTTTACAGCTGGAGGTAAAAGTTACACTTTAGCCACTAATATAAAATCACTGAAAAAGATGTACTCTTACATTAAAAAATTTACCGGTCCTGTCGGAAACTGCGAGGTGGTCATTAGTGATTTCAAAAAGTACAAATGGGAGCAGTTACGATAAGGGCGATGCACATGAAAACTATTTGGAATAATATTATCTTGCCATTAATCTCTTTTTACATAGGCTTGTCTGTAATTATGGGGCTAGGGTTAGGATTAACTTTCGGATTGGCCGGAAAACGTTGCAATAGGAGTTTCGATCAAAATTACGAAAAGGTATTTCCATCACATGGTGCATTTGTTTGCCTGGGAGATTGGTTAATGCGAGAAGACTGATAGTTAAATTTCAAAATCAATTATGTAACTAAAGAGAGGTGAGAAGTGAATGAAAAAACAAAACAAGACAAAGAGAAGCAAGTCAAATTAACAACGCAAGAAAAAGTCGTACTGGCAAAAGAAAGACTTTTTGCAAATCATAAAATAAAAGAAGTAGAGGACAGAAAAGTAGAAGTGTTGATCGAGGTGCTAATACGTAACAATATAGAAAAGGACATGTGTATTAATACGCTAGTAAAAAACCAAGCTAAATCATTGAAACTGCAACAGCAGATACAAACGTATATGAAAAAGGCAGATGGCGATATCTTAAGAAAAAGACAAGAAGAATTAGGTGAGGGATCAGTCATTAAACTAGCTGATTACATGGACCAGTGATACGAGAGATAGTTGAGTTTGTTGTATGGGGGGTAGCCCTGGTGTTATTTTTAACATTTGTACTGCTTTTCTATGTATGGTTTGTGGGTGTGTTTGGTGGCGAAGGAGGAATGCCTTACTAGTTAATTCTGACAACTTGCAAAAAAGCAAGGATGTATTTAGAATAAAACCAGGGGGAGATAATGAGCTGTAAGCATTGCTTCATGGAAGATTCAGTTTTCTGTAAGGTATGCAACGTAAGATGCTGCATTCATTGCTCCAAAATTGTTCAAGACGAGTTATTCTGCTTAAGGCATTCACTGCCTGAAAAATCCGAAAAAGATATAATTATAAAACATGGTAGACATGCAGGAAAAAAAATCTCAAAATTGCCAATAGGCTACCTAATCGCAGGCATGAACAATGAAAGGTTTGCAGAATCAAAAAGAAATCTCTATTGGAGAGAAGTAAAAAGAAGAAGGGATAAGAAATCCAGGAATGAAAAAAAAGAGATTTAAATCCAAAGAAAACATCAACGCAACAAAAAAACTACCATGTGTAATTAACAACTGCGAGTGCAAGCCTCCTATGACACCGGACCATATTATCACTAAAGGATCTGGTGGAGGCGATACTCTTAATAACTTAATGCCTTTGTGTATGTATCACCACGTAATGAAAGGAGCTAAAGGAATTGTTTACATGGCCGATAATTATCCAAGGTACTATGAAGCATTAAAAGAAAGAAACTTGTTAGACATGCTGGAGTATCGAAGGGAGAGGCTAGATTATTTCTTGGGTAAAGGCGCAAAATTAAAAGAGTAACTAAATTACACCGCATTCAGGGCACGGTTGATCTATTGGACCTTTGCTTGCTTGGCGCTCTTTCCAAGTGCTAGTTATGTCTATATACTCAATCTTTAATTTAATCATGTCGTTTAGCATGTACACCTTAAAAGGTTTATGATTCTGGGTTACCAGCAGATCTATTCTAAGTAGTTCTATATTATTGTACCCGTGTAATTTACCTTCTATTTCTAATAAGTATTTCGTCATCGTTACCTCTATTTAATTCATTTAGCTTATAGTTAGATTTCTTCCCATTTATACATAAAGCCACTGCCATCAAGGTTAGTTAGCTTGGTCATTACTTTCTCCATTGTAACGGTTAATCATTCTCATTATAGCGTTGTACAAAAAATCTATTTCATCTTCAAAGAAAAAGAAATGCTCAATGTCTGCCTTTTGTAACATTTCATTAAAATGATTTAAGTTACGACAGTCTGTAACATCTATCACTACTTGATCAGCAGAGAAGAACTTTTTTGTCTTAGCTATTTCGCATGAGTGAGATTCGGGAAGATATATAAAGTAGATATTTGTTTTCATGAATTAATGATGCACTAAGTCTATGGTTAAATCTATTCAATTATCCATATCTTGTAAACATTACATGGAAAAGCCTTGATTTAAATTAACTAATGCGCTTACACTAAAAGAATTATGAGCGAAGAACAGCGTAAAAACACAGGTATGGGAAGTAGGTCAGGGTGCGGATACTGTCAGATGGCTGGGTTCATCTGGGTAGGCGAAGATACAAGACCATGTCCATACTGCAAAAGAAAGGAATCTAGTCATGACCAAAAAGAAAGTAGCAAAGAAAACCACCAGAAAAACATCAAAGAAAGCCACTAGGAAAACAACTAAAAAAGCAGCTCCTAAAAACACAGGGATGGTAGAAACGAACGATCCTACAAGTGTTGAGTTTGAGTATGGCGCAGGCGATCCCATTGATGGCAACGATGATTCATTCGTTGATAATAGCGATGATTCAGACGATGATTCATTCGTTGATAATAGCGATGATTCAGACGATGATTCAGATGATGATTCAGAAGATCCAGGTGTTCACCTTGATAATTGCCCAGATGTTAACCTTGATGATTACTCAGTATTTACAGTAAGAGGTCTTTATATTCATGGAAAAGGTATGAAGGGTGGTAATGAGCAAGATGCATATGAAGAAGTTTTCTGCTTAAAAACAGAGGCAGTGCCAGATAACTGTCGTACAAGAGATGAAGCTAATCAATGGATTATCGGGACTAGTAGATCAAAAATTAAGAAGTACTTAATTACTCCGAAATTAAGAGACACAAAACCTCACTTTAAAAAAGTTAGAACAATGTCAGTAATTGATTATAGACCAGCGACAGCAAAAGATGTTGAAGACATGTTTCTAAATCCAGAGAGCATCATGAAGATGAGCTTCACGGAGTTAGCAGTGTTTGCTTGCCAGGAAAATTTAGATGTAAATATGAAGTACTATGCCAACATCGCAGAGGCTAGGCTTAAGGTTTTAGAAGTAATTGAGTCAGGAAAGAAGAACAGAAGGAAGTACGAAGTATCTTCTAGAAAGCCTATTAACGGAGAAGTAGATAAGAACAATAAACCCATGTAAAATATTGATAAGTTATGGCGGTAAGAAAGAAGAGGGGGAGTGCAAGCTCCCTCACTCCATTAAGGAAGAAGAAAAAGGTTACTAAAGCCTCAAAGAAAAAGACCGTCAAAAAGAAAGCAAGCAAATACCCACCAGGGAAACATCCAAATCAATTAGAAGTACTTAGGAATAATGCATATCAAAAGGGAGAGTCAGGAAATCCATCAGGTAGACCAAAGGGCTCAAAGAACTTAAAGACCATTATTGGAAACATACTAGAGAGAGAACTAACCGCAACGGAGCTAAATAAACTTTTATATAAAGACAAAAAAACAAAAGAAGGTGCTCACATAAAACAATTGTGTGATGATTACGGAGGGAAGATAACTTATAGAGAAGCAATGATACTAAGGTTAGTTGTTAAGGCAGTGGCAAATGGCGATGAGAAGGCAGTCAATGCGATATTTGACAGAGAGGTAGGGAAGCCATCTCAAACAATACATAATACTGAGCAATCATACGAAGACTACTTAGATGGAATACCGGAGCCAGAAGAAAATGATTGATATAATTATAATAAGAGAGTCACTCAAGAAGCATAACGGGAATGTCTCCAAGGTAGCTAGACTGTTGGGAGTGTCAAAGTATAAAGTAGACAAGGTGAAGGCCAGTGTCATTAGAAGTAAAGCGGCTAACAAAAGAGCAGCAAAGAAAACATAATGCACTTAATACAAATCTGAAATACTATTTAAAGGTATCAGGTTTGAGAATTAAGAATAAGATAACAGGAGATCTATCTCCTTTAGTTCTAAATAAAGCACAAGCATACATTGACGAATTACTAGATAAGCAATTGAGAGATACCGGAAGAGTTCGGGCACTTATTGTTAAAGGGAGGCAGCAAGGCTCATCTACTTATGTAGGTGCGAGGTTTTATCATAAAACCACGAGGCGAAGGAATAGGCATACATACATCCTTACTCATGAATCAGAAGCAACAAAGACACTCTTTGAGAACGTAGAGAATATGAGAGAGTCAACGGCTGGGCCATTACAGCCTACACTTGATGAAGATAATGCAAAGAGATTAGATTTCGATAAGCTTAATTCAAGTTATCAGGTTGGTACTGCTGGTAACAAGGCAGGTGGTAGGTCTACAACTATTGATTTGTTTCATGGATCAGAGGTAGCTCACTGGCCTAATGCTAAAGGTGTGAGGTCTGGTGTTATGCAGGCGATACGTACAGGGAGAGCAGCGAAAGATACGGAAGTGATATTTGAGTCAACAGCAAACGGTATGGATGAAATGTTCTTCCCTATGTGTATGGATGCAATAGCAGGAAAAGGTGAGTACATCCTTATTTTTGTTCCGTGGTTTTGGCAAGAGGAATACCAGGAGGAGAGGGAGCCAAATGGTTTCGAGATGGATGAAGAAGACGAAGAGTATATGGAGCTTTATGGTCTTACCGTCGAACAAATGTGGTGGAGATTTAATAAGATAATTGAGCTGAAGGGCAAAGAATTATTCAAGCAAGAGTATCCAGCTACGGTCATGGAGGCATTTGAATCATCGGGTGATAGGTTAATAAGCTTGGAAGATATTCAAAGAGCAAGGAAGACAAAATTAAAAGATATGGCAGCTCCTTTAGTTATGGGGGTAGATCCAGCAAGGAATAGAGATAGAGCGATTATTGCTTACAGAAGAGGTAGGGAGATACCGTCAATAGACAGGGTTCAAAGAACTAACGATGATATGATGTTAGTCGGAATAATAGCGAAGAAGATTGATAAGCATAAGCCTGTTAAGTGTTTCATTGACTGTACTAATAGCTATGCCATCTATGATAGGTTGGTAGAGTTGGGTTATGGGAGTGTGGTGGAAGCGATACTGTTTAGCTCAAAAGCTTTTGAATCTAATTTGTATATTAATAAGAGAACAGAGATGTGGTGCGATACAAAAGAATGGATAGAAGAGAAATGTAGTATTCCAGATGAAGATGATATCGCGAGGGATTTAGGTTGTATGCCCGACAAAAAGCCTACGAGTGGTGGAAAGTGGAAGTTTCCACGCAAGGATGAGATTAAGAAAGACTTAGGTTTTTCACCAGATATAGGCGACGCGATATGTCTAACATTTGCAGCACCAGTAGAATCATTGAATACATCGCGAAATAGTACTAATATTAAAAGGACAAATGGATTAAGGTCTAAGAGAAGAAAGGCAGGGTAGCGAGTATGGGTTTTTTTAATACTATTTCAGATACATTTAGTAGGTTGTCAGGTGGGAGTGATTCAGAGAAGAAAGATTTTCAGCTCCAACAAAAAGCAGAGAGAGAGGCAAAAGAAAAAGAACGAAAACGGCTACTAAAGGAAGCTAAGACAAAAGAAATGATGGCATTTACAGCAGTACCCAGCATGAAGCCAGATAGATTGATAAATCCAAACACTACCAGAGGTAGACTAATAGGACGTTAATACATGAAAGCATACGCCATAAAAGATTATAAGCGCCTCCACGGATCTGCACTTGAAGAGAAGCAGAAATGGTTTCCGTTATGGGATGATATAATCCGATACATCAACATGAGAATAAGCACATTACAGAGTGAGACTAGAAGTGGAGAGTTTATTCACTCAGAGATATTCGACAGTACTGCACCAGAGTCATGTGAAAAAGGCGCTAACGTTATGGCCGGTATGCTATGGCAGGGTGGTGATTCTATTAAGCTTGAGAAAGTAGACGACCTTAAGGAAACAACGGAAATAAAGTCATACTTCGAAAAGGCAAGTAAAAAGCTAGCAGAAGTCTTTAACGATAAGGAAGCAAACTTTCTAGAGATTTATCGGAACTATTTATATGATCAACTATCACTAGGAAATAGCGGCGTAGGTGTTTTTAAAGGTGGGCTAAGGGAGCCATTAATCACATTTAAGAAATATGGAGTTGATACGGTTACAATTAAAGTTGACTATCGTGGTAAAGTGACAATGTTGTGGCATCAAAGAGAAGTAACCATAGAACAGATGGTTCAAGAATTTGGTGAAGAGAATGTATCTAAAGAGATAAGAGATTCTTTTAATAACAATAAGCTAACTGAAAAAGTAAAAGTGACACAGGTAGTACATGAAAATTTCAACAGAAAAATAGGAAGCAACGACAATAGGAACATGCTCTATACATCAGTTCATTATGAAGAGAAGAGTTGTAAAAAGTTAAAACATTCTGGATACCATGAGATGCCGATAGAGTTTAATAGGTACTTCGTATTAGGGGAAGAGACATACGGAAGAAGCCCAGGAGGAATGGCACTGCCTGATACATTGGAGGTTAACCATCTTGAGGAGTACATAACCGTAGCTGTTGAGAAAAAGCTAGATCCTACAATCGTAGTAACAGATGATGGAGTATTGGGAGGGGGGACAGTAGATACATCCGCAGGAGGAATGGTCGTTGCCAACATAAAAGGAAGGGCGGTAGGAGCACAACAGCCTATCTATCCATTGTTCACAGTTGGAAATATTGAAGAGGCACAGGCGAAAGTTGAAAGGAAAAGAGAGAGTATTAAGACTAAGTTTAATATAGACAGGCTCTTAGATTTTGCCACCGATGTACAAATGACATTAGGAGAAGCTCAGATACGTGAGAAGATTAGAGGTCAGTCGTTGATAACTATTTTAAGCACGCAAATGAAAGTACTTAATCGGTTAACTGAGAGGACCGTAGGTGTTTTATTTAGAGAGAATGAATTAGGTTATCTATCTGATAGTGAGGAAGCACAAGAGGCAATTGAATTAGGATTAGAAGAGGTGTTAATCATTCCAGACGAGGTAGCAAAATTAATACTTAGCGGAAAAGAGTTCTATAAGATTAAGCACAATACTCCTGCTCAGCAATTACTTAAAGCGCCGGATGCTCAAGGTGTAATGGAGACATGGGATTTTGTATTGAAAACACAAAATCAAGAGATGGCTATATGGCTAGACCCAAAGAAATCATTGGATGTAGTCAGAGAGG
>Ga0316189_10006027_pt1 | contig 11598 bp, 6 predicted proteins | sample LowCovwburrow_MG_FD_204930 | JGI IMG/M metagenome (GOLD analysis project Ga0316189, IMG submission 204930) | Coastal sediment microbial communities from Maine, United States - Lowes Cove worm burrow | ecosystem: Environmental > Aquatic > Marine > Coastal > Sediment | place: USA: Maine... | reverse complement strand
CCCGCCGGGTTGTGTGAAGCTGAGAAGGAGGCGACAAGGTTCAAAATGGAACCGCGCCAAACAGAAGCAACCAATACGGGTAACGATGAAGGGACAAGGTCAGCTGGAAGGGAACACCGAACCACGACGCATCAAATCACGCATGCTTGCCGAAGCTTCACGCTACATTCGTGCTCCGATGTTCCCTTGGACCCGGCCATGTTCCACCATAGTCACGCGAGGTGGTTGCTTCTATTTGGCGCGGTTCCTTTTTGAACCTGGCCACCTCCTTCTCAGCTTCACACAACCCAGCGGGTTATGCTACATTCGCCCAGACACGTTCCTAGAAAATTGCCAGTTCCAAACCATCGGCTTGACGTCTATTGTATCAATCTCACGCTTGCTTGCCGGAACTTTACACCGGTTGGCCTCACCTGGGACGGGAACAGCCTGAGTTGGACACCGAACGCACCCAGGCCGGCGACGATGTTAGGTGCCAGGCATCGATGAAGGCTTGGTATCAAACGATTATCACTCGGACACTATGGCAATCTGGCGGTGATTGGACGTTCCTCAGCTGTGACTGACGTGGGTCGCCTGCGACTCCACGGAAATCTGGCCTGGTGGTTCTGGCTATTGGTACACCTGATCAAGCTGGTGGACCTGCAAAACCGCATGACCGTGATGGTTCAGTGGGCTTGGAGCTATTTTACCCGTAAACGCTCCGCCCGACTGATTATGCCCGCAGTCGACGAATTGGTCCGTCCCCAAGACGACGTGGAGTAGAACACGAATTCCCAGGAAATGCTCCCCATTGTGGATTTATGTTATTGTACTATTGTGTCGAAGAAACGAAGTGTCTCAAGGCCTGTTAGGGAAGGTCTAACCTAAAAGACGGCCCACCCATTCCCACTCGGAATCATTGTCATGGACTTTTTCGTTTATAAAGACAAAATAGAAGCAGCGCTGAAAAACCAAAAACTTGACTTGGAAGCGATGATCAAGGAAGGGTTGAGGAACCGCAAGCAGTTTGTCGGTGAAATGAGCGAACTCATCCTCGACCTGTCCAGTACCCACCGCCGCAAGTTATTGGAGATCCTGATACGGGATGGCAGCGTTGATTTGATTCCCCTCTTCATTGATGCCATCGAAAAAGAGCCGGATGCCCTGTACGCCAAAGCACTGTTAGGGCTCTATGCCAAATTCGAGCACTACGAGGCACTGGGACCTTTAAAAGTACTAAAGAGTAAACTGAATTACACCCTGGACCGAGATCACCAACGCGTGGTGTCCAAGCTGAACGCCAAATTCAGGGAACACTTCTACATGGATGAGTTCCAAGCCGGCAATAAGAACTTCAAGCGGCTGAGCCAGGCGGTTAAGGTCATGCTCAGCGGAACGGACCCGGTCTACGTCCCCTTTATCAGCGCCATGATCCTTCACGAGGATCCGGTATACCGCAGCCCGGGGGTCCGGGTGCTTGCCCACCTGGGGGATTTGGGCGCCGTAGATCCCCTCTTGGAATTGATGGGGATGTTGCTTAAAGAACAGGGCCGGAGCAATGCCTTTCAAGAGATTCTGATTGACGAAGACATGTTGCAGATCAATAGCCTCCAGTCCTATATGGAGGAGTTGGGCAGAAGGGCGGAATGGGAGCCAAAACTGGTGGATAGCCTTGTCGTCGAAGTTTTGGAAAAGAATCTGGATACCACCATGGCCTGGGTTTCTCACAGTTTTGGACCCATTGGTCCGGCCCTCTGGGATAGTGTCACCGACTTCCTGACCAGCCTGTTGATTGAAGGTGATGTGCCCAAGGCAAAGAAGAAACGATTGGAGCTGGCTTTCAAGGGTAATTGGGAATCCAAAAGAGAGCTCATCAACAATGTGACAATGGCCATCGGCAAGATTGGCCGGCGCACAGATTCCCCCGAACTCGTTGAACAGGTGGAAAATGCTATTCCAGAAGACAACCCAAAACGGGAGTCATATCTCGTCTCTATGCTGGCTGGTTTCTGTTCCGAAAAAGCTCGTATCAGCCTACTGGAACACTTGGAGAAGAGCACCGATCCAGACCTTCTTTTGGAAACGCTCAATGCTCTGGAAGCCTTTGAATTAAAAGAGGTTCCGCCAAAACTCTACCAACTGGCCAAGGATCCCGACTACAAACGTCTTCGGGTCAAAGCCATGGAGTTGATCGGCGCCAGCCGTCCATCGTCGGAGGATCTGGGTAGTCTTCTCCAGCATGAAAAAATGTCCGTGCGCATTGACGTCATCGCCATGATCGCCGAATACAAATTACAGTCGGGTTATAACCAGCTGATTGAAATGCTGAAAGAGGACCCCTCGCAAAACCTGCTGCTGGCTCTGGTAGAAGCACTTGCTCCCTTTCCAAGGTCAACCACGGGCGAAGCGGTCTACCCATTCTTCCTGATGCCCAATCCCTACTCCATCCGCCAGGCTGCTCTGGTAACCCTGGTTCAGGCTGGCGGGCCTAAGCGCATGACCATGGTATTCCAGGGCCTGGAGACTTATAAAGAGGAGAAGGTACCCGAAGTATTGTCTTCTATTTTTCTGTTGATTGAGCCCCTGCCTACAGAGGAACAGTCACCCGATCTGGTGAACTTGCCCGAAATTTGGGGAGATCTGTTAAAAAATGAGAACGAGCGCTTCCGCTTGAACAGCCTGACGATCCTGGAGAAAGCGGACTGGGACCTTGCCATTGATCTGGAAACCTGGGTCGAAGTGCTTGCCGATGCACTCAAGGATCGCACCCATCCCAGAAAACTCACGGAGCAGCGCAGGCTCAAAGGTCTGTTGCTCAAGGCACGCTCACGCCAGGTTATGAACCCGGTCGTCAGCCGTGGAAAACGCGGAAGACAAATGGAAAAGATGCTCAACTTACTGGAGTTCATTGAAAACGGCACTGAGTCAGAAAAACTGGCTTCCCTGCGCATGATCAATGTGATGTACAAGCCCAACTTACTTCCCGGTAGAGATTGCGAGAGGTTGGTCTACCTGATCGAACTGTTTTTTGACGAAAGCAAAGAGAACCCGGAACACTTGAAGCTGGCGATCTCCATGGCGTCCAGGATCGGTCACCCCAATATGGTCCCCTATATCAAGGACCTGCTTAATCACGAAAATGCTGAGTTGGTGCGCTTTGCCAGGTCAGGCCAGACCCTGATCCAGAAATGCCTGGGCCTCGATTATCACGAGATTCAATCGATTCTTGTCTTGGAAGAAACGCCCGAGTTGACTGAAGCGTTATACGACATGCTCAAAGAAAAAGAGTACGATGTAGACAAGGCTGACGATGAGGTCACTTGTATCGCAGCCCTGGCCGAGAAACCTTACGACCTCTTAATCCTCGCCAATAAACTCCCCAATGGCGACGGTCTTGAGTTTTGGCGGCGGGCCAAGAGACAGCGTGTGGCGCCCGACAAAATTGTCTTTGTCACCGGCAACAAGGAAGAGGAAGGCGCGAACACGATTGCCTCTTCTGGTGCCGATTGGTTATTCAAACCGATCTCACCAGACCAACTGTACAACAAGATCAAAGATATAGACCAGCGTAGCGCACCACGACTTGCAGGCTAACAAGCCACCTCGTTACATGGCCTGCCCCCAACCGAGGAGCACGTCTTGCGCCAAAAAAAATGGCGCGAACCGAAGTCCGCGCCGAGACGTTAGCTGATGCGGGCCAGAGACCCGCATGGAAGCTTTCATGAAGCTCCGGTTACCCGGAAAGCTTCGGTGGTTAGTCGTAGGTGACCGTAAGGGTTACACCTGAGAATGTTGTATAGGCGCGAATACCAATGTGATAGGTACCTGCGGCAGCAGCAGCACTACAAGATTCCTCGTTGCCATACTTGTAAGGACGGCAATCGTAGCTAGAAGTTGTAGGCTGGGAACCGAATCTGGTGTAGAGGTCGGCATCACCCGTACCACCTGTAATCGTGAAGACCACGTTGGTGGCACAAGCAGGAACGACTTGTGTGAAGTAGAGCCAGTTGCCGGAAGTGGCAGTCAGACCCGAGACAGTGTCGCTGTAGGGAGGGCAACTGCCGCCACCAGTTTGGTAGGTGGCCGTCAGAGTAACACCAGAGTAGGTGCTGTAGGCGCGGATACCGATGTGCCAAGTGCCTGCAGCAGGATTGTCGAAGGTACAGCTCTCTTCGTTACCATTCTTGTAGGGACGGCAGTTATAGGTGGAGGTTGTCGGTGCGGAACCAAAGTTCACGTACATGTCAGCGTCGCCGCTTCCACCGGTGATCACCACATCCAAGCTGGTTGCGTTGGCGGGAACGTCAATCGTGAAGTATTCCCAGCCGCCGCTGGTGCCAGAGATGCCTGTTACAGGCACGCCGTTGTCAAGCACGCCGCCACCGCCGCCGCTGCTAACGGTTACAGATGCGGAAGCGCTGTCGGTTGCGCCATCATCATCGGTGACTGTCAGGGTGACCGTGTAGGTGCCACCGGCCGCATAGGTGTGGCTGGGGTTGGTGCTGGTAGAGCTGCCGCCGTCGCCGAAGGCCCAAGATCTGGAAGCGATGGTGCCATCGCTGTCTGAGCTGGAATCGGTGAAGCTGGCCGTCAAGCCGCTGGTGCTGGAGCTGAAAGCGGCTGTCGGAGCATTGTTGGGGGCCGCTGTTACGGTAACAGAGGCGCTGGCGGAATCTGTCGCGCCGTCATCATCGGTGACCGTCAGCGTAACGGTGTAGGTACCGGCGCTGGCGTAGGTGTGCGAAGGATTCTGGCTGCTGGAGGTGCCACCATCGCCAAAGGCCCAAGACCAGGCTGTAACAGAACCGTCGCTGTCGGAACTGGTGTCCGTGAAGCTGGCGGTCAAGTTGTTGGTGCTGGAGCTGAAACCGGCGTTTGGCGCGTTGTTGGGTCCGCTGGTGGTGTAGTTAACGGTCAGAGTCAAAGCCGTGTAAGGCGAGTAAGCGTAGACACTGATATAGTGATCGCCCGCAGCAGGAGCAGCAATGGTAATGCTTTCGTTACTGGAGGCCGAAGTTGACGAGTTGTCGTTGGTGGTGTTGGTAGGCTGAGCGCCGAAGCGCTGGTAGAGGTCCGCATCCGCGTCGCTGCTGGCAGTAGTGATCACCAGGTTGGTGGCTCCCGCAGGGACGGTGATGAAGTAGTTATGGTATTCCCCAGTGTTGCCGGAAAGGTTGGCAATAGAAGCGCCGTTGAAGATTTCAGTCGGAGGCGTCGGAGGGGTGCTGCCACCCACGTCAACACCTTCAAAAGCGGCGATAACGTCGGCGACGCTATAGCCCAAATCAGCGGCGGCAGATTCGCAGCCCACACGGCCATCTTCGTAATCCGAAGAGGGGCTCCAGTATACCTGGTTGGCCTTGACGAACACATCGAATGCTTTTTGGGTGTCCCAGCCAGTAGTGGTTGCCAGCAGGTAGAACGCTTTGTTGTATACGCCGGAGCTGTAGTGTACGTCCATGCCAGCGGTATAGTCATTGGCGGAACCGATGGACTGACCATCCAGGGGCGGGTTGTGCATGTAGCGCAGGGCGCCACTGGCCTTGAAGATGTCGGCCCCGACAAGGAAGTCGTTGGTGCCATGCATGTAGAATTCGGCAGCTTCACCGGCCATGTCGGAGAATGCTTCGTTGATGCCACCAGACTGGGCCGAGTAGTTCAGGCCCGAGTTCTGCTCGGTGAAACCGTGAGAGACCTCGTGGGCAGATACGTCCAAGCTTACCAGGGGGTGGAAGGTGTTCTGGCCGTCGCCGAAGGTCATCGACGAACCGTTCCAGAAAGCGTTTTCGTAGTTGCTGCTGTAGTGTACGCGCATGGTCAACTGGAAGGTCAGCGGGGCTGACTGGTACCAGTCAGAGTACATGTCGAAAATCACGCCGCCGAAGAAGTGGGCGTCGTTCAGCGGGCAAAAAGCGCCGTTGATCTGCTGAAAGGTGTTCTCGGAGCAGGCGTAGGAGTAAGCGGTGGAACCGCTGGTGCCGTGGTTCAGGTTCACGGTTTTTACGTTAGTGTTGTTCATGGTGCAGGTGGAGCCGGACTGGCTCACATTAAAAGGGGGAAACTGGGTGCCAGTGCCACCGGGACCGTAGTGGTACTCGCCGGTTTTGACATTACCACCAGGGCCCGTGCCGTCGGCAGTTGTCAGACCTTCCCATTGGTCAATGATCTCGCCGGTGTCGGCGTCCATGATGAAGTAGGGTCGGCTGGGAGCGCCGCCACCGAAAACATCGGTGAAGTAGGAAACAGCGTAGGCCAGGCGTGCGGTCTCGCCCTTGGCGTAAATCACAAGCTCACTGCTTTCGTTTTCGAACAAAGCGCTATCGCTGACACCCGACTGGTTCTTCATGGTTGCCAGAGCTCGGCTCGAACTGAAGGAAGGCGTAACGCTGAAAACTTCACCGTCAATGCCCTGAATGGCAAAACCGTGTAAGTCGATGACCTTCCCCGTAGAATCGGTGGAAACGATGACGTGCTCTCCCCAAATGGGAATACCCATGTAGGTTTGTTGGAAACGAGTGATGGTTTTCCCACCGGGTCCGGGATAAGTGGCCAAGGGATTGAGGGCCGCATTGGCCCCCAAACCTAGGCTGGTCGTCAGTCCGGCGAAGGATGCACCTTTCGACGGCTGAGTTTCATGTAGAGTCACACGGGTACCTGCTGAGACCAAAGTGGTCATGACTAAGCAGAGCACCGCTACGAGCGATACTTTCTTCATCTTGGTTTTCTCCTCTGATTATGACATAGCTTGCAGTCAAATTATTTATTTTGGAATCGATTTATATTGATCCAGATGCGCAAGCTGCTCGAACAGAATAGCGATGTGAATTTATATGTCAACATTTTTTTTCAAAAGCTTTACTTGACCCGGCCCCATTCCAGAAGAATTTTAACAGGTTGACAATTGCTCCAAAATGCTCACCCGCGTGTCTAACACTGGTCAGGGTGCGGCTTTGGGCGACCAGGCTAAGCCTATTGTTCTCAGCATTTTACTAAGACAGGGGTCGCATTGTAACAACGACAGATCCGAATTTTTGATAACTCAAGCAGAAGAGTATATTTTTCGGATATCAGCGAAAAAAGAAAATGCATGCTCGAGGTAAAATAATTGTGAACTCCCCTTCACCCTAGAAGAAGGCACCATGAATTGGCAATAAACCAACAACGTTGACGACCGAATTCAACACAGTGAAAAAAGAACGATCTCCCAGTTGGCCTGTCCACATGACTCAGTGTGTTGCTCCCGTCCAAAACACATTGATTGGACCCTGGTCATTTAATCCGTACCGTACCCACTATAGGTGTTGATACGCGGCCGAAGAGAGCGTACGGCGGCTCTCGGCAAAACGGCCTGTCGATGCCACGGATATGGAGGTAACAACTTATGGCACAAGGTTTGACGAATCGAAATACAAATGACTTGGGCACCAAGGCACATGGCGTGTTCACGTAGCTCGAATGTAGAATTGCAGAGGCCGCCTCTGGACAGCCGGCAAACTTCCGGCTAGACTTATCCCACTGGAGGTTATTGTGTCTGCTCTTGGAAGCGTACGAACGATGCTTCTCTTACTGCCGATGTCCGTCAGTTTTAGCTACGGTGCGGATTACTGGTTTGGCCCTTTCCGTCAGGAAATCGAGTCGCGCGCCTTGCCCGTTGATGTGGTGATTGGAAACGGGGTGATTTATACGGCCAATAGTGGTACGGGCACGGTTTCCATGGTGGAAGCATCGGGCAAAACACTGGGAATCATCGAACATTTGTTGCAACCCTCGGGATTGGCTTTTTTTAATCAAAAATTATGGGTTAGCGATGCGGGCAGCCACACGATGCATGTCTACGACAGCCAGGGCAAGCTTCTGCAGAGCTGGGGCCAGGACCTACAAGGCGAGCTGGCGCTTTGCGAACCCGCCGGTCTGGCGCTGACAAGCCATCGGGTTTATGTGGCGGATCAGGGCAACAATCGGGTCTGTGTGTTCGACCATTCGGGTAAAGCTCTGGGTCAGTTGCCCGATCCCAAGGACAAACCCCTGAAAAGACCAGCAGATGTGGTTGTGACCGCCGATGGTTCCCTCTTCGTCGCGGACATGGGCAACAATCGTGTTGTAGCCTATGATCCCAGCGGCCAGGTGACAAGGGTCTGGGGCGATTGGGGCGCGTTCCCCGGTCTCTTTGACGGTCCCATTCGGCTCGTGTGGTCCGCCGACCGGCTGTTGGTGATGGACCACCGCAATCATCGCGTGCAGGCCTTTAGCGCGGACGGAACCTTCTTGGGTCTATGGGGAGAACACAGCAACAAGCCCCACGAGGGCGGCGGCAATCTGCACTATCCCAATGCTCTGGCCATCGAAGAGAACGGTACCTTTGCCGTGATCTGCGAAGCGATTGAAGATCGCCTGCAAATCTTTGACCCCCACCCGGAAGGCATCACCGATCCGGGCCTGGGTCCGCCACAAGAAGAACGCTTCCACTTGGGCAAGCAGATCAAGATCGACGATGGCATTATGGTCGTGGCGGAACCTGAGAAACACAATGTGCTGCTCTTTGATCTTCGCAGTGATATCCCTGTCAACATCACCAAGTTTGGCGAACGGGGCGAGGGTTATGGCTTGATGATGCACACATCAGGGCTATGGTTGAATGTGGCTGCCAAACAAGTGATGCTTAGCGATCTGGCGTCTGGGCGGCTGCAAGAATTCCAAGTGGATTTTGATCCGAAGGGCCCCCCAAAATACCGGTCCGACATGACCCAATTCGTGGGTTCATTTGAGAGCATCGGTTTGACAGAAGAGGCACAGCCCCGTAAAACGCCACGTCTCACCGTGTTAGATGCAGATCCAAGCGGTCGCTTTTACCTCATCGACGAGCGCAACGCATGTGTGTATGTGCTGGACAAAGACTGGCAATACCAGTACACCCTGAAGGGCAAAAAGAGGCGCCCCTTGCTTAAACCTACCGATCTCGCCTTTGGCAAGAAGTGGGTCTATGTTGTGGATCAACTGGCGGGAAGCGTGATCGTGTTTAACTATAAGGGCAAGCAGAAGTTCCGCTTTGGGACTGGCGCGGGCGCGGGAAAATTAGGCAGACCTGTTAGCGTGGCGCTTGATAGCGCGGGCAAAGTCTACGTGAGCGATTCGATCGCGCACCGCATTGTGAAATACACGGCCAAAGGAAAGTATATAACCCACTGGGGCGGCCTCGGCGACGAGATGGGCAAGCTGTGGTATCCGGCGGGTGTGGCGATTGATGGCCGTGATCGGGTGGTTGTGGTGGATTATGGCAACCACCGTCTCCAAATATTTGATCAACAAGGAGTCTGGCGTGTAACCCAGAGCGCGAGTCGCGCCTTTACCTGGAAGCGACCTCCGCGCCCCAGACCGGCAACTCCAGGAGGAAAACCATGACGGGGATGATCTGTGTTTTGATGTATTTTATTGGCTCAGATGGTACCACAAGCGATACCCAAACGCTGGAGAGCATACGTGGTACCTATCAGGTTCGTTATGTCACCGATCCCAAGGTGATCGTGCTGAACGAACCCTTTGCCATTGATATCTGGGTGCATCGCTCCGATGGAAACAAGCTGCATGCTTCCTTCGAGCTGGTGGTCGATGCGCGCATGCCGCAACATCGGCACGGCATGAACAGGATACCGAAAAAAACAAGGCTGACAGATGGCCACTACCGCGTGGAAGGTATGCTCTTTCATATGCCTGGCAGCTGGGAGATCTATTTTGATCTGAGTAGGGCGGGCCGCAGCGAACGCGCCCGCGCCGTGGTGGTTTTGGATTGATACGTTTAACCCTTTGTCTGCTGTGTCTGGGCGCGGAAGACCCGGTCCTCTACCAGCGCTATGCGCCGCATCTGCTACCGGACCCACTCTCAGACGAAACCAATCGCTACGAAAGTCAGGCCAGTCATTTTGGCCAATGGCTATTCTTTGAAACGGCTTTTTCTCCCAATGGGGCCGTGGCTTGTGTAACCTGCCATCTTCCCGAGAAGGGTTTTGCCGATGGACTCAATCTGTCGGTGGGAATGCAGAAGGTGAGCCGCCACACGCCGGGCCTGCTCAATGTTGTTTACAATCGCTGGTTCTTTTGGGATGGCCGTCGCGACAGCCTTTGGTCTCAGGCCTTGGGCCCCTTCGAAGAACCGAAGGAAATTGGCACAAACCGCCTGGCGATGCTGCACCTGATTGCCCGAGATACGGCCATGCGCGAGGCATATGAGGCCCTTTTCGGCGAACTGCCACCCCTGCATGAAACGGCGCGGTTCCCCGCCGCCGCCATGCCTTTGCCGAAACAGCCCAAGCATTTCTTGAACCAGGCCTGGCTAACCATGAGTGAATCTGATCGAGACCTGGTGAACCGTGCCTTTGCAAATTTGGGCAAGGCCATTGCCGCCTACGAACGGCAGTTGATCAGCAAAGACTCGCCCTTCGATGCCTATGTGTCCGCTCTGAAAACAGGGGCAGACGATCACGGTTTCAGCGAGCAACAACAACGTGGTCTGGCCTTATTTACGGGCAAGGCAAAATGCCGCTTATGCCATGCGGGCCCCAATTTCACCGACGGTGAATTTCACAATACCGGAATTCCCCCGCTGGAAGGCGGTACCCCGCGCGACAGCGGGCGCTATGAGGGTATTCCCCAATTGCTGGCCGATCCGTTTCGGGCCGACGGACCTTACAGCGATGCCCCCCAGGGCAAGGCCGGCAAAAGACTGGGTTTCTTGCAGCGGCAGGGTGACCAATGGGGCCAGTTCAAAACACCGGGCTTACGTGATGTTGCGAGAACAGCACCCTACATGCACCAGGGCCAGCTTGCCAGCTTGGAAGAGGTCGTGTCTTTTTACAATACGTTGGAACAACAGATTCGTTTGGGACACCACCAAGATCCGCTGTTGATGCCCTTGGGGCTCTCCAGCGCGGAGCAAGCAGATCTGGTGGCCTTCCTCAAAGGCCTTAACGGACAGTCCTTGCCCTCCCATTTGCTGGTAAAACCGACGTCGCCCATGGCTCCGTGATCCTGCCGGCTTCCCCGGCGACGATTCAAGCTATTGTTGGTTTTGCTCTCTTATCTCCAGGTTTTTTTCAATGACCGTTTTCAAAAGATTGTCCTTTAGGATGTACTGTTTGGGTAAGGGTGTCTTGAGCTGCTTGATATCGCTTTTTAACGTCACGCCCTCTAATTTGGCATCGGAAAAATCGACACCGCTGAGTTGTGCCTTGCTGATCTGGGCCCCGGTCAGGTCCGCTGACTTGAAGTTTACGTTCGTCAAATTGCTGCCGTCGAACTTCGCCAGGCTCAACTTCGCGCCGGTAAAATTACTGCCGCTCAAGTTAAGTCCCCGAAAATCGTAGGAAGACATGTCCACCTCGGAAAAATCGGCCTGCCTGCCAATTTTGCCTCCGGAAGCACTCCACTCTACCTGCCGCGCCACCAATATAGCCACATTGTTGCTTTCTGGATTGTGTCCCTGGGGCGTAAAAAGTCGGGCCACCAATGCCCTGTCACGAGCAACGGCCTCGTTTTCTCTGGGTTGAAAGCCCAACTCCGCCCGCGTAGTGAAGGCCTGGCGCGAAAATGTGGTTTGCTTCAGGTCTGCATACTGTTCGGAAG
>Ga0316189_10006024_pt1 | contig 11602 bp, 7 predicted proteins | sample LowCovwburrow_MG_FD_204930 | JGI IMG/M metagenome (GOLD analysis project Ga0316189, IMG submission 204930) | Coastal sediment microbial communities from Maine, United States - Lowes Cove worm burrow | ecosystem: Environmental > Aquatic > Marine > Coastal > Sediment | place: USA: Maine... | reverse complement strand
GAAATCCGGTATACACCCCTGGAAGATATCCCCGGCTTTGTCCAACACTCATCTCAAGCCGCGTTGGCGTTTCGTCACAGTATGCCCCATGAAAGACGTATGCTGCTGAACAACCTGGCAACACAAATAGAAAATGACGCTGCCAATCTGGCGAGCCTGATCTGCGAGGAAATGGGCAAAACTATTCGTGAAGCGAGTAACGAGGTTCGTAGGGCCCAAAATACACTCCGTCTTGCTGGCGATGCCGCCACTTTTCTGGACGGGGAAACCATGCACTGCGGTATTGTCACCGGCGGCGTGGATAGACAAGCCGTTGTCACCTACACACCGGTTGGTGTTGTTGCAGCCATTACGCCCTTTAATTACCCGCTTAACCTTTTGTGCCACAAACTGGGCCCAGCGATCGCCGCCGGCAATGCGATCATTGCTAAGCCTTCACCAAAAGCCCCACTGACCGCTACCCGCCTTTGTCAGCTGGCACACAAAGCCGGCTTCCCCAAGGACCTTTTCCAGATAATACACGGTGGCGCAGACCAGGCTGTGGTACTGGCACAATCTCCGATCAACCTACTCAGTTTTACCGGTGGCCCCGAAGCTGGCCTGGCCCTGAAACGTGCCAGTAATCTGGTACGTTGCCTGATGGAATTGGGGGGGAATGATCCGTTGTTTGTGATGCCCGATGCTGACATCCCCGCCGCCGTAAAGACCGCAGTTGCTCAGCGATTCGAAATTGCCGGCCAGAGCTGTGCCGCGGTTAAAAAACTCTATCTACACCAGGACATCAAACAGGTCTTTATCGACCAGCTGCTGCCAGCAATAGCAGCACTTAAGGTGGGTGACCCCAGAGCTGCTGACACCGACATGGGCCCGGTGATAGACGAGGCCGCCGCACAAGAGGTCTGCCGCCGCATTGGTCATGCAGCACAAAATGGTGCACAAATTCTAGCCGGCGGTAATCGAGAAGGCGCACTAATTGAGCCCACGGTTATAAAGGATGTAGACCCTGCTAGCGAGTTGATGGCTAAAGAAACTTTTGGCCCCGTCATCTCCATCCGCAGCTTTAGCAATTTGGACACTGCGGTACAGGAAATCAACAACACCAACTTTGGCTTGCAGGCGGGAATCTACACCAACAACCACTCGGTCATCCGGCAATTTTCCAGACAGATTCAAGTGGGTGGTGTAATGATCAATGAGGGACCCGATTTCAGGGCCGAACACGTGCCTTTTGGCGGTATTAAAGGCTCTGGTCTAGGGCGCGAGGGGGTTCGAATCACCTTACGTGAAATGAGCGAAGCAAAGGTAGTCATCGACTAGCGACAATAGGAAAAATGAGGAAAATAATGAATTCTTACCAAGAACAACTGACTGGCGTAATCACCGCCCTGGTGACACCATTTGATACAGAGAGCCAGGTCGATTTTGAGGCTTTTGACACACTGTTGGACCAGCAACTCGCTGCCGGGGTTACCGGTTTGCTTCCGGTAGGCACTACCGGCGAGGCAGCCACGCTCACTGAGGAAGAGCGCAGCAACATTATAGGTCGCACGGTCAAAGCGGCTGCTGGTAAAGCATTTGTGCTCGCTGGAACCGGCTCCAATGACACCGCCAAGGCAGTGGCCTGGACCCGCAAAGCCGAAGACTTGGGTGTCGATGGCTGTCTGGTAGTCACTCCCTATTATAACAAGCCAACACAGCAGGGTCTGATAGACTATTACTCTCGGGTTGCCGACTGCACCACAGTGCCTATTATCCTGTATAGCGTTCCGGGGCGTTGCGGGGTTGAGATTGCCCCCGAAACAGCAGCACAACTCAGGGAACGACATCACAATATCATAGGTATTAAGGAAGCCGGGGGCAGTGTTGAGCGGGTCACCGAACTCAGCGAAGCCTGTGGTGGTGACTTTATAATCCACTGTGGCGACGATGCGCTGACCCTGCCATTTCTGGCAACTGGAGCGATTGGTGTGACCAGTGTGGTTTCCAATGTGGCGCCCGAGTTAATGGTCGAATTAATACAAGCTTGGCAGCAGCGAGATCTCAATCGCGCCCTGCAGCTGCACAGGCGGGTACATCAACTCGCTGCCGCTCTTTTTATCGAAGGCAATCCGGTCCCCGTAAAGGCCGCACTGGCGATGCAGGGGTGCAGTGGAAATACGGTGCGCTCGCCCCTGGCCCCGCTGGCGCCGAATAACGCCCAATATGTCGCTGACACTCTGTCTGCCTATCAGGCGTACAAATCTGCAACATGTGCAGAAATTCAACCAACACACTACACGGTGGGGCAGCTCAGCTGATTGGCGGCACTTACCTGCCTTGTTCCTGGTATTGCAATACCAAGCTATAAATCACCGGCAATACCAGAAGATTGAGCAAGGTGACAGTCAACATGCCTCCCAGCATAGGGGCTGCAACGCGATGAGTGACATCAGAGCCGGTGCCGTTACTTAACATAATGGGTATCAACCCGGCCATGGTTGATATCGCCGTCATGGCCACGGGGCGCACACGCCGTGAGGTTGCCGACAGTACAGCTTCTTTTATGTCAGCCAGCGATAGTGGCGTTTTGGACTCAGCGCGTCGCCTGGCAACCTCAATATCAATAAAACTTAACACCAGTACACCAATTTCCGCAGCCATGCCTGCCAATGCGATAAAACCCACTGCAACAGCAACCGACAGGTTGTAGTTGTTGATATAAACAAGCCATATACCACCCACAAGTCCAAATGGAATCGACATCATCACAATCAGTGGCTCAGTAATGTTGCGAAAATTAAAATACAGCAGTACAAATATGAGAAACAAGGTTGCCGGGGCGACAATACTCAAGCGTGCAGCAGCCCGTTGCATGTACTCAAACTGCCCCGACCAGGTGATGGTGTATCCTGCAGGCACAGTGACCAGCTCGTCCAGTGCACGTTTTGCTTTAGCCACATAGCCCCCAATATCCGAGCTTGAAATATCCACATAAACCCAGGCATTAGGGCGGGCATCTTCACTTTTAATGACAGGCGGACCCCGCTGATAAGTGATGTCTGCCACCATTACCAGCGGTATTTGAGTACCTGTTGGGGTTGGAATCAAGACGCGTTTTAATGTCTCAATATCATCTCGCAACTCGCGTGGATAGCGCACATTAACCGGGTAGCGCTCAAGTCCCTCCACGGTTTCAGTAATGTTCATACCGCCAATGGCGCTTTGAATAATATCCTGCACGGCACCGACGGTGAGCCCATAACGTGCCGCGCTTTTTCGGTTGATGTCAAAATCCAGGTAATACCCCCCCACCGCCCTGTCACCAAAGGCTGATGTGGTCTCAGGCAAGGTTTTCATCGCCTGTTCAATATCGCCAGCAAGCTGCTGAAGAACATTCAGGTCAGGACCCGATACCTTGATACCCACCGGCGTTTTAATACCTGTTGATAACATATCGATACGGGTTTTAATGGGCATTGTCCAGGCATTAGCCAAACCGGGAAACTGTATGGCCTGATCCATTTCATGCATTAGATCCTGGGTGGATTTTGTGGGATCCGGCCATTCCTCCCTGGGCTTTAATCGCACCGTGGTTTCAATCATCGACAACGGTGCAGAATCAGTCGCCGATTCAACACGTCCCACTTTACCAAAGACATGAAGCACCTCGGGGTAGCTAATGAGTATTTTATCAGTCTGCTGCAATAACTCTTTGGCCTTGGTAATAGAGATTCCGGGAAATGTGGTTGGCATATACAAAATATCCCCTTCATCCAGTGGTGGCATAAACTCACTGCCCAGCTTTGAATAGGGGTAATAGCTTGCTGCCAGCAAGCCTACTGCTAGCACTAGCGTGATGGCACGCCATTGCATCGCCACTTTCAGGGCCGGCCCATGCACTGCGTGAAGCACGCGATTGATGGGGTTTTTGCGCTCGGCAATAATGTTGCCACGCAGGAAATAACCCATCATCACCGGCACCAAAGTAACCGCCAAAATTGCAGAGGCGGCCATAGCATAGGTGGCGGTAAAGGCCAGCGGGCTGAATAGACGCCCCTCCTGCGCCTGCATAGTAAAGATTGGCAGAAACGATACGGTAATGACCAGCAACGAGAAAAACAGCGCCGGTCCTACCTCTCGACAGGATTCTCCAATGCTCTGCCAGCGCTCCTCGCGGCTAAGATCACTGCCCTGCCCGTTCTGCTCCTTGCTTTTACGTGCTTGAGCCAGATGACTGTGCGCATTCTCCACCATCACAATGGCCCCATCAACCATCGTGCCTATGGTGATGGCAATACCACCTAAGGACATGATATTGGCATTTAGGCCTTGCATCCGCATAACAATAAAAGCCATCAAAATCCCCAAAGGTAGGGTAATAATAGCCACCAACGCCGAGCGCACATGTAATAAAAACAGCAGCACCACCAAGCTGACAATAAGCAATTGCTGTAGCAAAGAGGTGTTAAGACTTTTAACCGCACGTTCGATGAGGTCTCCCCGGTCGTATACCGGAATAATGTCAACACCCTCTGGCAAGCCAGATTTCAGTTCCTCCAGCTTGGCTCGCACCGCCTGAATTGTGGCCAGGGCGTTTTTACCAAAGCGCATAATTACCACACCACCGGCGACTTCACCCTCTCCATCTAAGTCAACCAGCCCACGCCGCAGTTCCGGCCCAAGGTGAACATGCGCCACATCCTGTAAACGTATAGGCGTTCCGTCAGCATCCACAGAAACCGGTATACTGTTGAGATCGTCAATGGACTGAATATAACCAAGACCGCGGACCATATATTCAGTTTCTGCCATTTCGACCAACCGGCCGCCCACGTCCCTATTGGACATTTGAATAGCTGTTTTGATTTTATTGAGCGGTATGTCATAGCGAAGCAAGGCATTCGGATCGACTTCAACTTGATACTGCTTGACATAACCACCCACCGAGGCAACTTCCGAGACACCGTCTACGGTCTGCAAGGGATAGCGCAAATACCAATCCTGCAGTGAACGCAGCTGTGCCAGATCATGCTCACCGGTTTTATCCACCAAAGCGTATTCGTAAATCCATCCCACGCCGGTCGCATCGGGTCCTAGGGTTGGGGTAGTACCCTGGGGCAGCCGGCCGCTGACATAATTGAGGGATTCCAGTACGCGCGAACGCGCCCAATACATATCGGTACCCTCTTCAAAAATAATGTACACAAAGGACAAACCAAAAAACGAGTATCCCCTAACCACACTGCTTTGTGGAACCGCCAACATGGCTGTTGTCAGCGGATAGGTGACCTGATCTTCCACCACCTGGGGCGACTGCCCCGGGTACTTGGTAAACACAATAACCTGCACATCTGACAAATCAGGAATGGCATCAAGCGGTGCATTTTTATAGGCAAACAAGCCAAGCAAGGCGATAATCACAGTGGCCAGCAGCACCATAAATCGATCGCGCAGAGCACCGTTGATAATGGCGTTAATCATGCTTATGCGCTCCATCGGTTGAAATATCCAGCATTTTGGCGGTGGCTTCACGCAACTTCGATTCAGAATCGATCAGAAACTGTGCGGAAGTCACCACTTCTTCACCCTCGCTTACGCCTTCCAATACCGCCACCTGTCCACTGGATTCAATACCTAATTTGACCAACCGAGGTTCAAATTTTCCTTCAGCCCTGACCACAAAAACCTGGGTACGCCCCCCCGAGCGAATAACGGCTTCAGCCGGAATGACTACCGCGTCTTCCTGGACATCAGACTGAATACTGACCTGTGCAAACATATCAGGACGCAACAGCAATTCGCTGTTGTCAAACACCAAACGTACTTTGGTAGTGCGTGTTTTGGCCTCAGCGTAGGGGTATATATAGGCCAGCGACCCTTTGAATGTCTTACCAGGCACTGAGGCCAAGGTCATCTCAACCTCATCACCTAGCTGAACCCAGGGCAATTCGTACTCATAGACATCTGCATAAACCCAGACCTGACTGAGATCAACCATCATATACAGCTCGGTTTTTGGTGTAACAAATTGCCCCTGGCGCGAACCAATACTAATGACCGTACCCGCTACCGGCGAATGGATATGCAAACTCTTTTTTATTGCTCTGCTGTGCTCAAGCTCCTGAATTTGATGTTCAGGGACATCTAGCAATTGCAAACGTTCTCGAGAGCTTTTCGCTAACTCCTGAGCACCCTGCTTGATTTCATCAAAAGCACTCTTTTCCAGAGCAGCCACATTATTCAGTGCCAACAAATACTCTTGCTGGGCAGAAACCAGTTTGGGTGAATATATGCTCAGTAAAATGGCATCCTTTTCAACCCGCTCGCCGGTCTTGTCTACCCGTATCGCTTCAATCCAGCCATCAACTTTTGGATGCAGCCTCGCCATACGCTCTTCATTAAAGTCCACTCTACCAGCGGCTCGAATTGTCCGGCTTATAGCCATTTTCCTGGCTTTGATGGTACGTACACCCATATTTTGAACAACCACAGGGTCAATTTTAACCGTACCTACTACATCAGGTGTCTCGTTGTCGGCATAAACCGGCACATAATCCATGCCCATCGAATCTTTGGCCGGCACCGGTGAAGTAATGGCGGGATTCATGGGATTGCGGTAGAACAAGGGCTTTTTGATGTTTGCTTCTGCCTCGACCAATGGGCGGTCGCTACCAGGCAACCAGTAACCCACAGCTACACCGATGGCCAACATAAGTGTCGCAACTGCAATAGCAGACTTATTCATAAACAGATTCCTCGCCAACGGCGGCCTGCAGCTGTGCCAGTGCTTGTCTGGCATCACTTAGCGCCTTCCAGTATTGTAGTTGATAATTAAACAGCGTCATTTGACTGCGAACCAGGTTCAGAAAATCGACTTCACTTACCTGGTAACCTGCCAACATGGATTGAACGGTCTGTTGCGCCTGGGGCACAATACCGCTACCAAAAAGCAAAAACTGCTGTTTGGCGCGGTGGTAGTCGGTAACAGCTGAAGAGATAGCGGCCCTCACCAAGCCTTTTTCATCGAGCAATGCGTAACGATTCCTCTGCAGTTCGCTATTTTTCTGGGCCACCGCTTTCGATTGTTTGCGACCCGCGTACAAGGGTATTTTCACGCCCACCATCACTGATACAAAATCAGAACGTGCGCCACCGCGAGGCATTGGGTTGTCCCCTGTGCGGTCTTGATAGCTCACCCCCAACTTGAAATCCGGGTAATGCTCACGTTTAGCCAAGTCGAGACGCGATTGTGCAGCGTCAACTTGTGTTTCCATCTGTTTCAACCGTGGGCGCGCGGACTCTGATTTTTGATACAGCTCGCTTTCTTCAGCTAGCGATGGCATCACCATTGACACCTGATCAGGCAGTAATACCAGGCCATTTGCAGGCCGGCCCATGAGGATATTGAGGGCAATCGTCTGATTGCTGCGTATCGCTTGTAACTGAATTTCCTGGTCCAGTAATTTCGACAGTTCCAGTTGCGACAACAGGACATCTTGTTGCAAGCCCTCCCCGGTCTCGTACTTGGTTTTTGCAACCGTAATAAATTGGCGCAAGAGCGTTTGATTAATCTGCACCGTCTCCAAGGCGCGGTCCAGGTAGTAGAGTTGCCACCATATACGTTTGACATTGTTAATAAGCTGCAACCGTGCTTCTTCCGACGAATAAGCGGCCGCCTGTGCGTCAAGCTCAGCACTGTACTCTTTCAGTTCGAGCTTCCCCGGAAAAGGAAACACCTGACTGAGCCCAATCTGCAGCTGGGTCATGGCTTCCTGCCCCCGGTCAAACGTATCGACCGGAAAGTTCATCGCGTTCACACTGACCATGGGATCTGGCAGGGCGCCCACCTGCGAGGGGATTTCCCTCAGGGCCTGATAACGTGCCCAGGTTTGAGCCAAGCCCGGGTTATCTCTCACGGCTATTTCAACAGCTTCGATTTCAGCAAATACCTGTGCACTGGCGTGAACTACAGGGGGTATGAATACCAAGGCACTGACCATCAATAGTCGGGCGACTCCCGTTACCATTTTCATTGTAGCTTTCCTTCTTGCGCCGGCACATAAACACCAGCCGCTATCGCGTAGCCAATTCCAATAACCGACAGGCTAAAGGTTAAAGAATCGGAATTTCAGGCGTAACAACGCCTTGTAGAAGGTTAAGCGTGTTTAGGAGGGTGAAAAATACGAGAGGGAAGCCCAAAAGGTCGTGCTTCTGAGAGCGTGGTCAGCATGCCACTGTGTTGATGGTAACTATTGAAGGCAGATTGTTGAATTGCAGCAGCACCGCCAATTGCGCAGAATGAGCCACACAGCGCGCCACTTATGCAGTCAGAATCGCAGTTGTTACAGTGCTCTGAGCTCGGTTCATCTACAGTATTATCGTGACAGGGTGGGTTTTCGGTATCCGCAGAGTGTTGGTCGAGCTCTACCATCATCGTGGCACGGGTGCTGTCATCACTCATATTGCCAGGCACAGTAGCCATCAGTGGCTGAGCGATCAACCCTATAATAATTAACACTACACCCAACAAACGCATCATAGAAACTTCTCTAGCACTACCGCTAACAGACTAATGGATTTGACCTTTGTGGTAGCAACCTACACCAAGGGTATCAGCTATTGGGAGTTTTGTTAAGCAGCCCTCTTTGCCACAATAAAAATCGCTTTACCTTTCCCCGGCTGCCAGCAGTGGTCGATCTCAAAACCGGCATCAATGAGGCTATCTTTCAGCTCTTTAGCGGTGAAAACCCTGACCAAAGGCATCAAGTTAACGAATTCTCCAAGTGGTGCAATATATTTAAAAAACTTCATGGTATCTGCTATACACGCAGTGCTGCTAACAAAAATACCGCCCGGTTTAAGCTTTTCATAAATCGTTGCAATTGCAGCTTCCTTGTTATCCAGTAAGTGTAAAACACTAAGCCCCAACACCGCATCCAATGTTTGGGCTGGCACAAGTAATTCTTCAATACCTAAGTGCTCAAAGGTGATATTGCTAATGTTTTTAGCATCGGCTTTATCTTTGGCAATCCCAATCATTTTAGATGAGATATCAATTGCATGAATATGGCTTACATAGGGCGCGTGGGCAATGGCGGTCGACCCGGTACCGCAACCTATTTCCAGCACCTCCATATCCGCTCGAAAATATTTCCGTGTCACCTGCAGTTTTTGCTGATAAGCCGCTTCATCGGAAACGGGTCGTTTTGAATAGCGCTCTGCGATTCTGTCCCAAAATTTGCTTGAATTGGTCACTTTATTCCTCGATGACTAGCTAAGGGACTCTTGCGTGGAAGCAACAATCAAGGGCTGGCGGGCTTCGCGTTGTTGTAACTCCCACAGACTGGCATAAATACCCTGCTGCTCGAGCAAGAAATCATGTGTGCCTTGTTCCATTACACACCCCTGGTCAAGAACGATAATATTGTCTGCATCGACAATGGTTGACAGTCGATGCGCAATCACCAGTGTGGTATGACTCATGGCAACCTCTCGCAAGGCCTCCAAAATAGCCTGCTCTGAGCTGGAATCCAATGAAGAGGTCGCTTCATCAAATATCATGATCCCAGGATTTTTCAGTAATACCCTGGCAATGGCGATACGTTGTTTCTCACCCCCAGACACCTTCAGACCGCGTTCCCCCACGAGCGTATCGTAGCCCTTCGGCAATTGTTCGATAAAATTATCGAGGTGGGCTAGTTGCGCCGCTTTCTCAACCTCCTCTTTGGAGGCATCTGGCCGACCGTAAGCTATATTGTAGTAGATGTTATTGTTAAACAAGACGGTGTCTTGTGGGACCACGCCTATCGCCGCGCGCAGACTGTCTTGCGTCAAGTCGCGAATATCCTGGTTGTTAATGGTGATGCAGCCTGCATCCACATCGTAAAAACGAAACAGCAAACGAGCAATAGTTGACTTTCCTGCGCCGCTTGGGCCGACTACGGCAACCTTTTTTCCCGCAGGAATAGTAAAGCTTACGTCTGTCAAGATTTGTCGATCACCTTTATAGCCAAAACTGACATGATCGAATTGCACCTCACCCCCATTGAGAGCTAATCTAGACGCGTCCGGCTTGTCCTTGATCTTTGTTTCTTTGCCTAGCAGTGCAAACATATGCTCGATATCTGCCAGTGCCCGTTTAATTTCGCGATAGACAAAACCGAGGAAATTGAGCGGCATGAACAATTGCAACATATAGGCATTGACCAGTACCAAATCACCCAGGGTCATCACGCCCAAACTGACATCATATGCAGCCAATGTCATTATTGCTGTAATTGAAGCGGCGATAACTAGGGCTTGACCGGAGTTCAGAGCTGCCATGGACAAGCGGTTTCGGGCACGGGCGTTTTCCCAGCCGGTCAGGTTTTGATCGTATTGTTCAGCTTCATAACTCTCGTTGCCAAAATATTTTACCGTTTCAAAATTGAGCAGACTGTCGATAGCGCGGGTATTGGTCTGGTTGTCCATCTCATTCATCTGCCGGACAATCGTGGTGCGCCATTCGGTCAGAACAACCGAATAGGTAATATAAACCACCACAGCGGCGACAATGATGAGCGCATACCAGACACTGTAGTTGACCAGAAGAATGACAGCGATAAGGGAGATTTCCAACAGTGTGGGAATAATGTTGAACAGCATAAAACGCATCAGGAAGTTGATGCCATTTGTTCCACGCTCGATATCGCGAGCCACACCACCAGTACGCCGTGATAAGTGAAAATCAATGTCCAGCGCGTGCAGGTGCTTAAACAGCCTTAGTCCGATGCTGTGCATAGCCCGTTCGGTGACACGACCGAAGATCGTGTCACGGATTTCACCAAACAATATGGTGCCCAAACGAAGCACACCGTACATAAGTAGAAATATAAGTGGCACAGCAACTACCTGGGACTGGCTGGAGTCCAGGGCATCGACGATATTTTTCATGACAAAGGGGATCATGACATTGGCAAACTTGGCTAGCAGCAAAAATAGCATAGCCAACGCTACCCGACCCCTGAATTCCATAAAATAGGGGGTAAGGCTTTTTATCGCCGTCCAGTCTCCCGACCATGAGTTACTAGCAGTAGTGCTACTGTGTCTTCGCATGCCGGCAGTTTACACGGTTGCGAAGTTCTTGGGGGGCAATTTTCTCGAATCTGAGGGATATTTGAACCCAAACTCAAGAACATTCGATTTTCAAAGGCTAGCAGATTACGCTACTGTGACACCAATGGACGGGCTTCAAACAGAGGAGGGGTTATGCAAGCAAGTCACTCTAAAGCAAAGGTATATCTTGCCGGAATTTGTAGCCTCATCGTTACCGTTGGTGTTGCGCGCTTCTCTTACACGTCATTGCTGCCTATTATGCAGGCCGAAACCGGCCTGTCAGATGCCATAGGTGGGTGGCTGGCCACTGCAAACTATCTTGGATATATGTGTGGCATTCTACTGGCCGCCAGTCTGAACAACCTACATCATAAATTTATTTTGCATCGAGCATATCTGGTGCTCACTGTGCTGAGTACCGCTGGAATGCTGCTGACTACAGACACGCTAACCTGGTCTGTTCTACGTTTTTTGGCAGGGACTTGTACCTCAGCTGGTCTCATTCTGGCTTCGGTGCTTATATTGAATT
>Ga0316189_10006023_pt1 | contig 11603 bp, 6 predicted proteins | sample LowCovwburrow_MG_FD_204930 | JGI IMG/M metagenome (GOLD analysis project Ga0316189, IMG submission 204930) | Coastal sediment microbial communities from Maine, United States - Lowes Cove worm burrow | ecosystem: Environmental > Aquatic > Marine > Coastal > Sediment | place: USA: Maine... | reverse complement strand
ACCGGCAAGGGCGGGCCTGTTCGTGAGAGGGATAAGTTCCGTGTCTTCGCGCTCCTCGAAGATCCCCCGACCGCATTGGCGGCAGGTTGATCCTTCGAGTTGGCCCGTGGCCCCGCACTGGGGGCAGCTGATGATTTTATCGTGTGCCATGGTTCTATCGGTTTTGGTTGAACTGTTTGTGGTGGATCTCCAGAGCGGGATCCTCTTCAACGGATACGCTCTTGAATGTGCTACTACCGAACTCCTGAGACTCACAGGAGCGGCACCCCTTGAAGATCGCAGCGGCCAGTTGGCGCGCCATCTTGGGAGTGAAGTATGTCGTGTCGCCGTTGCCGACGCTGATTGCCACCGCATCGCAGTGACGGTGAACATTTGCTCTAATTGGTTGGTCCATGATTGGTGAAGGTTAGAGGTGAGGTTTAGAGGGGGCGGATAACGATGAACGCCTCGCCTTTGAATTCGACGCTCACCTTGTCGGTGCCGTTCAGGGCCTCCTTAATGCGGTCGGTGTTGGTATCGAGAATGGGTCGATCCTCTTTACCTGCCACGGCGCGGATCTTCTCCTTTTCAGCGGCACCGTTCGAGGCGGGCGCTTTCACGAAGACGATGACGCCTTTACCAAACCGGGGGTAGAACTTGTCGCCCTTGTTCCAGTTGTGATTGAGGAGAACCGGCCCCTCGATCCAGATGCGGGCTTTACCCCTGTTCTGTCCGACGTTCCGAGTAATGATGGATGGTGTGGTTTCTGTTTTCATTGCCCGACCAGTCTATCCGCAGATTGGGGACAGTGGCAACAACTATTTATCACTTTCCTATACTTTTTTTGGGGAGTATCCTGAAACCCATGAAGACCAAGGCCAAAACCCGAGACAAGAATGGGCGCACCATTGCCTTCAAGAAGACTGATCCCCCAGTCCTCGAAGGGATCCTTGTGGACGTTGGCCCGGGGGAATTCTCATGCTTTGCCGAGTTGGATGAGTCACTGATCGAGCCGAAGGACTGGCAGAAGTTCGAGGTGGGTGACACAATCAAGAGGATGCACGGCTCCAAGACGAGCGCCGCCTTTGTCGATGTGCACCTGCTACCCGGGTTCCGCCTTCGCTATCGTGGCACTTATGACGATCTCACGCTCGCCCTGGTAGTTTTCGATCTCGTATCATGTGACGAGGAAGGGGACAGGGAGAACCTTCTCCCCCCGGGATATCGTGCCGTCTATCATCGTTTCGATGGCGATACCCAGTGGCATGATACCGGAGGCAGTAAGGGCAACGGACCTTGCTTGATTTTCCACACTCCCGCGTGTTCCAGTAGGGTGGTAGAGATCGATACCGTTGCCTGATGCCTGATATTTACGCCGAGACAGTCCCGGGGCACCGCATGACGGTCCGGATCAGGAATGAGAAGGTTCCGGGCGCTCTCGTCGTTGTGTTGGTAGCAGAGGCGCAGGCATACCTGCCCAAGGCCGAATACAAGGAACCGTGGGCAGTTCTCCACGTTGACGGAGAGAGGAAGAGCCCCAAAGCGATCACGCGCCACACACGGAAGGAGGCCGAGGCTCTGGCCCGCTCCCTATCGACCGGGGAACAACTCCGCACACTGAGGACAAGAGGGAGAGGAGGAAAACAGAATTCTGGGTCCGTGCCTCGCCCGGGCGCGCACGTAGACCCCCCCCCTCCCCCCGATAAGGCACCCCCCCAGAAGAAAGCCAAAAACGTGACATCTGGGGAGGTGGAGGTGATCCCCCCAGAATCTGACGCATCCGGCGCAGTCCGGCAGCAGGATATCAACGAGGGCACTACCCGGGCACTGCGGGCCTTGAATCTGGATAAGATCAAGCGGGTGATCGATGAGGGCATGGATGCCACTAACATCATCTGGGAGACGCAGGAGATCGAGGATGACGATGGCAAGAAGAAGCATATCAAGGTCAGCACCGAGTGTGTGGATCACAAAACCCGATTGTCGGCGGCAAAGCTGGCTCTCGAATACCTAATCGGGAAGCCTCTGGAGCGTCAGGAGATCATCGAGCGCAAGATCATCGATTACTCCAGCCTCGCCGCCAGAATCGAGGCCAGCCCACAAGCTCAGAAGGCCATGGCTGAGATCCTAGCCGAAGTTGCGGCCAAATAGACCACTCTCAGCGCCTTAAAGTTGGCATTTCGGGGCTGATATCGCATTGTCCGGTGTTATGGGCGACTCAAAACGGCAATCTCTGGGGCGATGGGGCAATGGCAGCACCAGCGCGCAGCACCAAGCAGAAGATCCGTATGATACCAAGCGCGAGTTGCTGGCAGCGAATCAGCACAGTGGAGGACAGGAGCGCAACGGCACCAATCCCACAATGCCGAAGAAGCCCGGGACCGGATTCGAAGCCTTCCTTGAGCGTGGTTTGGCGCAAGCAGGTGCCCGAGCAGGTGGTGGTGGCGACCACAAGAGCGGTGCAGTCTTCCAGAAGGGACCGCTGAAGGGTCTGGATCGGGGGCAAGCCATCGAGAAGATGCGCGACATGTACGCCAACCTCGATGACTCAGTGAGGGCCAAATACGAGGATCGGGCCAATCTTCGCGACGTTCGTAGTGATCGGGATAACGCGGCCGGCGCTCAATACGACAAGGATGTGGCCGACTACGTGAGCGGTGGATCCAGTTCCCAGGCAGAGCGCACAATCGAGAACGGCGGGTTGGTTCCGGTGATGACCAACGGCCCGGGAGGCCGGTCAGCAGTGCGATACGTCCCATCTGGGGCACCAGAGCAGGCACAGGCGGCTCCCATCTTCACCCGTTCAGGTGGAGATCCCGATGTGGCACGCATGGGAGCGATGGCAGCAACCCCCACCAACCCAGCATTGCCCGGGCAGGAGTCGCAACCCATCGATGCCATGGCCAGCGCAGCACAGACGGCAGCGGGCAACATCGGTGATGTGGGTCCGGAGATCGGTCCACCCACCGAAGAGCAGGCGAATAACCGGCTCAATGAAGAGATTCAGACGTCCCTCGCTGAGATCGATCAGCGCGCCATCGAGGCACTGAAGCCGAAGCCATCGATCAATGGCCAGCCAATCCCAGAGCGGGGAGAGGCATTGACCAAATACGACAAGGCCAGCGGGAAGATGGTCCCAGAGTCTCACAAGCCCGACGAGACGGGCATGGATATCAAGCGCAACTTCCCGGGCCATGACCAGCTGGGGGGAGGAGGCAAGGGCGGACCTCCAATGCCAGAGTTCACTGATGCCAATGGGAACCTTCAGAATGCTCAACCGGAGGCCTTCGACTTCAAGAAGTTCGCGGCAGCGCAGGGACTGGATCCCGCTCAGATCAAGAGCATCCAGACGGAGGCGAGGCAGAACGTGAGGGGCACGGCGCCACAGCAGCAACCCGCCGCAGCAGGGACAGCAGTAGGAGGCCAGCCAAGCTCTGGATACGGGAACCAACCCAATCCCACAGCGGCTCCCCCGGTGAACAGGAAGCAGGCCGCAGCACCTCCACCGCTCCCTCTCATTGACAAGGCACAGGCCCAAGTCTAGCAAACATCATGGAAGCAAACCCGGAATGGCTTCAGCGCGTAGACGCTGAGAAGAAGGAACTGGATACGAAGATCAGGGCACTAGAGGCCGCTGATCTTCCCTCATTCGGTCGAGATCAATCCAGCCTACTCACCGCCCAGCTGGGAGTGATGAAGGCATACAGCCAGATCCTTGAGAACAGAATCAACGCTCACAAGAGGGCCTTCGCCCGCACCCAGAACACTCAGTAACACCCGCCCTCGCCGCTGAATAAGCGGTCACCGTCATGGACGAACTATTCGATTCGAGCACCCCCAAGGGGAAACCAAAGCCACAGGCTACTACGCCATCCTTCAACCCGGGGCAGATGATCAACCCCAGTGCGAGGAAGCACTTCAAGGACCAGATCGCAGGAGGGCAGGGATCCAGTGATGCGGGTAGCGTGGGCGATATGGCATCGATGGCGGCCAAGCGTCGAGGTGCACAGCAGAAACAGGCCGATGCCCAGGCGGATGCGATTCGCAAGGCGCAGCAGGAGGAACTGAAGAGCGCCAGAGATCGGCGCAACTTCAACTTCGAGCAGGCAGCGAGCCGCATGGGACGGGATACGGACACGGATCCGACCGGTTTCAAGGTGTTCAGTGATTCGGATGAGTCCTTCGCAGAGAAGCGGAAGGCCCAGTTGAGCGAGGGCATGGCCACGAAGCGCAAGGCCCGGGCCGATGAGCGTAAGAAGACCCTCGATCTACAGCGCAGACAGGCCGAGTTCCAACGTGATGACAAGGCGCACGCTCCCCTCAGTGATTCCGAGCGTGAGAAGATGCAGGAGGAGCGCGACCGCAGCGAACGGTTCCTACGGACGTCTCTGGGCATCCCAGAGGGCGAATCCATCGCCCAACACAGCGACAAGGCACCGGAGCGGATCGCCAAGTATCTCGAACAGGACAAGACCCTGACCGCCGACAACGCCAAGAAGGACCGATGGAACCGATTCAATGATGCAGCACGGACCGCAGAGGCGCGCCAGCTGGGTCTTCAGGCCGATGAACCAATGGATGCATTCACGCATGGATCCAAGGCCCGGGAGTTCGATGAGCGCAAGGCACAGCAGGTTCAATTCGCTCAATCACTCGATGCAGAGAGGAAGCAAGCCTATGCGGAATACGAGCAAAGCACGCTGGAGGCAGAGCAGAGACTGGCCCAGTTGCGCCAAGGGGGAGTAACCGCCGCAGATCTGGGGCAAGCCACCTTCGAGGTGCAGAAGGCGCGATTGGAGGCGCAATCAAAGCTCTATGACCGTTTGGGCAGTGTCACGGCCTCCCAGTTCGAGCTGGATGAGGCAATGCAGGATCTTGAGCTCGATTACGAGGAACTGGATGCCCGGGCAGCAGTGCAGGCGGATCCGGACGTCATTGCTCCCCCGGGAGACGATGCCGTGATGGAGCAGGACCGGCCGGCAGACCCTGAAGCAACCTCGTCAGCGTTCTCAGTGGAGCGCCTGGGGAATGTGGTTTCCGACTCGCAGGGGTCTGAACTGGGCACCTATGACTCGATGGAGATCAGGGGTGATGACAATCTCGTATTGCAGAAGCCCACCATCATCGCCAAGGACGCAGCAAGCGCAGGGAAGCTACTCCAGAGCGATCAGAAGGACTTGCCGGTCTACATGGCCGATACACCGACGAGCGAGCGCAAGACTGACGAGCAGGTGGCAGAGTTCGAGGAGGAGGCCGATAAGATCAAGGGCGAGATCAATGACAAGATCGGGAAGGCCCACCAAGACGTCTACGATCAGGTCCGTGGTGGCGAGATGGATCCGGAAGCGGCATCTGTAGCCTTCGACAAAGCCCGCAAGAGCATTATCGACGGTGCTGACGAACTGGATACCAAGGTCACAGCGTTTGCCGGTGATGCTCTTACCGACTTCGCAGAGGGCCGAATGAGCGCCCAGCAGCTGAACCGAGTCTTCAAGGCCGCAGGCCAAGGGATGACCGGCGTGGAGGCATACCACGAACTGGAGCAGATCCGGGACAAGGAGATGGCAGCATACGAGGAGGTGCTGGGGGATGTGCAGGAGTTTGGTATCCGCCCCCCGGATGCTGACGATCTGGGCCTCACCGCTTCGCTTGCCTACGGTATCGAGGGCGGGGATGACTTCCTGAAGGAGTTCCAGAAGTATCAGCTGGATCCCACCAAGTATAAGGGAACAATCACGGCTTCGGGCCTCGTCAGGTTCGAGGAGGGACAGGGGCCAGAGGTGGCAGAAGATGGTTACGTCAATGCCGAAGGGCATGAACAGATGATCGCCGCCTTCGATGCCTATCAGGATGAGGTGCACAGCTTCGAGAAGGACGTTCTGGCCAAGCTGAAGGAGAACGGCATTACCGGAGATGCAGCGTGGTCCATGATGCGGAGAGCCGCTTACGATGGATACCGCACCCGTGTCCGCGATCTGGGCGAGGCGTGGAAGGAGTCCGAACTGATGGAGGTGGTCCCGTTCTTCGCTGGAGCGTGGGAGGCCAAGGATATCATCCCCATTGCCAAGACGGCATGGAAGATGGAGAACAACGAGGAGGTGAGCGCCGAGGAGTTGGACGATCTGGAATCTTGGATTGTCGATTCATCCAGAGAGAGCAGCTGGGGAGCCGACGTCTTCGGAGTGGTGAAGCAGCTTCCATCGTTTGCCGGTGAACTGGCCCTTACCGGTGGCGTCTACACCGCAGGTCGCAAGATGACCATGAAGGGGGTGATCGAGGCGCTGGAGCGTCACGCCAAGCACAAGGGCGCGGACTACATCAAGAAGCGTGCGATCCGCAGCAAGCAGACCATCGCGAAGAAGGTGGTCAAGGAGGGCATGACCGACAAGGCCAAGTCCAAGGCAGTCCACGAAGGCGCGGAGCAGTGGCGAAACAGGGCAGTCAGCCGATGGGCGGGACGTCGAGGGGTGAAGAACAAGTTGATCAGTGCGGGCGGTGCCGTGGTCGGTGCTTCCATGCAATCGATCCCGGCCGGCGCGACTCGCATTCCCGCCCTGGCACTGCGTGATTACGCAACTCAGGGCCTCGAAAGTGGCAAGTTCGAACTGACCACGGACGAACTGGGGGATCTGGATTTCGTCGTCAACGAGGAGATGCCCGGGCCGAGCGTAGGCGGGGCCATGGCGCACGCACTGACCGATAACTGGGTCGAGGTGGTATCCGAACACTCTGGCGGGGTATTCGATGTGCTGGCGCGCCCGCTCAAGACTCCCATGATGAAACTGGGGATCTACAAGGCATTCAGCAAGCTCAACGGAGGCATGGGGCCGAGCGGTTTCCGCAAGGTTCTGCGCCGCGTGGGGTGGAATGGCATCCTTCAGGAGGTCGGGGAAGAGCGTATCGGGGAAATGATGCGGGGAGGACTCTACGCCGCATCTGCTGGGCATCTGGGAGAGGCTTACCAGCTTCCCACCCTTCGCCAGATCAGCGTCGAGCTTGCAGCATTCGCTATCCCGGGCGGACCGGTGGCAGCACTGAACGAGGGTATCCGGATCGCCAAGGAGGCCCCAGCGAAGCACCGTATCAAGACGGCAGAGGCGAAGATGGACAAGTTCCTGTCCCTGAATGCCGCCACCAAGGCCCACAGCGTCAACAAGCGCCTCGAAGGCGATAAGATGGGTGTGCAGTTCACTCCCCCGGAGATCGAGGCAGGCGAGAAGCTACTGGGTGGTGATATCGCAGCATCGCCGGGGGTTCGCCAAGTCGATGAGGCGATTACCCAGGCAGAAGCTGGATACGAGCGAGCGAAGGCCGAAAACCATGCAGACGGACAGATTGGATACCGGAAGCGCATTGCTGACCTGAAGGAGGCCCGTGTCGAGGTGGCAATGCGGGAGATGGGTGGAGCCGCAGCAATCGCCAAGGGGATCGATATCGTTCGTCAGACCAACCCGGGCGGGGCGGACTTCGTGTCTGGCCTCTCCAAGATCGCCAGCGGATCCGTGCAGTCTCCGGATGATCTGACCAAGGCAGAACAGGCCGCGATCCTTCCACAGGACGAAACTCAGGCCGAAGCGGTTGACTTCTCGAATCCCCAGATGCCTATTATTCTCGATGAAGCCCGAGAAGCCGCACTTGCCATCCTTCCCTCTGCTGAAGCTCTTATCGGGATGGATGAGACGGAAGCGCGACAACTGGCGAAGAAGTTGCAGGGTGCGGCGGATCAAGAAGCAGCTGGAGGAGATCGAGTACAGGAAGGATCTGATCAGGGATCTGGTGACGGAGGAACACCCGGGAGCGATGGGGCAGTGGGTGGTGCTGGATCGAAACCGGAGGGTGCTGGCGGCCCGATTACGGTCCGAGGACAATCAGAGGACGGGAAAACCCGTGTCGCAGTGCAAGTGCCAGAAGGGACCAGCGACTCAGACGCACAGCGAGAACTGACCAAAGCAATCATCCGTAAGACAGGCAATGCCAGTGACACGCTTAATCCAAACTCTTATCAACGCGATGACGCCCCAGAAGGTGAAGCAGAAGCGAATCCGGGAAGCCCAGAGGGTGGAAGCGGAGAAGCGGGAGGAGCAACGGGTGGAGGCGCGAAAGCACCGGCACCAGAAGCATCTGGAGGCAGTAAAAGCGGGGAAGGTGGGGGTTCCGGGGGAACTGGCAAAGCAGATTCAGAAGGAACTGGAGAAAGCGGAGCGGGAGGAAACAAGGCAGGTGGATCTGGATCTAGCGGAACTGCAAAGCCTTCAGGAGGACGGTCAGCGAAGGACGACAAAGGAGGGAAGGGCAAGGGAGCAGGTTCTCGAAGCCCGTTTGGCTTCCCAGTTCCAGACCGACGCAAAGCAGATCCGAAAGGAAGTGCTGGGGACGGAAAAGCCGGTGATTCGAAGAAGGGGACCGGAGGGACAAATGCTGATGATCCATCCCGAAAGCGGGAAGGTGCTGGCCGAGTTGGTCTTCAAGGATCCACAGTCGGAGGAGGATCCCGCCGAAGACTGAGCTTCCGATGGGGAGCCGATCAGAAGCCCATCCGATCAGTTGAAGGCTTCAAGAAGGCACTGGAAGGACTCCAGAAGCGCCTCGAAGCCGCAGGATTGAGCATCACCTGGGGGAAGATCTCTTCGGGTGACGTCGCCGCTGGCAACTATGACGGGATCCTGATCGATCCTGAAGCAATGCTCAAGATGGGTCAGAAGGCCCAGCTGACGCCAGAGCAGCAGAACGAGTGGATCCTGCGGGTTCTCTCCGAAGAACTGCGCCACATGGCATTGCGCCACCAGATCTATCAGGACTGGATGAAGCTGCCCGAGAAGGGTCGCCCGCCCCTGACACAGTTCATCGAGGACTACTTCACGGCGCTCTATGAGTCCGATATCAAGGGTTCAGTGATCGAGAGGGCAGTCAATACCGCCTACAAGGGTGCTGGCAGCGGTTCCGACACTCCAGCCGGCGTAGCTGAAGAAGGGGTCCGGATGGTTTCCCAGATGATGGCAGAGGATACCATGACCGAAGAGATTCGGACTTGGTTGGCAGGTGCCTCAGACAAGCTGAAAGCGGCTATCCGGGGAGTGATCGAGCTTCTACGGAACCTTGTATCCAAGGGGCAAGTCCCGGCAGGGGTCGAGGCAGGCGTGAACATGATGGAAGCGCAGTTTGACCTGATCTTCGGGGACGAACTCGCAGAGGCCGAGGTGGCGGATACGGATGCCCAGGTGCAGGAGAAGATCATCTACGCCTCTGGCCTGACGGCATCGCCAGCCCGGATCAAGTTGGCAGTGTCCGAGGGCAAACCGATCGGTATCAGCCTGTTCAAGAAGCAGAGCGCCAACGTCATCAAACTGGTGCAGGAGGCCGTAAACGGTGGATTGCACGCCTTCGTGGACAATGGGGCCTTCAGCACCTTCAAAGCCAACATCGGACGAGAGAAGGCCGGGAAGGATCCCATCGAACATGACTGGGAGCGCATATTCGATGACTACGAAGCCCTATTGAAGGGTATCGATGCCGACAAGCGCCATCTGGTGAGCATCGTCGCCCCTGATGTAGTTGGAGATGAGGCCGCCAGCGTGGCGATTCAGGCCAAATACCGCAAACAGATCGATAAACTGCATGGAATGGGGGCAACGATCATTGTCCCAATCCAGAAGGGCAAGGCGGATATCCTCACCAATGCCGTTGACTCCAAGATCGATCAGGGGTGGGATTTCTCCAACCCAGACAAGCGGTATGTCATCGGGGTTCCATTTAACGCCGAATCGTGGGGTCAGAAGGCAGTCACCGATCTGATCTACCTCCAGCGGCAGGGCACTACACTGGCCGACTCCAAGGGGCCGATCCGTATCCATCTGCTTGGCGGGGGATCCTCGAAGGTGATGCCCATCGTGGACTACGCAGAGGCCGAGGGGTTCCCTCTGGATCTGCTTTCCGGCGATTCGCTCTACTGGCGCGCCGTCGATGCCAAGCACAAGGCCCGCGACGAGGGCCGAGCCAAGAAGAAGGCAGCGGCAGCGAAGAAGAAGGCAATCAACAAGAAGGCCGCAGAGGCAGCGGAACGCGCCGCAGAGCTTGAGGAGGCCGCGAATGACGAGAAGGCCCGCAAGGAGAAGATGGCGAAGGCCGAAGCACTCCAGAAGCTACTGGGAGCCATCAAGGCCGCACAGAACGTGCCGTGGGCGGATCTGCAAGCCAAGACGAAGGGATTGTCCGATTCTGAGATGGATCTGGCGCTCTACACCAGTGAGAAGGCCGCCAAGGCAGCGATCAAGGCCATGGGATGGGGCACCTGGGCCAAAGCCAAGCAGATCGGGGATACTGGCGACTGGGGCATCGAGCTATCCGAAGGCGAACACAGCACCTTCATCAAGCGCAACGCCAAGGAATACGCCACGGAGATCAACGCCGACACGAAGGGGGAGCTGGAACCGGGGATCTACCAGTGGAAGCCTCTCCCGGCGCCAGAGGGCAAGATTCCGAAGGGTTCAGAGTGGAAATACTCCCCACCGTTCTACTTCGCGGTAGGTGGAGTGTTCACGGGATCCTCCATCGAGGCCGTTGAGAAGGGGTATTTCCCCATCTCTGAGACTGGGTTCCGCTCGATGGGCTACATCGGTGCCGGCGCGAACATGGTGGGCGATATCAATGATCTGATCCGTGAGTCCTACCAGGGCAAGAAGCACGGAGGGGAACACCCGAAGAAGAAGGCGGATTCAGCGATCAGGCAGGGGCACCCGACCAAGGTAGGCAAGCAGATCGGGGATGAAACCTTCAGCGTGAGCCGGTGGTATTCGTTCTGGAGCAGTCAATACTTCGCTGGGCACCCGAATGACTTCCGCGAGAAGGGCGGGCTACTCGATCCCAACAACAAGGCCGACTTCGAGATCAACCGCTGGGATGCGACGTCACGCCGGAAACTCCTGAAGTTCCTCCATGACAACTTCCCGAAGTGGATGGAGCACGGTGGACCGGTCAATACGGGCTATCAGGATGTTCGATCCCGCCACTGGCAGAACCCAGCGCGCTACCAGCAGGACTTGCAGCAGGCATGGATGTCGTGGCAGTGGTATCTGGCGCACGGCGCTCCAGAGGCCGATCTGGCGGCATTGAAGATCGACCGGCCGGAAGGCATCGACCGGGAATTCCCCGAATACACCCCGGAAGGGTTCCCGGAGAGGCCCAAGGACATTCCCTACCGTGATTGGGCAGAGTGGATCCATGGAGTGCAGCAGGCGCGAGCCTACAAGGCGTCAGTGGAAGGTCACACCGTCCCAGCACTGCAATCCGAGGATCAGACCCCGCACAAGCTGGATCCGACCAAGAAAGCGGATGCGAAGCGTATCGGCCTGAGTGAACCCCTCACCGAGGAACAGGCAGAGCAACGGGGCGATTTCTTCCTGATCAACGAGGCGCAGCAGGAATACCTCGAAACGGTGGGCCTGATGGTGGCAGACCATGACTTCATGGGGGTTCCAACCCTCGTCTGGCGCGTGATCGGTCGATGGACAGACAACAAGCTCGAACCGCTGGGGATGGAGAGCGGAGGCCGGAACAAGGAAGACGGTTCTGGATGGATCTTCGAGGTGGAGCCGAATCGCCACGAAATGCCGAAGGATATGGACTTC
>Ga0316189_10006022_pt1 | contig 11603 bp, 6 predicted proteins | sample LowCovwburrow_MG_FD_204930 | JGI IMG/M metagenome (GOLD analysis project Ga0316189, IMG submission 204930) | Coastal sediment microbial communities from Maine, United States - Lowes Cove worm burrow | ecosystem: Environmental > Aquatic > Marine > Coastal > Sediment | place: USA: Maine... | reverse complement strand
CCCAATCGTCGGGGGTCATCGGCGCCCCGTCGGGTCGGTACCACCCCAGATCTACCAGAGGACTCGGCCCAGCCGGCTGCCCGGTGAAGAAATGACGACGACGGAAAACAGGGTGCTGGTGACGAAACCGTATGAGGGAACGAACGGTTTCCAACAGTTCAGCATCCATGTCGTCCCAGTGATACCAGGAAATGGGATTGTCCTGGCCGTAGGCGTTGTTGTTCCCTTGCTGGCTTCGGCCCAGTTCATCACCGCCACAAATCATGGGCACCCCCTGAGCGAGCAGGAGCGACACCATCATCGAGGCTGAACGACGGCGCCGCACCTCTACTATTTCAGGGTCCTCGGTCGGGCCCTCGATCCCGCTGTTCCACGACCGGTTGTCACTATGACCGTCGTTACCGTCTTCCCCATTGGCTTCGTTGTGTCGGTCGTTGTAACTGACCAGATCCCGCAGCGTGAACCCATCGTGGGCGGTGAGGAAGTTGATGCTGGAGCGCGGTCGCCGTCGAGACGGCTGGAAGATGTCGGCACTACCGGCGAACCGCGACGCGAACCGTGACATCGACCCCGATTCGGCCCGCCAGAAATCACGGGTATCGTCGCGAAACGCGGCGTTCCATTCCGACCAAAGCTGAGGGAAATGACCAAGTTGGTAGCCGTGGGGGCCGAGATCCCAGGGTTCAGCGATCAACTTCACCCGGTTCAGCACCGGGTCTTGATGCACCAGTGTGAAGAAGGCGGCACTCTGGCTATAGATCATGTCGTCGCGGGCCAGCGAGCTGGCAAGATCAAACCGAAAACCGTCGACGTGCATCTCCTGCACCCAGTAGCGGAGACTGTCCATGACGAGGCGCAAGGTGGCAGCATTATCAACATTCAGGGTGTTGCCCGTGCCGCTGTAGTTCACATAATCACCCTGCCCCCCTTGTTCCAGCCGGTAGTAGGTGTGATTGTCGAGCCCTCGCAGCGACAAGGTCGGACCGTTGGCCGAGCCTTCCACGGTGTGGTTGTATACCACATCGAGAATCACCTCGATACCGGCCTGGTGCAAGGCCTTCACCAGAGATTTGAACTCCGCTACCTGAGCCCCCGGTGCCTGATCTGCCGCATATTCCTTGTGGGGGGCAAAGAACCCCAGAGTCTGATACCCCCAATAGTTCCGGAGCCCCTGGGAGGTGAGGAAACCCTCATGGAGAAACTGGTGCACGGGAAGTAACTCCACCGCAGTAACTCCCAGATCAACCAGGTGACTGACCACGGGTTCGGTGGCCATCCCGGCATAGGTACCCCGCAGCTCCGGTGGAACGTCAGGGTGCAACATGCTGATGCCCTTGACGTGCGTTTCGTAAATCACCGTCCGGTTCCATGGGCAATTGGGGGGTCGATCATCGGCCCAATCAAAGTGACGGTCGGTCACCATTGCTTTGGGTACGTACGGGGCGCTGTCGATACGGTCGGGCTGAGAAGTGTGTTCTGGGTCATGCCCGGTTAGTGGACCGTCCCAGCTCACTTCCCCCTCGATCGCCCGGGCGTAGGGGTCGAGAAGCAGCTTGTTGGCGTTGAATCGCAATCCTCGGGCAGCATCCCAGGGGCCATGAGCTCGTAAACCGTAACGTTGACCGGGCCCTACACCAATGAAATACCCGTGGTGAATATGACCTTGCTGGTCGGGCAACCGGACCCGGGTTTCGTTGTTGTCAGCATCAAAAAGACACAGCTCGATTTCCTCGGCACCTCGAGAGTAGACGGCAAAGTTTGTGCCATCGCCGTCCCAAGTGGCGCCAAGCAGGTGAGGTTCTCCGGGGCCGGCCAGCGTCGGCGGCATCAGCTACCGCGCCGGATCGGCACATAAAACCGCTCGTTGTATTCGGCCACCATCCGACCCGCAGTTACCAACGGCCCGAGGTGAGCCAGCATCTCCAACGTCGTGGCCCACCATTGATCGGATTGACGATACTGGGCCATGACCTCATCTACCAGAACCTCATGTAAAGCCACGGCCTCAAACCGGTCCCGCTCAACGGGGTCTTCGCTGGGAGAAGACGGAATAACCCACCCGATCCCGGGCTTGAACCAGTCGGCCCACCAACCATCAAGAATCGATGCGTTGAGCACACCATTTAGGGCGGCCTTCTCACCACTCGTACCGGAGGCTTCCCGAGGGCGAATGGGGTTGTTAAGCCACACATCTACCCCGAAATACATGGCTCGAGCGATCTCAATGTCGTAATCAGGCACCAACACAATCTGCCCTTCAGCCGCCGATGACCCCGCGAAACGAGCGAGCTCAGCAATCACCGCTTTGCCTTCGTCATCAGCGGGATGAGCCTTGCCGGCAAACACAAACTGAGCGCCGGAAGCCAGGGTTCGTTCCAGACCATCAGGGTCTTGGAGTAGCAGCGCCGCCCGCTTGTAGGTGGCAAAACGCCGCGCGAACCCCACAATGTTCTGCTCAGGGTCGAGGGCCACGCCGGTGCTGGCCTCCACTGATGCTACGAACTGGGCTTTTGCTCGCTGGCGTATCCTGGCGAATTCGGCTTGAGGAAGATTCGTTACTTGAGCCCATGCCTCAGGAGCGCCATTCTCCCAACCCTCGCCCAACACTTCGTCGTACAGGCTTTGGAGTTCAGGGTTGACCCAGGTGCGAGCGTGCACCCCGTTGGTAAGACCTTCCACCTCGGCCGCTTTCGGCAGGGATGCGAACAGCTTGCGACTTACCGATGCGTGGAGTTGGCTTACTCCGTTGGCGCGGCCCGCGAATTCGAAAGCCAACGCCGCGGTGTTGAACGGCTTGCTCGGCCCATCGTCAGGCAGAGTAGCCCAGTCGAGAATCTGATCAACGGACACCCCAATGCGGGTAGCCCATGGGGTTAGGTAGGGCCGAATCAGCGAACGTTCGAAACGGTCGATACCAGCTGGGACTGGAGTGTGGGTGGTGAAGAGGGTGGCTTCACGTACTGATTGGGCCGCATCGGCGAAAGAACGCCCCTGCTCAACCTCCTCAGCCAGCAGTTCCAGCAGAAACAGCGAGGCATGACCTTCGTTGAGATGATGGACCGACGGAGCAAGCCCTCGGGCTCGAACCGCCAATAAGCCGCCAACCCCAAGAATGAGTTCCTGGTGCAGCCGATGGGTGCGATCGCCGGAGTACAAACGATCGGTGATGTTTCGCGCCATCTCCGAATTCTCCGGCACATTCGTGTCGAGGAGCAGCAAACGCACCACACCGACATGCAGCTCCCGCACCGCGGCCACCACCATCTCGTCGCCCACCGGGATTCGTACCCGGGAGCCAGTATCGAACGCTCCAACCAGATCAGCGTCGACGGTCTCGTACCGCTCCCGCTGGGCGGCGCCCTCAATTTCCTGGCGAAAAAACCCCGAGTGATAGAAAAGGCCCACTCCTACCAGACCGATTCCCAAGTCACTGGCCGACTTCAAATGATCGCCGGCCAGGATGCCGAGACCACCCGAGTATTGGGGAATCTCGGCGGCGATTCCAAACTCGGGAGAATAGTAGGCCACGTCGACCACTGGCGCATTGGTGGCCTTTTCATCCAGTTCAGCGACCAGAGCCATCACCTGATCACCCTGTTTGTCCCACCAAGGCTGCCAAGCATCCGGCTGCGCTGAAAGCGTCTCTACCGCCGCGAGGGGATGCTGGCCAGGCAACATGGTGGGCAGACTGTTGATGATCTTGCTGGTTGGTTGGTGCCAATTCCAACGGGCGTTCGCTGCCAACTGCCGCAGGGCGACATATTGAGATTCGGCTGATAGGGCGGTGGCTTGCGTCATGATTCTCTACTCTGGTTGACTCAATACGGGCTAGTAACGTCCCCGATGCTGCACCCACACTTCGGCGCGCGTCGTTGGCGTAGCGTACCCCGTCGGCCGCAAGGCCAAAATACGGAGAAATCACCAAACTATGGCCCTCGCCCACTCGACCACAACCGATATGACCGAAGTACCATCGGGGCTCCTGTTTGTTCCCCTCGGGGCAACCGAGCAGCACGGGCCCCATCTCCCGCTGAGCACTGACACGATCATCGCCGAATCTTGGGCGGGCGCCACAGCCAAGGTGCTCGCCGACCAGCATGACATCACTGTCTCGGTGGCGCCCGCCCTCCCCTACGGTTCCTCCGGGGAGCATCAGGCATTTCCGGGCACCCTGTCAATCGGACACGAAGCTCTTCATCAGGTGCTCGTTGAACTGGTACGTTCGGCCGCCATCCATCATCGGGGCGTGGTGTTCTTTTGTGGGCACGGAGGCAACGCCGCCACCACGCTTGCGGTGGTGCAACAACTGAACCATGAACGCCACAACGTGATCGCTCTCCACCCCCAGTGGGACCCTAAGGAGTTCGGATCCATCGACGCCCACGCCGGCCGGGCGGAGACCTCGCTCATGCTGCATCTCTCCCCCGGCCTGGTGCGACGGGAGGCCGCAGAGCCAGGAAACACCGCACCCCTGCGAGCCCTGATTGATCGGCTCCAACAAGGCGGGGTTGCCGAGGTCAGCGCCAACGGAGTTCTCGGCGATCCCACTGAGGCCACAGCGGATGAGGGGCGCCGCATGTTCGCCGCCCTGGTGGCACAATCAGCCGACAGTGTCATGTCGTTCGTTCGCAGCGCGAAGCCTCACGGCTGACTGAGCGAAGCCTCACGGCTGACTGCGCTAAGCCTCACGGCCGACTACGCGGAGCCTGACGGCCGATTGATAGCAGCACTGGTTGCCCCTGCTCTGGGGGGTCGTGCTAGATTCGACTTACGTGAGCCGAACACGCGGCTCAACCAATCGAAGGGCTACCAATTCAATGAAGACCCGAGCAGCCGTTACCTGGGGAGTAGGTCAGGACTGGAAGGTCGAAGATGTCGACCTCGGCGAACTAGGCCCCAGTGAAGTACTCGTGAAAACCGCTTATGCGGGTTTGTGCCATTCTGACGAACACCTCGTAACCGGCGACTTAGATGTACCGGCCGAGATGTTGGAATTGATCGGAGTCGAACACTTTCATCCCATCATCGGAGGCCACGAAGGATCTGGGGTGGTGCTCGAGGTCGGTTCGGCCGTGTCGAGTGTGCAACCCGGGGATCATGTGTCGTGCTCGTTCATCCCGTCGTGTGGGCGCTGCCATTGGTGTTCCACCGGCCGCCAAAACCTGTGTGACCTCGGCGCCGCCACCCTGGCTGGTGGCATGATCTCAAGCGGAGAGTACAAACACCACACCGACGAAGGTAAACCCCTCAACCGCATGGCCCAGCTTGGCACCTTCGCCGAACACATGCTGCTCGACGAATCATCGGTGATCAAGGTCGACAACGACCTTCCCCTCGATGTGGTGTGTTTGGTGTCCTGTGGCGTCGCCACCGGGGTCGGTTCGGCCCAAAACCGGGCCGAGGTTAAAGCCGGCGACACCGTCGTAGTGGTCGGGATTGGTGGAATTGGTGCCAACGCCGTGCAAGGCGCCAAACTCGCCGGAGCCGCCAACATCGTCGCCGTCGACACCAACCCTGACCGTCGGGAAAAAGCCGAAGAGTTCGGCGCCACCCACTTCTACACCGACATGGGAGAAGCCACCCTGGCGGTCATGGAGATGACCCACGGGATCATGGCCGATTCCGCCATCCTCACCCCCGGAGTTACCACTGGCGACATGATCGACCCGGCGGTATCGATCGTCTCGAAAGACGGCACCGTGGTAGTGACTGGCTTGGCCCCCATGGAACAGCGCGAGGTCAACCTCGACCTGTTCAGCCTGTCGATGTACAACAAGCAGATCAAGGGTTCAATTTTCGGATCGGGCAGCCCCCGTTCTGAGATTCCTCGCCTGCTGAACGAGTACCGTCGTGGTGCACTCAAGCTTGATGAATTGATTACCCAGCGTTATTCTCTCGACGAGATCAACAACGGATACCAAGACATGCGAGACGGTAAGAACATCCGCGGCGTTATCGAATTCAGTCAGGACTGAGTCCGAATTCGTGCCTGCCTCACCTCCCACTGAATCCCCCGCAGACATCCCGGTCCGTTATGGGCCGGAGACCCTCGACTATCTGCAACAGCAGGTGGTGGGGCGCGATCGCGAGGCGCAATTGGTGGTGGCCGCTCTTATGGCCGGCCGCCACCTCCTCCTCGAAGGGCCCCCAGGAACCGGCAAGTCGACCCTGCTCCGTTCGGTCTCCCAATCGTCAGATCAGCCCTTCGAACTGGTGGAGGGCAACGCTGAACTCACCCCGGCTCGCCTGATCGGCCATTTCGACCCCGCCCAGGTGCTCGAAGCTGGTTATGTGCCCGATGTTTGGGTCGACGGGCCTCTCGCTCGGGCCTTGCGGGACGGGGGCCTCCTCTACCTCGAAGAGATCAACCGCATCCCTGAAGAGACGCTGAATGTGCTGGTAACGGTGATGTCTGAGGGCGAGATCACGATCCCGCGCCTTGCCACTATCGCCGCCCACCCAAACTTTCGGCTCGTCGCGGCCATGAACCCGTTCGATGCCGTTGGCACGGCCCGAATCTCCGGGGCCGTATACGACCGGGTGTGTCGGATCTCCATGGACTACCAATCGACGGCCGACGAAATCGAGATCGCCACTCGGCACGGGGCCAACCTCCTCAGCCAAGCCTGGCCGGCCAACGACCACCCCTCAACCGCCGCGTCACTTTCGTTGCCGGTGTTCATCGACCGGGTGGTGGAATTGACCCGGGCCACCCGATCCCACCCCGAAATCCGTGTGGGATCGTCGGTCCGCGGCGCCGTCGACCTTCTCCTCCTCGCTGGCCCGTTGAGCACGCTCCGTTCGCTTCCTCCCGCGAGTCGTGATGTCGGCCTCGACGCAGCCCTCACCGCCTTGTCCGGACGAGTGCGGGTCCACGAGTCCTCGAACCTCACCGCCGAGCAAATCATCACCGATCTCTGGCACGAGATCATGGAACGGCCGGAGGTAACCTCCGAAGATTCCGATGACGGCGACCAGGCCGACCAATCCCCGGGAAAACTCCAGAGCCGCAGGGCGGCGGGAACAACGACAACGTCTTAACGGGCGACGAGGCTGAACAGGCCCTGGCCGACGAACGGCGACGCACTATCAGTCGTCGTGATCTCGACCGCCACGACCACTTCGCCGATGTCTCCCCCCAACTTGGCGAAATCGACCAGGAAGCTTTCGACGAACTGCTGGAAGAATCACCCGAGGATGCCCTCGAACTATTATCGATGATGGCCCAGGCGACGGACGTGAATCTGGCCAAGCTCTCGAGGCAACTAGCCGGTCGACTCATGCTCGATCTCGCACGATCCGGGAAAGCTCGCGGCCGAGGTGTAGGCAAGCTGGTAACAGCACGAGCCGATCGTGCTCACGGTGATATCGACCTCGACTCCAGCATTGAGGCCATCGTGCATGCTCGGGCCGAGCGGAGACCGCCAGCCCTCGATGAATTGTCGGCCCTGGCGTGGCAACGGCCAGATACGGCCCTGTGCCTACTCGTCGATCGTTCAGGCTCTATGAATGGAGAACGGCTGGCCGGTGCCGCCTTGGCGGCCGCCCTTTGTGCCTGGAAAGCTCCCGAACAATTCGCCGTGTTGGTGTTCTCCAACCAGGTTTTGGCCGTGAAGTCACTGACCCAACACAAAGCCCCCGAACAGGTGGTGGCCGATGTGTTATCTCTCAAGGGGCACGGCACCACCGATGTTGCGTTGGCTCTGCAGGCGGCCCATCAACAACTGGCCACCAGCCGGGCCTCGCGTCGTCTCACCATCCTGCTTTCTGACGCCGAAGCCACTACTGGCGACAACCCAATCCCTGCCGCCCGCCTGCTCGACGAACTGGCAGTCATCGCCCCCGCCGATGAAACCGCTCACGCCACCAAGCTAGTGGCCGCCACCGGCGCCCGATTTGCTACCGTTGATGGCCCTTTGAGTGTGCTTCCTGCCCTACGTCAAATAGTGGAATGAGCATCCTTCGCGCCCATCCCAACCTTCGTTTCGCTCGAAAAGGCTCGGTACTCATCGGTGGACAACCCCTTCGCCTTGTCCGACTAACCGAGGCGGGAACCCGATTGGTTCGCCAATGGCTGCAACCGTCGACAACGGCCTTCACAAACCGGGCTCCGATGCCCCAAGGGCCCCGTGCCCTGGCCCAAAAGCTCGTAAACAACGGCATGTTGCAGATCACGGTCGACGAGGATCTTCACCTCGAAAGCGACGACTACGCCGCTCACCATTTGGCGGTAGTGATTCCGGTGAAAGACGACGAAGTCGGTTTGCGGGCCAGCCTGGCTCAGCTCCCACCCTCAATCACAGTGGTGGTAGTCGATGATGGGTCTTCTCCCCCACTCAACCTTTCGGACCTTAAGGCTGCAACCCCCGCATCAATCCACCTGGTGCGCTCTCCGCGTTCCCAGGGGCCAGCCGCAGCCCGCAATCTTGGGGTTCGGAAGCTGAATGCCCTCGGCCTCCACTCGCCCCCAGAGTTCGTGTGTTTCCTCGATGCGGCGGTGGAACTCCCATCCGGTGGATTACCTCGACTTCTGGCAATCATGCACGCCTACTCGGAGGTTACTGGCTTGGCTGCGGTAGCGGTGGCGCCCCGGATCGCTGCTGGCCCACCCCTCACTTCCCCTTCATCGGCGACGTCGGCTATTACCCGATTCGAACAGCAGCATTCACCCCTCGACATGGGGCTCACCCCATCGGTGGTCTCCCCCCAACACGCCGTTCGGTATGTGCCCTCGACCTGTCTCGTCGTTACTGGAGCGGCGTTTGCCGACGCTGGCGGTTTCGACGAATCCCTGCGTTACGGAGAGGACGTGGACCTCATCTGGCGCCTGAGCACCCAGGGTTTAGTGCTTTACGCCCCGGCGGTTACGGCCCGTCATCCAGTTCGCACTCGTCTCGCCGCCGTAGCCAGCCAGCGTTTCGGCTACGGCACCGCCGCCGCTCCGCTCGCCAAACGCCATGGTTCAGTGGTTGCGCCCCTGGTGGTGTCCCCGTCGTTAACCGCCATTGTGGGCGCTGGGTTCTTGGGCCGTCCGCTCGTTAGTGGGATCTTGGCCCTCCTCACGGTTCGTAAACTTGGTCATCGTCTCACCCGGCTGGTTGACGCGCCCAGGGTTGAGGCTTCGATGATTGTGAGCCGATCGGTCGTCCACAGCGTCGAAGGATTGGCGCAGGTTTTGGCTCGTGAGTACCTGCCCGTTGTCGCCAGTTTGGCGGCGATCACACATCCTCGGCCGCTTCGGTGCCGTTCAACAACGACCCGACGAAAGGTTGGGGCCTTGATTCTGTGGCGATGGGCGCGAAAAGCGACCACCGCCAAACAATATCGGCAATGGCCGCAGCACTTTGCGCTCGCCGCGATCGACGATATCGCCTACGGTCTAGGGGTTTGGGCCGGGGTGATCAAGCAACGCTCGACGCGGGCGCTGCACCCTCGACGAGCAAACGATTCGGTCGTCGGTGGCTAAAGGCCCCCGAGCGGCAGTTTCACTGAGCGATAAACAGATCTAGTAGTTGCCCATTGTTCAAAACCGTGGCCCCTCGATCGGCGGCGGCGTGGGCCAGACCGGCATCGTCGGTCACGACCGCAATCGGCCACTGCTCAGGATAGGCGTCCACTAGTTCGTTGAGAGCGGCCGCCGGTTCTGTGGGTGGGGTACTGAGACGGATGCGCAGGTTGCGTCCAACCGGCAACGACTCGTCCTCTCCAACACGGCCGTCGAACACCACATCGGGTGAAGCACCCGTCTCGGCTGCCAGGTCACCGAGGTACGAGACGAGGGCGTCACGCTGTTGGGAAACAGGAAGGCTTGGCCACCCCATCTTGGCCACCGAGTCACCGTCGATGAGCAGCACCACATCGGGAGAGTTAACCACGAATCGAGCGACTTCCACCTCATCTTCAATACCTAGCGGAACGTCGATTCGGCGACGCCCACCGCCGTGATGCCCGCCATTATTCATCGCCCCGATAACTGAGTGTGAACCGGTGCCCGAGAAGCCATTGTCGAAGCCTTGACCATTTCCATTCGACCATTCACCGGTATTGGCCAGTTCGGCCTCGTACTCGGCGATCTCCGAAGGGTCAAAGTCGGTGACGGTCCGGGAGATCAATTCCCCAACGGCGTCCAGATCGTCGCCGTCATTGTAAGGCCGCAATTGATCGCCTGAAATCGAGGCCCCCTGCATTACCTGCGAGAGCTCGTTCGACAACTGGTCGAGTTCGTCGCTGGCCGGGTCAATGTCGCCCGTGTACCCAGCCATTGGCTCATAGGCATCAACCGGTTGTTCGAACCGGTTGGTTGGCTCTCGATAGTCGCTGTCGTACTGTTCTGGCACTCCAAAGGGGCGAAGCACATTATCGTTCGCGTTTGGAGTTTCGGCAACAGAATAGTCGTGATCGGGATAGGTGGATGGTTCGTCGTCGTGATCATCTGTTCTCACCACCGATAGCTTCGACCCTTCGCTCACAGCACTAGCTGCGGCGGAGTCATCGTCGGCTTCGGCGTCATCACCGGCGAAATTCCACACATCATCGGTGGAATCGCTGGAAACGGCACTTGCTGAAGCGAACGATGACAACTCTTCGGGTTCGGTTATCCCCGACGCCGTCTGGACCCGCTTCCGCGCCTCAGAAAGGATCGATGAGCTCACGTCGACCTGTTCGCGTACATGAGACGCCGCTTCGGCATTCACCGCTTCGAAGGTGGAGAAGGCTTCGATCAATACTTCCTTCGAGTTGTCGAGCTCACGCTCCAGCCGGTTTCGCTCCCCCTCCACCCGAGACAGTTGCTGTGCCAGTTCAGACAGGGCGTTGCCTTGTTTGTCGGCAGCCTCGGCCCGCAGTCGATCACTTTCCACCAGCTGAGCCTGGATTGCTTCATTTTCGTTGGTGAGCTGCTCGACTTGGCGTTGCGCCCCGGTCAACTCACCTTCGAGATCTTGGATCTGGCCTTTGGCTTGACCCAGATCTTTCTGCATCTCATCACGTTCGCCAGACACCTGCTCTTTTGCGGCCTTGAGCTTCGCCAGATCCCGGGTCTGACGATCACTGTCGGCTGACAGCTCTCGGTATGATTCCGTCTTTTTCGCGAGATCGGCCTTGAGCTGCTCGGACTTGGCCGACAGGGTTGACCGCTCGGACGAGATACTCGTGAGCTGGGACTCAAGACCTTGCTTTTCTTCTTCCAGCGCTCCCACCCGCACTCGCAAATCGTCGCGTTCCATTCGGGTGGCTCGGAGCTGCTCACGGTCGCTGTCGTTCGCTTCTCGGACCACCGACAGATCACTGAGCGCTTCGGTGAGGCTGGACTGGAGATTTTCGACCTCAACCCCGAGTTGTTGCCGCTGGTCGATCAGGATTTGCAGCTCCCGATAGGTGTCATCGTAGTCACCTTTAACCGCACTCAGCTGAGCCCGAACCGTCTCAAGCATCGATTCGGTGTCGGCCAGGCGCGATGCAAGGTCGATTTTCTCGTCGGCCAAAGCCTCGCTGAGTGAGTTGGCCTCGGTCAGCATTCCTTCAGCATGGGCGAGTTGGGCCTCGCGATCGGCTACGGCCTGCTCCAACTCATGCCGACGCAGGTTGTGCTCGTCGCGTTCGGC